>JACCDX010293551.1_pt1 | contig 11114 bp, 8 predicted proteins | sample 7449681 | NCBI WGS metagenome assembly JACCDX01 (sample SAMN15323450, study PRJNA562643) | freshwater metagenome | isolation source: river surface water | place: USA:Blue River Watershed | collected 2017-08-18 | reverse complement strand
CGTGCGGCGCCCATCGCTGCACAAGGCCAGATCCGCGGGATCAACCGACAGCATCACACGCCCATTGACCCGGAGCGTCTCATCCACGCCCGGGACCATGAACAGCAAGCCAGCCTGGGGGTTGTCCAGCAGGTTCTGCAGGGCATCGAGCCGGTTGTTGCCCGGCGCATCGCCCAGCAGCAGGGTGTGGTCGTCCGGCACCACGACGAAGCCGGGAGCGCCGCCGCGCGGCGTCGCGTCCACCCGGCCTGAAGCATCGGCGGTGGCCAGCACCACAAAGGGCGACAGGGCGATGAAGGCCTTGCAATGGCGGTCGAGCGCATCGAGCTGCTTGCGCCGCGCACGCTCGGTGGGCTCGGCATAGAGCGCGCGCAGCTGCTGGAGGGTGGTGATCTGCATGGGGTTCTCCTGCGGTGGTTCAGACCACCGTGAGCTTGGCCACCGACAGCGCCAGCCACTTGACGCCGTGGCGCGGGAAGTTGACCTGGGCGCGGGCATCGGTGCCCGCACCTTCAACCGCCAGCACCTTGCCCTCGCCAAACTTGGTGTGGAACACGGTCAGGCCGGCCTGGATGCCATGTTCGGGGGCACTTTTCTGCACCGGCACGGGCGGGCTTTTCCAGGTGTCGGCGCTGACCGAGGCCGTGCCCAGACCGCTGTTGCCCCAGGAGGGCCGGGCCTGCGCTCCCTGGCTGTGGCGCGACTGCGCCGGCGTCCAGGGCGTGCCCATGCCGCTGGCAAAACCCGCCTGCTTGGGCGTGACCCACTTGAGGCAGTGCTCAGGCAGTTCGTCAAAGAAGCGGCTTTTGAGGTTGTAGCGGGTCTGACCGTGCAGCATGCGTGTCTGCGAATGGCTGAGGTACAGGCGCTTGCGGGCACGGGTGATGGCCACGTACATCAGGCGGCGCTCTTCCTCCAGGCCTTCGTAGTCGTTCATCGCGTTTTCGTGCGGGAACAGGCCTTCTTCGAGTCCGGTGATGAACACGACGTCGAACTCCAGCCCCTTGCTGGCGTGCACCGTCATGAGCTGGATCGCATCTTCACCGGCCTGCGCCTGGTTATCACCCGCCTCCAACGCGGCGTGCGTCAGGAAAGCGGCCAGCGGGCTCATGGTCACGCCGTCTTCCAGGGTTTCGTCCGTGAAGGGGGGCTGCCCATCGACAAGCTCAGGGCGAACGGGACTCAGCCCCTGGCTGGCCGGGCTTTGTGAGAGTTCGGGCAGGGCCACCGCATGGCGGCCAAAGCCTTCCTGCGTGACAAAGCTCTCGGCAGCGTTGACCAGTTCTTCCAGGTTTTCCACCCGGTCGGCGCCCTCTTTCTCGGTGCGGTAGTGCTGCACCAGGCCGGTCTTGTCGAGCACCAGGTCGATGATCTCGCGCAGGGTCAGGCCTTCGGTCTGCTCACGGATCACATCGATCATGGCCACAAACGCGCCCAGGTTGGCCCCGGCCTTGCCGGTGGTGGCACTCACCGCGTCGTGCAGCGAGCAGCCGGCGGCACGCGCCGCGTCCTGTAGCTGTTCGATGCTGCGCGCACCGATGCCGCGCGGCGGAAAGTTCACCACCCGCAAAAAGCTGGTGTCGTCGTGCGGGTTCTCCAGCAAACGCAGGTACGCCAGCGCGTGCTTGATTTCGGCCCGCTCGAAAAAGCGCAGGCCGCCGTAGACGCGGTAAGGGAAGCCGGCATTGAACAGGGCCGTCTCCAGCACCCGGCTTTGCGCGTTGCTGCGGTAGAGCAAGGCGATCTCCTTGCGCTCGAAGCCATCGGACTTGACCAGCTGGCGGATTTCGTCGACCACCCAGTTGGCCTCGGCAAAGTCACTGGCCTGCTCCACCACGCGCACCGGCTCGCCCGCGCCCTGGGTGGTACGCAGCGTCTTGCCCAGGCGGCCCTTGTTGTGGCCGATCAGGTGGTTGGCCGAATCCAGGATGTTGCTGTAGCTGCGGTAGTTCTGCTCCAGCTTGATCTGGTGCTGGACCTGGAACTCGCGCACGAAGTCGGCCATGTTGCCCACGCGTGCACCACGGAAGGCGTAGATGCTCTGGTCGTCATCGCCCACGGCCATGATGGCCCCCTGGCCGCCCTCGCCCGGCAGGCCCACCAGCAGCTTGAGCCAGGCGTACTGCAGCTTGTTGGTGTCCTGGAACTCGTCGACCAGCACATGGCGGAAACGGCGGCGGTAATGCTCGCGCACATGGGCGTTGTCACGCAGCAGCTCAAATGAGCGCAGCATCAGCTCGCCAAAATCGACCACGCCTTCGCGCTGGCACTGCTCCTCATAGAGCTGGTAGAGCTCGACCTTGCGCCGGGTTTCGTCGTCTCGCACCGGCACATCGCCCGGGCGCTGGCCCTCTTCCTTGCAACCGCCAATGAACCACTGCAGCTGCCTGGGCGGAAAGCGGTCCTCGTCCACATTGAACTGCTTGCACAGGCGCTTGATGGCGGAAAGCTGGTCCTGGGTGTCCAGGATCTGGAAAGTCTGCGGCAATTGCGCCATCTGGTAATGCGCCCGCAAAAAACGGTTGCACAGACCGTGGAAGGTGCCGATCCACATGCCGCGCACATTGACCGGCAGCATGGCCGACAGGCGGCTGACCATTTCCTTGGCCGCCTTGTTGGTGAACGTCACCGCCAGCACGCCACCGGGCGAGACCTGGCCGGTCTGCAGCAACCAGGCAATGCGTGTGGTCAGCACCCGGGTCTTGCCCGAGCCTGCCCCGGCCAGAATGAGCGCATGCTCGGGCGGCAGCGTCACGGCACTGCGCTGCTCATCGTTGAGCTGGGCCAGCAAGGGGCTGGCGGGCGCGAAGGGGAAATCGGGGGTGTCAGAGCGCATGCCTTGATTGTAGAAAGGGCCGTCAGCCATTCCGGGTAGAATCAGCCACCGGGCCCAAGTTTCTTGCGCCCGGTTTTTTGTTGGCGCCGCCTGCAATGGGCGACACACCGCGCAGCAAAGACCGGCCAGGCCAAGCGCTCACTCGTTGGACCCCAAAGTCCATTCAAACGATTCCTTTTCTGGAGCTTGGTTTTCTCATGGAAATTTTTGACTACGACAACATCCTGCTGCTGCCGCGCAAGTGCCGCGTGGAGAGCCGTTCCGAGTGCGACGCGGGCGTCGAGCTGGGCGGGCGCAAGTTCCGCCTGCCGGTGGTGCCGGCCAACATGAAGACGGTGGTGGACGAGTCGATCTGCGAGTGGATGGCCAAGAACGGCTATTTCTACGTGATGCACCGCTTTGACATCGACAACGTCAAGCTGGTGCGCGACATGCATGCCAAGGGCGTGTACGCCTCGATTTCGCTGGGCGTCAAGGCCCCCGACCGCGCCACGGTGGACCAGCTGGCCGCCGAAGGCCTGGTGCCCGAGTACATCACCATCGACATCGCCCACGGCCATGCCGACAGCGTGCGCGACATGATCGGCTACATCAAGGCCAAGCTGCCCACCAGCTTCATCATCGCCGGCAACGTGGCCACGCCCGAAGCCGTGATCGACCTGGAAAACTGGGGTGCCGATGCAACCAAGGTCGGCGTGGGTCCGGGCAAGGTCTGCATCACCAAGCTCAAGACCGGTTTTGGCACGGGCGGCTGGCAGTTGTCGGCCCTCAAGTGGTGCGCCCGCGTGGCCACCAAGCCCATCATTGCCGACGGCGGCATCCGCAGCCATGGCGACATTGCCAAGAGCATCCGCTTTGGCGCGTCCATGGTCATGATCGGTTCGCTGTTTGCCGGCCACGAAGAGTCGCCCGGCAAGACCGTCGAGGTCGATGGCGAGATGTTCAAGGAGTACTACGGTTCGGCCTCGGACTTCAACAAGGGCGAGTACAAGCACGTCGAAGGCAAGCGCATCCTGGAGCCCATCAAGGGCAAGCTGGCCAACACGCTCATCGAGATGGAACAGGACGTGCAAAGCTCGATCAGCTACGCCGGTGGCAAGAAGCTGATGGACATCCGCAAGGTGAACTACGTGATCCTGGGCGGCGATAACGCGGGTGAGCACCTGCTGATGTAAGCCGCTTTGGCGTTCAGCCTTCAGGGCCTGCGGTCTGGGAACGGATCGCAGGCTTTTTTGTTTGTGGTCTTTCCATGGCCCGCCGCGCACAGGGAGAGCACTGGGCACCTCATGCTGTGGGTACACAGAAATCGGCGCCCAGCGCTCCCACTGTACGCGGCTCTGCAGGCATGCGGACCGACACTGCAAAGCCCGAACCGGGCTGTCATCCTCGGGCCTGACCCGAGGATCCAGATTCACCAGAGTGCCTTGATCGCCAGCACGCTGCCGCTGACCACCAGCAGGGCGCAGATGGTCTGGCGCAGGCGGGCCACGGGTACCCGATGCGCCAGCCGATGGCCCAGCCAGACCGCAAGGAGCGCGGGCACGATCAGCAGCAGCCAGCGTTGCCACAGCTGCGGCTCGGAGAGCCGGCCGTCGCTGGCCATGCCGGCCAGCACCGTGAGCACCGCCACCGAGATCACCATCGGGATGGTGGCGCGCACCTCGTGCGCGTGGTCCAGGCGGCGGGTCAGCCAGGCCACCACCACCGGGCCGGCGGTGCCAAACAGCATCTCGACCACCCCTACCCCGAAGCCGTAAGCCAGCCCCCAGCGCGGGTGCAGAGGCGCCAGCGAAGCCCCTGCGCGCAAGGCCCGCAGGCCGACCAGCGCGACGTACACGCCCAGCGCCAGCAAAGGCCAGCGGCTGTGCAGGTGGTGCGTGAGCCACAGGCCTGCCAGCGTGCCCAGCAACATGCCGGGCAACAGGCGGCGCAGTTCGGGCCATTGCACCTGTCGCCAGTTGAGGCCGCTGTGCATGAGCGAGGCCGGAAGATCCAGCATCAGGGTCAGGGCCACGACTTCGGGCAAAGGCCATTGCCAGGCCAGCAGCGGCACGATGATCAGCGCGGAGCCAAAACCGGTCAGGCCCAGAACGGTGTAGCCGGTGAGCACGGCCAGCACAGGCAGCAGCAACTCGGTCATGGCGTTTGCCCGGCGCTGTCGCCCTGGCCCAGCACCTGCTGCACAAATTCACGAAACACCCGCATGACCGGCAGCTCGGTGCGCCCGGCGAGGGTGACCATGCCCAGCACGGCACCTGCCTGCAGCGGCGGCTCTATGGGCAACACGGCCAGTTGCCCCAGGCCCAGCTCCCTGCGCGCCGCGCCCAGGATGCCCAGGTAAATGGCATCGGTCTGCCGCACGGCGTCGAGCAGGCTGGCGATCTCCTCGCACTGCAAGGTGGTCCACTCGGCGGGATCGGCCCTGGGCCCATAGCGGGCCACCAGCATGCGCGCCACTTCGTCCGACAGCGGAATGGAGGCCATGGGGTAGTCCAGCAGGGCTTCGAAGGGCACAGCCTCCGGATAAATGGCCCGCAACGGATGACCTGCCCGGCAGACGATGCCGGCAGGCATGTCAAAGACCGGACCGATGATCAGGTCGGCTGCAGGAACCACGCGCCGCACGTCCACCACCAGCGCGTCCAGAGAGCGGTCGCGCAGTTGTTGTAGCTGCAGCTCGGTCGGGCCCCGGGTGATCGAGACCTTGACCCCCGGGTAGTGGCGCGCCATGTGCACCAGCCAGGGGGTCATCAGCATGGCCCCCGGTCCGGAGCCCAGACCCAGGTGCAAATTGCCCAGCCCACCCTGTTGCAGGACCAGCGCCCCTTGCTTGAGTTCCGAAGCCTCGTGCACCACGCGCCGCGCCCTTGCCAGCACGACCAGCCCGAGCGGCGTGAGTTCATTGCGTTTGCCAATGCGGTCCACCAGCGCCCCACCCAGCTCATCTTCGAGCGCCTGGATGCTGCGGCTGAGCGCCGACTGGGTGATGTGCAGCTTTTCCGCGGCCCGACTGAACGAGCCGGTCTCGGCCAGGGCCAGCAAATGCTCGAGGTGCCTGAGGTTCATCCATTCATTTTACGAATGAATTTCAGAAAAATAAGTCATTGGACACATGGAAAACGGCTTTTTACGATTTGGGCGTTGTTTTTCCATACCCCCCCGCTTTCCGAGGAGACACCGATGAAACTCACCACACTGCTCAAAGGCGTCCTGGCCGTCACCAGCGCGCTGACACTCACCCTGACACAGGCCCAGGGCTTTCCCAGCAAGACCATCAGCCTGATCGTGCCCTACCCAGCCGGCGGACCATCGGACTTCTTTGCACGCAAGGTGCAGCCCGATGCAGCGGCGCGCCTGGGGCAGACCATGATCGTCGAAAACATCGGCGGCGCCGGGGGCTCGATCGGCCTGAGCCGGCTGATCAACGCGCCCGCAGATGGCCACATGCTGGCCCTGGGCAGCCCGATGGAGCTGGTGCTGGCGCCGATGGCGATCCAGGGCGTGAAGTACAAGCCCGAGGACTTCAAGCTGGTCGCGCAATTCGCCACCACCAACACCATTCTGGCAGTGCGCAATTCGCTCAACGTCAAGACCGTGGATGAACTGCTGGCTCTGGCCCGCAAGAACAGCAGTCAGCCGCTGAGCTACGGCAGCGTGGGCCCTGGCTCGCTCTACCACCTGATCGGTGAAAAGTTCTCCCAGCTGACCAAGGTCGAGATGCTGCATGTGCCCTACAAGGGCATCGCCCCCCTGCTGGCCGACCTCATGGGCGGCCAGATCGACATGGCTTTCCTGCCGATGGCCGGCTCCATCCCGCAAACCATCATCGACGGCAAGATCCAGGGTCTGGCCGTGACCTCCAGGACGCCGCATCCGCTGTACAAGCAGTTCCCGCCCATGGCTGCGATGAAAGGCCTGGAGGGCATGGACTTTGACATCTGGGCCGGCATTCAGGTGCACAAGAACACCCCGGACGCCGTGGTCAGCAGCCTCAACAAGGCTTTCTATGCCGCCGTCGAGAATGCGGACACACGCAAGGCGCTAGAAGGCACCGGCAATGTGGTGCTCAGTGCCCGCACGCCGGCCGACCTGGCCCGCATCTACAACGCCGAGATCGATCGCTACCGCGCCATCGCCAAGTCGATCAACCTGCAGGCGCAGTGAGCCCCCTGAAGGCAGGCATCGCCCCGTTCAGGGGCTATGCCTGCCTTGCTGCTTTTGGGGCGCCACAATAAAGTGGCGGAATTCGGCCGCAAAAATTCAATAATGGTGGCGCGCGCCGGCGGTCCTGTCGGGCTGCTCAAGCCATAAGAAACCACCCCTGAGGAGACAACAATGAACCACCGACAACACCTCAAGCGGCTGCTGCTCGCCGGCCTGTGCAGCCTGCTCCCGCTGACACCCGTCCTCGCCCAATCCTTTCCCACCAAGCCCGTCACCCTGATGGTGCCCTACCCCGCCGGGGGTCTGTCGGACGTGCTCGCCCGCATGGTCAACGTGCCTTTGGCCAAGGCCCTGGGGCAGCCGGTCATTGTGGAAAACCTGGGAGGCGTCAGCGGTGCCATCGCCGCCCAGAAAGTGCTCAACGCCCCAGCTGACGGTCACTACCTGTTCCAAGGCTCGCCCAACGAGTTGATCCTCTCGCCTCTGGCCAATGCGGCCGTCAAATTCAAGAGTGAAGACTTCCGCCTGGTGCAGACGGTGGGCGCGGCGCAGATCGCCTTTCTGGCCCGCAAGGACATCCCGGCCCAGACCGTGGACGAATTCCTCGACTACGCCCGCAAAATGGCCAGCGAAGGCAAGCCCGTGACCTACGCCTCGGTCGGTCCCGGATCGTTCTACCACCTGCTGGGCGAGCACCTGTCCAAAGTCACAGGCATTCCCATGATCCATGTGCCCTACAAGGGTGGTGCCCCGGCCAACCAGGACCTGATCGGTGGCCAGGTGGACATCTACCTGGCGCCTTTCGGCAGGAACTATGTGGACCTGCAAAAGGAGGGCCGCATCAAGATCCTGGCCATGCTCAACAAGGAGCGGCTCGAAGGCGTCAAGCAATATCCCGCGATCAGCGAGAGCAAACAGCTCAGGAACTTCGAGTTCACGATCTGGACCGGCTATTTCGTCAAGAAAGACACCCCTGAAGCGGTGGTGCAGGCCCTGCACAAAGGCCTGTCGGAATCCCTGAACGACCCTGGCGTGCGCTCGGGACTGGAAACCAACAGCCTGCTGGTCTCCAAACCCCTGCCCCTGGCCGAGTTGAGCAAGGCCTACACGGATGGCATTGCCCAGTTCCGCGCGATCGCGAAATCCATCAACCTGCAACCGCAGTGATTTTTCTGAAAGGCCCCCTATGAATGCCCCACGCGAAGCCTTTGCGCACCACCTTCTGGATGCACTGAACGCCCAGGCCGATGAATTCATCGCCGTGCGACGCGACATCCACCGACACCCCGAGATGGGTTACAAGGAATACCGCACCAGCGACCTGGTGGCCGAGCAGCTCGAAAAATTCGGCTACACGGTCACCCGCGGTCTGGGCGGCACCGGCGTGGTCGGTCAGCTCCAGCGCGGGCAAGGCAGCAAAACCCTGGGCCTGCGTGCCGACATGGACGCCCTGCCGATCGACGAAGCCACCGGCCTGCCCTATGCCAGCTGCAATGCGGGCATCATGCACGCCTGCGGTCACGACGGCCACACCGCCATGCTGCTGGCCGCGGCCAAACACATCGCGGCCAAGGTCCAGTTCTCGGGCACGCTCAACCTGATCTTCCAGCCTGCCGAAGAAGGCCTGGGCGGTGCCAAGAAGATGATGGAAGACGGCCTGTTCAAGCAGTTTCCCTGCGATGCAGTGTTCGCCATGCACAACATGCCGGGCCACCCGCAAGGCCACCTGGTGCTGCGCGACGGCCCGATGATGGCGTCCTCCGACAACGTCACCATCACCATCGAAGGCACCGGGGGCCACGGCGCCATACCGCACCGCGCCGCCGACCCGGTGGTGGCCGGCTCGGCCATCGTGATGGGCCTGCAGAGCATCGTGGCCCGCAATGTGGACCCCCAGGAAACCGCTGTCATCACCGTGGGCGCCTTCAACGCCGGGGTGGCCAACAACGTGATCCCGCAACGCGCCACCCTGCGCCTGAGCGTGCGTGCGCTCAACCGCGAAGTGCGCGAGCTGCTGGAAAAACGCATCACCGAACTGGCCCACGCCCAGGCCCAGAGCTATGGCGTGCAGGCACATGTGGACTACAAGCGCGGTTACCCCGTGCTGGTCAACAACCTGGCCGAAACCGACTTCGCCCGCTCAGTGGCGGAGGAACTGGTGGGTGCCGGGCGCGTGACCCGTCAAGGTCGGGCCCTCACGGGCAGCGAAGACTTTGCCTTCTTCCTCGAAGAAGTGCCGGGCTGCTACCTGCTGATCGGCAACGGCGACGGTTCAGGCGACGGACACGGCGCCTGCATGGTGCACAACCCGGGCTACGACTTCAACGACAACAACGTGGCCGTGGGCTCGGCTTACTGGTCGCTGTTGGTCGAGCGCTTCCTGAAAGACTGATCCGGCGCGCGGCCCGCTTTCGCGGTGCGGGCGGTGCCCGACTTCCTCATGCTGTCCCGAAGGACAGAAATCGTCAGCCGAACACCGCCCGCGCCGCGAAAGCCAACAGAGCCCTCAAGAAGGCAGCGCCACCAGTTCCCTTGCCAAATGGTTCAGACGGTGCGCTGGATCGGTCAGCGCCGAGACCACGCTGAAATGGTTGAGGCCCGGCAAGTCCTCGCACACGGGCACGACGCGTGCGCCCCAGGCCTGGCGGATCAGCCGGTTGTGGCGCAGGAACTCAGGGCTTTCGTCCCCACCGACCACGGTGTAAAGCACACGGTTTTGGGGTGCTTTCCACAAGGCCGGGCTGGCCAGCCTGACCTGACCCGGCGTGAGCCGCAGATCGCCCTGCACAAAGGGGGTCTTGCGCACCGGCTCCAGATCGAACAGCCCGGAAATCGACAGGGCCCTGCGGGTCAGATCGGCCGGCAGGTCGGCGCCCAGCTCTTTCCAGCGGCAGGCCAGCATCATCGCCGCCAGGTGTCCGCCGGCCGAGTGGCCCATGACCGAAATGTCATCGCGGTTGCCGCCATGCGCGCCAATGTGGCGCCAGACCCAGGCCATGGCCCGGGCGCATTGCAGCGCAATGTCAGGAATCGTGACCGGCACGCTGTCGGTGCCAGGGCAAAGCGCGTAATTGACCACCACCACACAGGCCCCCATGTCCAGCAGCGGCGGGGCCACAAAAGAGTGGTCGGCCTTGTCCAGGCTGCGCCAGTAACCACCATGGATGAACACCACCACCGGGGCACCGGGACGGCTGGCCGGAAAGATGTCGAGGGTCTCGTTCGGACCGTCGCCATAGGCCACATCGAGCACACAGGCACGCTGCTGACGGGCCTGCACGGAGGCGTTCTTCCAGCGCTCGAAATGTTCGGCAAAGTCGGGCACCAGCGCCCGGTTGTTGTACATGCGGTCGTGCCAGGCGGCGTTTCGGGTGGCCATGGTGTCTCCTGAGGTGGTCAGTCGCGATCTTGTCACACCTGTCCACCGGGCGATGCCAAACCCGCGACAATGCGGCGACCTGAAAGATTGCAGCCCATGAACACCCCTACCCTCTCCCCCACCGTCGCCATCCTGGGCATTGGCCGCATGGGCCTGCCCATGGCCCGGCGCCTGTGCCAGGCCGGCCTGCATGTGCATGCCTGGAACCGCAACACAGCGCGGGCTGAGCCCCTGGCCGCCCAGGGCGCCAAGGTGCAGACGCTGGCCGCCGATGCGGTGCGGCAGGCCGACATCGTCATCAGCATGCTGGAAAACGGCCCGGTGGTGGAACAGGTGCTGTTCGAGCAGGGCACGGCCCAGGCCATGCGCCCGGGCACGCTGGTGGTGGACATGGCCTCCATCAAGCCCGCCGAAGCGCGCGACCATGCAGAGCGCCTCGCCGCCATGGGCCTGCGCCACATCGATGCGCCGGTCTCGGGCGGCACCGTGGCGGCTGAAGCCGGCACGCTGGCCATCATGGCGGGGGGCGACGCGGCCGATCTGGCCCAGGCCCTGCCGGTGCTGCAGCACCTGGGCACCACGGTGCATGTGGGTCCCCACGGGGCGGGGCAGCTGGCCAAGCTGGCCAACCAGATGATCGTCGGCATCACGATTGGCGCCGTATCCGAAGCGCTGCTGATGTGTGCCAAAGGTGGCGCCGACATGGCCAAGGTGCGCGAAGCCATTGGTGGAGGT
>JACCDX010094748.1_pt1 | contig 11114 bp, 7 predicted proteins | sample 7449681 | NCBI WGS metagenome assembly JACCDX01 (sample SAMN15323450, study PRJNA562643) | freshwater metagenome | isolation source: river surface water | place: USA:Blue River Watershed | collected 2017-08-18 | reverse complement strand
GTCGGCACCGGTCAACACCTGGCACGCGAGCACCACCGCCAGCTGGATCCGCCTGGGCCGCACCAGCGGCACCATTGGCAGCGACGCGCTCAGCTTCACGCTGGACGCCGACGCGTTGATCAACCAGGGGGCTGCCGGCTTTACGGGCAGCATCCGCATCACGGCTGACGGCACCGTGGACACCCTAGACATCCCCGTGAACGTCGCCTTTGACATCCCGCAGCTGCAAACGGTGCTGTCCGGGCCCATCGTGGGCAACCAAGGGACGATCCGCGTCAAGGGCAATTGGCTGGCCGCACACGTTGGCGACGCCGCCCAGTACCTGCGCGTGCAAGGCGGGCAACTGCAAGCCATTCGGGCGATCGGCTTGCCCAATGTGGGCAGCGCTGAAGCCTGGGTCGTGGACGTGGACAACGTCACCCCGGGCCAGCCCGTTCGATTGCAGTGGGCCTCGGCGCTGCACAGCACCAGCGTGACCGTGCCCACGGCGGCGGCGCCCATCCCCGCAGCTGGCCAGCTGACACTCGCGCAGGGCCTGCGCCGCCCCCTGGTGGTCAATCCCGCCACCGGTGTCGTGTACCTGGTGGACGGGGATGCCTTGCGGGCGATCAACCCTGCCGCGAGCACGTGGACCAGTCGCCAGCTCACACTGAGTGGCTTGAATGACGTGAGCCTGTCGGCCGATGGCACCAAGCTGTTTGCCATCACCCGCACCACGATCTTCGGGCTGCACCCCGACACGCTGGCCGTGATCACCCAGACCCCGACGCCATCGGCCAGCGTGTACACCGACGCCACCACGCCCGCTTGGCGGCACGCCCTGCTGACGGCACCGGACGGAGAGACGTACGCCGCGTTGACGGACGCCACGGGTTTGGGCGATGCCACATGGCTGCAGGGGGCGCTCAACGGAGACCCCTTCGACATCAGCGTGACCGTGAGTGGCCGCTGGTTGGTGAATGACCTGCAAGCACGCTACGGCGCTCGCAGCCTGACGGCCAGCGCCACGCGCAAGACCCTGGCCATCACCCACCCCGAAGGCACGGTGTGGGCCCACAAGATGGACGTGGCCGGCGTCACCAGCTGGGCAACGGGCCTGACACTGGGCGCCCCCAATGCCACCCTCCCGGCAGGTGTGTCGGTCGAGGCGCTGGCCGACGTCCACGACCTGTTCATCCGCGATGATGGCGTGCTGCAAACCCTGCGGACCCCCTTGAGCCCGCCGCTGGGCCAGTGGCTGCCCGCCGGCTGGCGTGCGGGTGGCTACGCCATCACGCCCGATGGCCGGCACGCCATCGTCTATGGCTACCAGGTGGACGAATCGACGCAACTCGCCAGCCAGGCCAGCTTGCATGTGCTGGACACGTCTGGCGTGATCGGCGGCTCTGCCAGCACCATCTTGACTGAGCGGACGGTGTCGGTGCCCGCGTTGGGGTGCACGTCGGCCTCCTTGGCCACCGGCGAGACCTGCGCGCACCGCGTGGCGATCACGCTGTCCGCCGATGGCCAGCAGGCCTACCTGGTCGGCCCCCGCGGCATGGCGATCGCTTCAGTTGGCGCCAACCTGACCCCTGCGGCCTCGAAGCAGGTCAAAGCGGCCAGCAGCCTGCGCACGCCACGGGTCTGGCGAACGGCCGGACGACGCACAGGGCCAAACTGAGGCGGCAGACAGCGGGCACCGAGGCGCCTCAGCGCCCCACCTGCCCAAACCGCCAGCGCCAACTCACGTCCACCACGGGGGTGTCGAGCGCTGGCACGGCGTCGGTGCCCGGCTTGAGGCTGCGCAAGCGGCCCAGCCCCACCTGCACGCTGCTGGTGTCGCTCACCTCGGCCGCCAGCCACACCTGGGCCTGCGCCACGGCACCGCCGTAAGTGGCCACGCCACCGCCACCGGCCGCACCGACCGAGGCTTCGGCCCCGATCTGCCAGGGGCCCGGGGCCGTGGCGCAGCCCAGCCCCACCAGGCCCAGCGAGTACGCGCCCGCGCCGCCGCCATAGGCGCTGTGGGCCTGCACCTGGGGCGCGCAGCCGGCGCCATCGTCGGGCTGCAGCTTGAAGCCGATGGTGTCGAGGGCCGCCGCCTGGCCGCTCTTGCGCGCCGCCGAGGTCTGGCGCTGCCAGCTCGCGCTCGCCCGCCAGCCCTGCACGCGGCCAGGCTGGCCTTGCAGGGCCGCCGTCCAGTCCCAGCCCAGGCCGGCCATCAGGTAGCGAGCACGGTGGCGCTCCTGGCCTACCACGCCACCGGCGTCGAGTTGCAGGTAAGCGCCTGCAGCCCAAGGCCAGGTCCACCCCAGCGGCCAACGCCCTTGCACACCGGCCTTGGCCAGCAGGCCACCGCCCGTGGGCACAGCCCCGCCACCCCCCAGGCCCACGGCCGCGCGCAGGCCCAGCGAGGGCCCTCGTCGCGCATCAGGCCCATCGGCCACCAGGCGGTCAAGGCCCAGGCGCCAGGCGGCACCACCCAAGATCTCCATGTAGCCATCGGCGCCGCCGTGGGCGGCAGCGTGGCTTTCGAGCGTCCACGACAGGTCGTCGCCACGGTCGTGCTCGGCCAGCGCCCCGATCATGCCCACGCGAGGGCCCTGGGTGGTCTCGCCACGGGGGTACAGCCAGCCGGCCTGCACCTGCACACGTTGCCAGCCCAGCACGCCAGGTTGCGAAGGGCCAGCGCGGCGCTCCAGCAGCCCTTGCCCCCATGCGGCTGGCTGCCCCAAGTCGGACACCGGCCAGCGGCGCCAGCTGCCATCCCACTGCAGCACCAGGCCGAGCTGCCGGCTGCGGATCGCGCCACTGGGAAAGCTCACCTGCGACCACGACAGGCCGCTTTGCCAGCCACCCCAATCGTGCATCCAAGTCAGCGCGGGCAACACCATCAGGCCGCCGCCCACAGGCGCCGCCGCACCGCCGCCGCCGCCGAGCACCAGGCTGGTCTCCAACCAGTCGCTGTCGTCGGCAATGGCCACACCCGGCCCATCTGAACGCCAGGCCCAGCGACGGGCCACCTGTCCGCCCAACACGAACAAGCCACCGCGGTGGCCCGTGGCCGCTGCGCTGACCGTCGGCCCCCACCACCAGCCGTCGTGCTGCAGCAGCCAAGAGGCACTCAACAGGCCCAGGCGTTCACCACCCGGCAAGCGGATGGGATCGAAGCGGGCCTGCAATGCCGTGTCCATCAACACTGCGCCCACCGGCTCGGCCTGCTGCGCCCAAGCTGACGAAGCCACAGACGCCGCCAGGCACGCCACCACACCAGCGGCCACGGGAGCTGCCCGCAGGGGCAGGCCCAGCGCGCTCACGCCAGCGCCCGCTCGATGTCGTCGCTCAGTGACTTCGGCGTGTCCAGCGGCGCATAGCGACCCAGCACGCGGCCATCTTTGCCCACCAGGAACTTGGTGAAGTTCCACTTGATGCCCTTGGTGCCCAGGATGCCCGGCGCCTGCTCGACCAGCCACTGGTACAGCGGATGGGCCGCCGGGCCGTTGACGTCGATCTTGCCCATCATCGGGAAGCTCACGCCGTAGTTCATCTGGCAGAACGACGCGATCTCGCTGTCGGCGCCTGGGTCTTGGTGGCCGAACTGGTTGCACGGAAAACCCACCACCACCAGGCCTTTGCTGCCGTAGGTTTGCCAGAGCTTTTCGAGGCCCTCAAACTGCGGTGTGAACCCGCATTTGCTGGCCGTGTTGACGATCAGCAGCACCTTGCCACGGTAGTCAGACAAGGACACGGTGCGGCCATCGATGGTCTGGGCCTGGAAATCGTAGACGGTGCTCATGGTGTGCGGCAACAAGCTGATGGGTGGAGGGCGGCGCCACGCGGCGCCGGCTGGGGGTGTGGCCCCGACAGTACCGCAAGTTGCATAGTCGCTGCAGGCGTTGCGGTCAAGCCCACCCCCAGGTTAACCCCGATCACTTCCCCCCCCCGCATTCACGTGGGAGTGCCTACACTTCACTTTCCTCAGCGCCTGAAGGCGAGCCCCACTCCAGTCAGGCTCGTGCAGTCCGGGCGCACGCAGTCCCCTCCAGCCCGTTGCCTCGCGCCCCAAGCCGGCGCGACACCAGGAGCCTGTCATGCCTGACCTGCGCACTGCCGACCCGACCGACTCTGCCCCGGCTTCGCTGCCCGACAGCGTGGCCACTTCTGACACCTGGCGCCCGGCCTCCTTGCGCCGCGCGCTGCCCGCCGGGATCTCCGACGCCATGGCCGACGACCACCAACGCCTGCTCGACGAAATCAAGGTGCGCCACGACGCCTTCGAGCAGCAAGGCCAGGTGCTGCGCCAGCTGCAGGCCTCGCTGCGCCGCGCCCAGGCCAACAACCAGGAGCTGGCGCTCGTGGCCGACCGCGTCAGCGACGCCATCGTGATCTGCGACGCGCGCCGCTGCATCAGCTGGGTCAACCCCGCCTTCACCCGCCTGACGGGCTTCACCCTCACCGAGTGCCACGGCCAGCAGCCCGAAGAGTTGCTCAGCGGCCCGCACACCGACCCGGCCACCATCACCCGCATCAACCAGGTGCTGGCCCAGGGCGAAGGCGTCGAGCACCTGGAGGTCTGCCACCACCGGAAAGACGGCGAGCCCTTCTGGGTGTCGCGCACGGTGCAGCCGCTGGCTGGCACCGACGGGCAGGTGCAGCGCTACGTCGAGGTCTACACCGACATCACCGAGCGCCGCCGCGTCGAGCAAGAGCACGCCCAACGCCTGGGCGCCGAGGTGGCACTGGCCAACAAGGCCGAGTTCCTCTCGCGCATGAGCCACGCCATGCGCTCGCCACTCAACGCCATCCTCGGCTTCTCGCAGCTGCTCGACATGGACATGCAGCAGCTGCCCGACACCCACCGCCGCCACCTGGGCCACATCCAGACCGCCGGGCAGCAGCTGCTGCAGCTGCTCGACCAGACCCTGGCCTATGCCCAGCTCAACGACCAGCCCACCCACCAGATGCGGCCGCAACGCATGGAGCTGGCGGTGCTGCTGCGCGAGGTGCGCGCCGGCCTCGAAGACGATGCCGTGGCCCACGACATCACCGTGGTGGTCGATTGCCAGTGCCCCGCCGTGTGGGCCGATGGCCAGCACGCCCGCACCATCTTGATGAACCTGATGGCCAACGCCATCCAGTACAGCCCCAAGGGCTCGACCGTGTGGCTGCACGCCAAGGTGTCGGCCGACAACCGCGAGGGCATCGTCGAGGTGCGCGACCAGGGCTGCGGCATCGACGCCGGCGACGTGCCGCGCCTGTTCCAGCCCTTCACCCGGCTCGATCACCCGCAGCTGGGCCGCTCGGGCGGCAATGGCCTGGGGCTGGCGGTGTCACAGCGCCTGGCCGAGCTGATGCACGGCCGCATCGAGGTCAACAGCACGCTGGGCCGTGGCAGCGTGTTTGCCCTGCACCTGCCGCTGGCCGAGTCGCAGCCCAGCAAAAAGCTCAGTGGCGAGGCCAACCGCGCACCCAAGACCTCCATCCCGCTGCCGCCGCTGCGCGTCGTCCACATCGAAGACAACGCGCTCAACCGCAGCCTGGTCGAGGCCATGTTCGCCCAGTACCCGCATGTGCGCCTGATCTCGGCCGAGACCGCCGCCGAGGGCCTGCACTGCATCCAGACGCAGCACCCCGACGTGGCCCTGGTCGACATCAACCTGCCCGATGGCAGCGGGCTGGATTTGTGCCGCCGCCTGCGCAGCCTGCCGGACTTCAAGAAGCTGCCGCTGATCGCGCTGAGTGCCGACGCCCTGCCCGAGCACATCGCCCGCGCGCTGCAAACCGGCTTCAGCCACTACCTGGTCAAGCCGCTGCAGATCGAGCGGCTGCTGAGCATCCTCTCGACGCTGCCGAGCGCGCAGGCCGCGCCGCCCACGCGCTGAACACCCCAGCCCGCTGAACTCAGTCAGCGCCCAGGCGCTCGGCCGTCCAGCGCAGCAAGTCCAGCCACATCTGGCGCATCTCGCCTTCTTGCGGGGTGCGCAAGGCGCTGGGCAGCTCGATGGTCACCACCGGCACCTTTTTGTGCACGCCGCCGTAATTGCCCAGGCTGCCCGGGAAGATGCCCACCTGGTCGAGGAACAGGCGGCCCAGGCGCTGAGGCGCCACCGTGGGGCCGTCGAAATCCAGCACGCCATACGGGGCGTGGATGGACACGATCAGGTTGGGCTTCCACGACTCCATCTCGGCATGCAGCCATCGCGATTCGGGCTCAGACAGCGGCTTGACCCCGGGGTAGCGGCGCGGGTCGTTGCGCGTGCGCTGGTTCCAGTAGTGCGGCGCTTCCTTGTCCCAGTTGGGCGTGGGGAAGTTGCGGTTGAGGTCGACCCCGTTGGCGTTGGTGCGCGTGGGCACCGAGCCCAGCAGGCCATCGGGGTTCATCAAGGGAATGAAGCGCCAGTGGATGTTCGACGGCGTTTCGCTGGCCAGGCGGATCCAGTGCAGCGCCAGCGAGGTGGCCGACAGCTCATCGCCATGGATGCCCCCCACCACCAGCACCTTCAGGCGGGCATGGGGCGACACCACATCGCGCTGGTACAGGGGCTGGCCCTTGACCGACTTGACGTTGCCGATGGGCGAGAGTTCGGCCTGGCTGCACAGCGCCAGCGTGACGTTGGGCAGGCGCTTGACCATCTCGGCGCAAAACACCTTGGTGGAGCTCAACACCGGCGCCGCCCCCATGGGCTTGATGCGGATGACGGCGTTGTCGGCGCGCGCGGCGGCCACGGCCTTGCTGGGCTCGCGCTCAACGCCTGCGGCCAGGGCCGCTGGGGCGAGACTGCTCAGGAGGGTGGCCAGGGTGGCCGCTTGCAGCGCCTGCGTGGCGCCTGTTCGGATCGCTCTCAGCATAGGGTTGGGATCATGCCCCGAAAAATCGGTGCCCCATGCCGGGTGTTGCGCAGGATTGGCGCCCCAGATCAAGCGGCGCGCGCCGTTCGTGGCGTGGGTTCAACGCGCCAGGGCCTTGAGCGCCTGCTTGATGCCATCGCTGACCGACACGTCGGCCGGCAAGGCCTTGAGCGCGGCCTGCGCCTCTTTGTCGGAGTAGCCCAGGGCCACCAGGGCCTGCAGGATGTCGCCTTGCGTGTCATTGACCACCACCACACCGGCGGCACCCAGTGCAGGCGCCAGCTTGCCCTTGAGCTCCAGCAGCAGGCGCTCGGCGGTTTTCTTGCCGATGCCGGGCACCTTGACCAGGCGGCCGGCCTCTTGCGCGGCCACGGCCTGCGCCAGCTCGTGGGTGCTCAGGCCCGACAGCACGGCCAGCGCGATGCGCGGGCCCACGCCGCTGATCTTGATGAGCTCGCGGAACGACTCGCGCTCGACATCCGTGGCGAAGCCGAACAGCAGCTGCGCGTCCTCGCGCACGATGAACTGCGTCAGCAGCGTCACCTTGCCCCCCAGCTCGGGCAGGTTGTAGAAGGTGCTCATCGGCACCTGCACCTCGTAGCCCACGCCGTTGACGTCGACCAAAACAAAAGGGGGTGCCTTGTGTGCAAGCACCCCCGTGAGACGGGCAATCATGCGGTCCGTGGGTCCGGTTCAGGTCAGCGACGCATCAACGACGGAACAGACCGAGGCGCTGCGCTTCGAGCGCGGCCTCGGCACGCGACGACACATTGAGCTTGCGGTAGATCTGCTTGACGTAGTCGGCGATGGTGTGGCGCGACAGGTTGAGCTGCTGGCCGATCTCGGGCAGGGTGAAGCCCTTGGCCACGCGCAGCAGCACCTCGTTTTCGCGGTCGGTGAGCTGCACGTGCGGGGTGACGGTGTCGGGCTGCGGCGGCTGCAATCGGGCCTGGGCCGTGAAGTACTGGATCACGCGGCGGGCGATCGAGGGCGACAGCGGCGGCTCGCCCTGGGCGATGCGCTGCAGCTGCTCGGCGAGCTGCTCGCGCGACTGCTCTTTGAGCAGGTAGCCGAAGGCACCGGCTTGCAGCGCGGGGAAGAGGTGATCGTCGTCGTCGTGGATGGTGACCACCACCGACTGCACGTCGGGCTGCTTTTCGCGCAGCGCCTGTACCACCTCGACGCCGGAGCCATCGGGCAGGCCCAGGTCGACCATGGCGACGTCGAAACGCACGGCGTTGACCAGCTCCAGCGCATCGTGGATGCGCGAGCACTCGCTGATCTGCGCCCCGGGAAAGACTTGCACAGCCAGGGTCTTGAGCCAGGCACGGATCTCCGGCAGGTCTTCGAGGAGGAGGATTTGCTTCATGTCAGGGCCTCACGACAGGTTCTCTGGTGCGCACGCGGATCGACGTGGTCAGCGTGCACGGGCACCACCGCCCATGCTAACAGTGCTCCCCCCGGATGCGGGTGGGGGAACCATGGCCTGTTGCATGGTGGCGATTTCCAGCGGCAAGGTCAGGCGGATGATGGTGCCGAAGCCCGGCCCCGATTCCACCAGGCATTGCCCGCTGAGCTGTTTGGCGCGGTGCTTCATGCTGGTCATGCCGTGGCCGCGGTCGAGGCGGCCATCGAGCTCCAGCGGGATGCCCTTGCCATTGTCTTGGATCACGAGCACGAAATCATGGTGCTCCAGGTGCACTTCTGCGGCAATGATCACGTGCGAGGCGCCGCTGTGCTTGATGATGTTGCTGACCGCCTCGCGCACGATGCGGGTGGTCTGCACATAGGTGCGCGACGACAGCGGCTCTTCGATGATGTCGTTGGGGTTGCGCCATTCGCACTCGATGCCGGCCTGCCCCAGCCGCGACACCACCTCGGCGCGCCAGTCGGCCAGGGCGTCCGACAGCACCATGGGCCGGCCGGTGAGGCCGCGCACGCTCAGGCGCATTTCTTCCAGCGCCTCGCGCGCCAGCGTCGAGATGCGGTCGTTGTCGGCGGTGTGCACGATGGTCAGCAGCTTGGCGCCCAGGTCGTCGTGCAGGTCGGCGGCGATGCGCTTGCGCTCCTTCTCGGCGATCTGCTCGACGCGCAGCTCGGCGATCTGGTTGAAGTTGCGCTCGATCTCTGCCGAGATCTCTTGCACCCGGCGCTCGAGCTGCTTGCGCGCGCCCTCGGCCGTCTGCAGGGCCTGGGCGTAGACCTGGATCAGGCGCACGGCCACGGCGGCGTACAGCAGCGGCATCACCAGGTGGGTGATGTGCACGCCCCACATGCGCACCCAGCCGGCCTGGTAGCTCAGCTCGATGCCCACCACGGCCGACACCACGCCCAGCGTGCCCGACATCAGCCAGTACTCGGGGCGGCGCTCGCGGCCGGCCAGCCACAAGAACAGGCCCACGGCGGCGAACACTTGCAGTGCGAAGACCACATACCAGGCGCGCGCCACATCGAACAGCACGTTGAAGCCCAGGCCGGCGATCAGCGTCAGCGGCATCAGCACGCACTGTCCCCACAGCGCGCGGTCGATCCAATCCTCGTGGCGCAGCTGGATGGCACGGCGCAGGCTGGAGCCCGCGTAGCCCAGCAAGAACTTGATGGCCACACCCGTCAGCGGCGCGAACATCATGGCGATCACGACCTCCAGCGCAGCGTTGGGCAGCAAGGCCTCGGCCATCCACAGGCGCGCGCCCAGCAGGGCCCAGCCCATGGTGAGCAGGCCAAAGTGCAGCAGGTAGACCAGGCGGCGCACCCAAGCCATGCCCAGGGCAAACAGGCCCAGCACGCCCAGCACACCCGCCAGCACCTGCGACACGGTGATGCCCCAGAAGATCTGGTCGTCGTAGAGCTGGCGCATCTCATCGAGCGGCCCCACGGTGACAGCACCCAGCATGGCCGCACGCTGGCGCGCGGTGACCTCGCTCAAGGGGTGGCCCACCACGCGCATATCCAGCAGGTTGTCGCCTGGGCGCACGAGGGCTGCAGGCAGCACCACCAGGTGAGCCTTGAGGCAGTTGCGGGCATAAGGTTCGGTCATGCGGCCGCCGTCATAGAGGGCCTGACCATTGAAGATGACCTGCACGTTGGAGCAGGCGCGCTCGATGTAGACGGCCTGCACATCGCTGCGCGACAGGCTGCCGGGCGCAGTGAGCTTGAAGCGGTACCAAACCGCACCTCGGCGCCCCGGGTGGGTTTGCGACCACTCATCGGGCAGCCGCAGCACGCGCGCGCCCTGCGCCCCTTCAGGGAAGGCCGGACCGTCCACCTCACTGACCAGGGCCTGGGTGAGCACCTGGGCGGCTGGCACATCGCCCCGCCCCAGCTTGGCCGTTTCGCGGTTGAGCGCCAGCATCAGCAGCCCCAGGCCCACGGCCAGGGCCAGACCCGACAGCGCGATCCACAGCCAGTTGGCGCGCCGCTGGGCTTCGCGGGCGCCGCCCTCTGCCGCCACGGGCGCGGTGCTGCCCCCCTCCGAACCGGATCGACCGAAACCCCACGCCATGATCGCTGCACACTCCCAGGGACACGAAGGCCGCACAAGGGCCCCCCATCTGTGCATTCTCTCAAGAGATGTCACATCGTGAAGCCCGCGACAGGCGACAATTTGCAGGCCTTTCCCGTAGTCCACCGGCCCCCCCATGCAACTGCGCCACAGCTTTTCCCCCCTCGACAACACCCGGCTGGCCCACCTCTGCGGCCCGCTGGATGAACACCTGCGCACCATCGAGGCCGCGCTGGGGGTGACGATCGCCCGCCGGGGCGAGCAGTTCCGCATCGAGGGCGCGCGCGGCGTGCCGCAAACCGTGGTGGGCCTGCTTGAAGGGCTGTACGCCCGCAGCGCCAAGCCCATCGCGGCGGAGGTGGTGCAACTGGCGCTGGCCTCGGTGGCCGCGCACAACGCCCAGGCCGCGGCAGAGGGCGCTGCCCCCGCCGGCGCGGATGGCCCCACCCTGCACACCCGCCGCGCCGACCTGCAGGGCCGCACGCCCAACCAGGTCAGCTACCTGCGGCAGATCCTCAACCACGACCTGACCTTGGGCATCGGGCCGGCCGGCACGGGCAAGACCTTTCTGGCTGTGGCCTGCGCCGTCGATGCGCTGGAGCGCAGCAGCGTGCAGCGCATCATCCTCACGCGCCCGGCGGTGGAAGCTGGCGAGCGCCTGGGCTTTTTGCCCGGCGACCTCACGCAAAAGGTCGACCCCTACCTGCGCCCGCTGTACGACGCGCTGTACGACCTGATGGGCTTTGACCGGGTCACCAAGGCCTTCGAGAAGGGCTTGATCGAG
>JACCDX010289233.1_pt1 | contig 11115 bp, 11 predicted proteins | sample 7449681 | NCBI WGS metagenome assembly JACCDX01 (sample SAMN15323450, study PRJNA562643) | freshwater metagenome | isolation source: river surface water | place: USA:Blue River Watershed | collected 2017-08-18 | reverse complement strand
GTAGAACACCGCGACTTTGTGTTGAATGAAGCTGAAAAATCGACCCACATCATGGTCTGTGTGTCACGTGCCAGCTCACCCAACGACTTGATTGAAATTGACCTGTGAACATGGCAAGCGACAACATTTCACGCATCAAGATAGGCGTTGCTGGCTTGGGCCGGGCCTTCACTTTGATGTTGCCCACATTTTTGCAAGACCCGCGTGTTCAGCTGGTGGCAGCCACCGATCCGATTGCGGCAGCCAGAGCGCAGTTTGAAAAAGATTTTCAGGCCATCACGGTCGACAGCGTTGAAGCTTTGTGTGCCTTGCCCGACGTCGAGGTGATCTACATTGCAACACCGCATCAATACCACGCTGCGCATGTTCAGATGGCCGCCCAACATGGCAAACATTGCTGGGTCGAAAAACCCATGGCCATTTCTTTGGAGGAATGCACCCGTATGATGGACGCCTGCCAGCAAGCCGGTGTGCAACTCATGGTAGGTCACAGCCACAGCTTCAATGCACCTGTGTTGCGCGCACGCGAGTTGATTGCATCAGGTCAGTTGGGGCAAGTTCGCATGATCACAGCCCTCAACTACACCGACTTTTTATACCGACCCAGACGTCCTGAAGAATTGAACACCGCATTGGGTGGCGGCGTGATCCACAGCCAAGCCGCCCATCAAATCGATGTGGTGCGTTTGCTGGGTGGCGGCAAAGTGCGCAGTGTGCAAGCATGCACTGGCCAATGGGATGCCACACGACCCACCGAGGGTGCCTACAGTGCACTGCTGCAATTTGAGAACAAGGCTTTCGCCACAGTCACCTACAACGGTTACGGCCATTTTGACAGCGATGTCTGGATGGACCATGTGGGCGAAATTGGTCAGCCCAAACCTGCCAACGAAAGCGCGCAGCGTTATGGCCAGGCGCGTCGCAGACTAGAAACAACCCATAACACGGACGAAGAATCAAGCCTCAAGGCCGCACGAAACTATGGCGGTCCTTTGTATGCGCCCGCAGCCATCACCAGCAATGCCTATCAACATTTCGGTCCTGTTGTGGTCAGCTGTGACAAAGGCGACATTCGTTTAACGCCCTTGGGGATGTGGGTCTATGGCCCAGACAAAGAATATTTCGAAGCATTGCCAGAACCAGCCTATCCGCGCAAAGAGGTTATTGACGAGCTGTTTCAAAACCTCCGAGGTTCGGGCGCATTGACGCACAGTGGTGCCTGGTCTCGCGCCAGCACCGAAGTTTGCTTGGGCATCTTGGAAGCTGCAACACATCAACACGCGGTACTGATGCACCACCAAGTGGGAGTGCAAGATGGCCACTAAGATTCCTGGAAACACCCAAAGTATTTTGAAACACTGGCACGAGTCCGTGCCAGATGATCGCCTGGCCCACTTGGTTCGTGATGCTGGCAGGGCCTTCAACAAACGACTGCAAGTGCGTTTGCAAAAATACAATGTGTCGTTTGGGCATTGGACATTTTTGCGAATTCTTTGGACCTCGGATGGCCTGACCCAAAAAGAACTCAGCGACTTAGCAGGTGTGATGGAGCCCACCACCTTCAGCGCCATCCAAGCCATGGAAGCCTTGGGTTATGTGGTGCGCAAACAAAAACCCGAGAATCGCAAAAACATGTACGTGCATCTCACGTCCAAAGGCAAAGCCTTGAAAAAAGCTTTGGTGCCCTTGGCCGTCGACGTCAATCACGTGGCAGTGCATGGCGTCAGCCAAGCTGAACTCCTCACAACGCGCAAGGTGCTGTTGAAAGTGATCGAAAATTTAGCGCAAGAAGAAGCACAGATGGACGGACGTCCATCGGCGCCTTAACTGCTGAACAAGAAGTTCATCACGTCGCCATCTTTGACGACGTATTCCTTGCCCTCAGCGCGCATCTTGCCGGCATCTTTGGCGCCCTGCTCGCCTTTGTAGGCGATAAAGTCTTCGTAGGAAATGGTCTGCGCACGAATGTAGCCTTTTTCAAAATCCGTGTGAATCACACCTGCTGCTTGGGGTCCTGTGTCGCCCACATGAATGGTCCAAGCGCGCACTTCTTTCACGCCAGCGGTGAAATAGGTTTGCAAACCCAGCAAGGCATAGGCAGAGCGAATCAAGCGGTTCAGACCCGGCTCGGATTGGCCCAACTCTTCCAAGAACATCTGACGGTCTTCGTCCGACATTTCTGACATTTCGGCTTCGAGCTTGGCGCAAATGGCCACCACCGGTGCGTTTTGTGCCGCAGCGTAGGCTTTCAATTTGTCGAGCAAGGGGTTGTTTTCAAAACCATCTTCGGCCACGTTGGCCACAAACATGGCGGGCTTGGCCGTGATCAAGAAGAATTGGCTGAGCAATGGACGCTCTTCTTTGCTGAACTCAATGGTGCGAACAGGCTTGCCTTCGTTCAGGGCGGCTTGGCATTTTTCCAAAATGGCCACCAACTTGATCGACTCTTTGTCGCCAGAACGCGCCGTTTTTTGCACGCGATGCAAACCTTTTTCCACCGCCGTCAAATCGGCCAAGCACAACTCAGTTTGAATGACTTCAATGTCGGAGATCGGATCCACACGGCCAGCCACGTGGATCACGTTGTCGTCTTCAAAGCAGCGCACCACGTTGATGGTGGCGTCGGTTTCACGGATATGGGCCAAGAATTTGTTGCCCAAGCCTTCGCCTGTGCTGGCACCGGCCACCAAACCCGCAATGTCCACAAACTCCACAATGGCGGGCACGATGCGCTCGGGGGAAATGATGGCGGCCAACTCTTGCAAGCGCGGATCGGGCACCTCCACCACGCCGGTATTGGGCTCAATGGTGCAGAAAGGGTAGTTTTCGGCCGCAATGCCAGCTTTGGTCAAGGCGTTGAAAAGGGTGGACTTGCCAACGTTGGGCAAGCCCACAATGCCGCATTTGAGGCTCATGAGGGACTTTCTTGGATTCTTCGAACAATCCGTGATTTTAAAGGGTGCGCGTGGTCTAATTTCTGCCCATGACCCAAGCCCGCTTTGATTGCACCCTCCCCGCACCCTGCCCACGCCTTCGCGTGGTGGCCATTGTGTTGGCAGCAGGCACCGCGTCCCGCATGGGGGGACGACCCAAATGCCTGTTGCAACGCGACGGCCAAACGCTGCTCCAGCGCCTGCTAGAGTGCCTGGAGACGGCAGGCATTGACGAAACCGTGCTGGTTCTGGGCCACCACGCCGACGCTGTTCAAAAGGTACTGGACACCTCAACCCCCACCCACACCTCCGGGCGTATGACCCTCCACCGCGTGCTGAACCCCCAAGCTACAGACGGTCAAAACAGCTCTTTGCACCTGGGTCTGGCCAAGGCACAAAGTTTGGCGCCCGATTGGTTGATGGTGGCACTGGCAGACCAACCCCTGCTCGAGACGCAAGATCTTCAAGACTTGGTGGCCGCTGTGAAACACGCCCCCCCTGGCACGCAAATGCTCCAACCGCAGGTCGCAAAACCTGGCGAATCGGCACAACCTGGCAATCCTGTGATGTTGAGCAACGTGGCCATGGCCGACCTCCTTCAAAATGGCCAAAGCTTGGGCACCACAGATCTGTCCAAGCTGCCTGGTGGCAAGGAATGGCGGCAACGCAACCCTGCCCAGTTTCATCCTTGGACCACAACCAATGTGCACTACCGAGTTGACATGGACACGCCCGACGACTTGGCGAGATTGCAGACACAGTACGGCATTCAACTGGTCTGGGGCCAAGGTCTTTGAGTGGCTTCTACAATTCACACCATGACGCACTCTTCCACCCCTTTTGACGTCTGCATTCGAGGCGCCGGCATTGTGGGCCGCAGCTTGGCCTTGCTGTTGGCGGCGCAGCAGTTGCGCGTAGCCTTGGTTCACAAGGGTGCCGGAGACCCTTCCGAGACGGGTCACAGTGATGTGCGCGCCTATTCCCTGAACATGGCGTCCAAGCAATTGCTGTCTGATCTGCGTTGCTGGCCCGAAGGCGAAGCCTGCACCCCCATCTTGCAAATGCAGATTCAAGGCGATCAAGGCGGTGATTTGCGCTTTGATGCCGCAGCGCAAGGCGTTGAAGCCTTGAACTGGATGGTCGATGTGCCCGTGCTGGAAGCCAAATTGGCGCAAGCAGTGGCTTATCAAACCTACATTGAAGAGATGACCGAGCCTGCACCGGCACCACTCACCGTAATCTGCGAAGGACGCGCCAGCCAAACCCGTGCAGAGTTGGGTGTGAACTTTGAAGTCAAGCATTACGCACAACACGCGCTAGCCTGCCGCATTCAAACCTCTGAAGCGCACCACCAAGTAGCGCGTCAGTGGTTTCAAAACACACATGGCCCCGAAATTTTGGCCCTCCTGCCCATTGGCGGTGAAAACAGCCATGCGTGGGCAGTGGTGTGGTCACTCACGCCAGAGCGCGCACAAAATTTGTTGCACGCAGATGCCGCCGATTTTTGTGCCCAACTGGCATCTGCCTGCGAACAAGTCGCCGGCACAGTTCAACTGACCAGCGAGCGCGCTGTGTGGCCCTTGCAGTTGGCCAAAGCCGAGAGATGGATTGGCGTGATCCCGCAAGCTACAGCTGCAGCTAAAGCCACTTCAAAACTCCAAGCCTTTGCATTGGCAGGTGATGCAGCGCATGCCATTCACCCATTGGCTGGCCAAGGCTTGAATGTAGGCTTGGGCGACGTGGCCGAATTGGCTCGTGTGATTGAAACCAAAGAATTCTGGCGGCCCTTGAACGATCCCAAACTGCTGCGCCGTTACGAGCGCGCACGACAAGCCGAAGTCTTGGCCATGGGCTGGGTCACGGACGGTCTTCAAAGCTTGTTTGCCCAGCCTGCCTTGCCTCTGCAAAAACTTCGCAACTGGGGCATGTCGGGCTTCAACCAATTCAGTCCCCTGAAAAAATGGATGGCCCAACACGCCATGAAATCTGCATCTTGAAACATGTGCATTGACGACCTCTTCACCTTAGGAATTTGAACCCATGCGCTTGATTCAAGCTTTCACCGCCACATGCCTGGTCCTTTGCAACACCAGCCTTTGGGCACAAGACGCCAACTTGAAAAAAACCTTGGCTGAGCGTTTGCCGTCGCTACCCAAAATTGAAGAGGTCAGCAAGACTCCCATGCCTGGCGTGTTTGAAATTCGTGTGCAGGGCAATGAGATTTTTTACACCGACGCCAAAGGCGATTTCCTGATTCAAGGCGCACTCATTGACACCAAGCAAAAGCGCAACCTGACTGAAGAGCGCAACGACAAACTCTCGGCCATTCCATTCGACAGCCTGCCGCTTAAGTACGCTTTTACCCAAGTCAAGGGCAATGGCAAACGCAAGCTGGTTGTCTTTGCCGACCCGAATTGCGGCTACTGCAAACGCTTTGAACGCGACCTGCAAAAAATCGACAACGTCACCATCTATCACATGATGTACCCCGTGTTGGGCGAAGACTCTAAAGTCAAATCGCGCAACATTGCCTGCGCCAAAGACCGCGCCAAAACATGGAATGACTGGATGCTGCAAGGCATCGCACCGCCTGCCGTCGCTTGTGACAACCACAACATTGACGCCATCGTCGAGTTTGGCAAGAAGAACCGCATCAACGGCACGCCCACACTTTTTGTGGCCGATGGCACGCGTGTGCCAGGCGCCATTGAAGCCGCTCAAATTGAATCGCTCTTGAATGGTGTCAAGCCATGAACCCCCACGCAGATCAAACCCGCAAGCACGTCAAACGCTTGGCCTATGCAGGCCTCATTCCCTTCGTGGGCATGGCCATGTTGTTGTGGCTGATCGATGCCGATCTGCACCCTTTTGTGGCCTTGGCATTGGCAGGCTACGGCGCCGCCATCGTGTCGTTTTTGGGGGGCATCCATTGGGGCATCGGCTTTCGCAATGTGGCGCGCATGCACAACGCCCCCTTGTTTAATTTTGGCTGGGGTGTGGTGCCTTCTTTGCTGGCTTGGATTGCCATCACCATGCCGGCTTATGCGGGCCTGCCCTTGCTGGCCTTGATTTTGATCATTTGCTACACCGTCGATCGCAAAGCCTACCTTGAAGCGGGCTTGCAAGACTGGTTGCCAATGCGCTTGCACCTGACTGTTGTGGCCGCCTTGAGCTGCCTGATTGGCGCTGCCGCCACTTGATGAAGAAAACAATGCCTGCCATTCACTACACCGTTGACGCCAGTCAAACCCACAGCCACCTCTTTCAAATTTCATTGCACATTGCCAAGCCCGATTCGGGTCAGGTGGTGTCACTGCCCGTGTGGATTCCTGGCAGCTACTTGGTGCGCGAGTTTTCTAAACACCTGCAAAACCTCAAAGCCAAACAAGCAGGCAAATCCGTCGGGGTGTTTCAAGACCATAAAAGCCAGTGGCACATCGATTGCAAAAATACCGCAGCCCTTGAATTGACCTACGAGGTCTATGCGTTTGACAATTCAGTGCGCACCGCATGGCTGGACACCCAACGCGGTTTCTTCAATGGCACCAGCCTGTGCTTGCGTGTCCATGGCCAAGAAGACGCGGCGCATGGCCTTAGCTTGACGGCCCCCAAAGGTTCAAGCTGGTCAGTGGCCACAGGCTTGCAAAGCGTCAAGGTCAACAAGCAAGGTTTTGGCGAGTACCTTGCGTCCAATTACGACGAGTTGGTCGATTGTCCGTTTGAGATGGGCAACTTCTGGCGGGGCGAGTTCACAGCCTGCGGCATCCCCCACGAATTTGTCATTGCAGGGGCCATGGCTTCATTTGATGGCGCGCGCTTGTTGGCTGACACGCAAAAAATTTGCGAAACAGAAATCAAGTTTTGGCATGAGAAAAAACCTGCTGCCCATGCCCCCTACAAACGTTACGTCTTCATGCTCAATGCGGTTGAAGAGGGTTATGGCGGTCTAGAGCATCGCAACTCCACCGCCTTGATTTGCAATCGGCGCGATCTGCCTTCTTTGGACATGAAAAAAATGTCCGAAGGCTATGTCACTTTGTTGGGCCTCATCAGCCACGAGTATTTCCACACCTGGAATGTGAAACAACTGCGCCCCGCCGAGTTCAAGCGCTACGACTACACCCAAGAGAATTACACCGAATTGCTGTGGTTCTTTGAAGGCTTCACCAGCTACTACGACGACCTGCTGCTGCGCCGCGCCAAATTGATTGACGATGCGCAGTACTTCAAATTGCTCAACAAAACCATCAACCTGGTTTTGCAGGCACCAGGGCGTCAAGTCCAAAGTGTGGCTCAAGCCAGTTTTGACGCGTGGGTGAAGTACTACCGACAAGACGAAAACACACCCAACGCCACCATCAGCTACTACACCAAGGGTGCATTGGTGGCTTTGTGCATTGACCTCACCCTGCGCGCCGAAGGCACGTCTAATTTGGACAACGTGATGCGCGGCTTGTGGGTGCGCTGCAAAGGGGGCCCCTTGCGTGAAGCAGATTTGTTGGCCGAGTTGGAAATGCAAACCGGCAAGAGCTGGAAGAAAGAACTCAAAGCTTGGGTGCACAGTACCCAAGAGTTGCCACTCAAAACTTTGCTGTCCTCGCACGGCGTGGTGGTCCACGAAGATGCGCCACAAATGGCACAGCGCTTGGGCCTGCGCGTACTCGAGACACAAGGCGTGGTGCAAGTCAAAGCGGTGTTGCGTGGCGGCGCTGCAGAAAAAGCCGGCATGGCCGCTGGCGATGAATGGTGGGCCGTGGCCAGTGCCAAAGCCAAGTCACAAACTTGGCGCTTGAAAAAACTGGAAGACTTGTCGCTGCTGCTGGGCCATGAGAAAAAAGCCGTGGCCACCATCACGCGTGATCAAAAGGTGTTTGCACTGGCGCTGACATTGCCCAGCGATGTGCACACTTGGCGCTTAAGCCAAACAAGTACTTCGCACAACGCCCGCACCAGCGCTTGGCTGGACGGGGCTTAAGATTTATTTGCCACGCAAGTCAAGCACGCGCTTGGCTTTGCCTTGGCTTCGCTCTACGCCACCTTCGGCGCGCAAATCAATTTCCACGCTAGAGCCGATGTAGACCTTGATCTCGTGCTGCAACATCTTGGCAGCTGCACGCGCCTCAATGCTGTCAGGCTGCATGCCGGGGCGTGTTTCTACGGCCACCTTCAAGTTGTCCATCGGACCTTCGCGCGTCAGCACGCACTGGTAATGCGGCGCCAGCTCCGGGCGCTTCAAAATGAGTTCTTCAATTTGCGAGGGGAACACATTGACACCGCGAATGATCATCATGTCATCGCTACGGCCTGTGATCTTTTCCATACGGCGCATGGTGCGTGCTGTGCCAGGCAACAGACGGGTTAAGTCGCGGGTGCGATAACGAATGATGGGCAAAGCCTCTTTGGTCAAACTGGTGAACACCAACTCGCCCATTTCACCATCGGCCACAGGCTCGCCTGTTTCGGGGTTGATGATTTCAGGGTAGAAGTGGTCTTCCCAAATAGTGGGGCCATCTTTGGTTTCGATGCATTCGCTGGCCACGCCAGGGCCCATCACCTCTGACAAACCATAAATGTCCACTGCATCAATGCCCATGCGCTGTTCAATGGCTGCTCTCATGTCATTGGTCCAAGGCTCGGCGCCAAAAATACCAATACGCAATGAGCTGCTTCGGGGGTCAATGCCCTGACGCTCAAATTCGTCGGCAATGGCCAGCATGTAGCTGGGCGTGACCATGATGATGTTGGGTTTGAAATCTTGAATCAGCTGAACTTGGCGCTCGGTTTGACCGCCGCCAAATGGCACAACGGTCAGGCCCAATTTTTCTGCACCGTAGTGCGCACCCAAACCCCCAGTGAACAAACCATAGCCATAACTCACATGGACCATGTCGCCAGGTTTGGCGCCACCTGCACGAATGCTTCGCGCAACCACGGTGGCCCAAGTGTCAATGTCGCGCTGGGTGTAGCCGACCACTGTGGGCTTGCCTGTGGTGCCGCTAGAAGCATGAATGCGTGAGCAGCCGGAACGCGGTACCGCAAACATGCCGTAGGGGTAACTGTCGCGCAAATCGGCTTTGGTGGTGAAGGGGAATTTGGCCAAGTCGGCCAAGGATTGGCAATCACTGGGGTGAACGCCCGCCTTGTCAAACTTGGCCTTGTAAACGGGCGAGTTGTCGTAGGCGTGTTGCAGCGTGGCTTTGAGCCGCTTGAGCTGCAAAGAACGCAGCTCATCAACGCTGGCTTTTTCAATTGGCTCTAGGGGCAATGGGGAGGCTTTGCTCATCTCTGTATTTCCTACTTGTCCAAATTTATTCGGGGATCACGGTACCTGGAATCTGCGCGCTCTTGCCGCGGAACATGGCAATGACCTCGCCCTTTTGGTTGGTCACTTTCATGTCGTAAATGCCGTGACGGCCACTCAGTGTTTGTTCTTGTCCTACACAAGTGAGCACATCGCCCAATTGGCCGGATTTTAAAAATTCAATGCTGCATCCTGCTGCCACAGCCACCTTGTTGTAGCTGTTGCAGGCGAAGGCAAAGGTGGAGTCGGCCAAGGTGAAGATGAAACCGCCATGGCAAATTTTGTGACCGTTCAAATGAAGTTCTTTGACTTCCATGCGAATGACGGCGCGGCCAGGTTCGCAGGAAATGAGTTCCATGCCCATGGTGTCTTTGCTGGCCGTGTCGACTGCAAACATCGACACGCCCACTTGCTTGGCCAACTCGATGGCGGCTTGTGAAGGGGCTGCTACAGGATTTGCATACGTGCTCATGTTCATTCGCCTTTAAATTGCGCGGGGCGCTTTTCCAAAAAGGCTTTCACGCCTTCAAAGTAATCGTGCGTTTTGCCCAGCGCCGATTGCGCATCGCGCTCTTGGTCCAGCTGCTCAGACAAGCTGCGGGTGTGCGCGCCCATCATGAGTTTGCGCGTGGCCACCAAAGCTTTGGTGGGCATGACGGCCAATTTTTCGGCCATGGCCATGGCCGCGGCCAATGCGTCATCGGCCACATCCCAAATCACGCCCCACTCTTTGGCTTGTTGTGCGCCCAATTTGTCGCCCGTCATGGCCAAGGCCAACGCGCGAGGCATGCCCAAGCGTTCGACCAACAACCAACTGCTGCCGGCATCAGGGATCAAGCCAATCTTGCTAAAGGCCTGAATGAAGCTGGCATTGGGTGAGGCAATGGCAATGTCGCAGGCCATGGCGATGGAGGCGCCCGCGCCAGCCGCGACGCCATTGACCGCCGCAATGATGGGCATGCGCAGCGATTGAATGCGGCGCGTGCTGGGATTGAAGGCTTGGTCAATGATGGGGCCGGGATCGGCGCGCTTTACCATGTCGGGGCCGGGCGTGAAATCAAATTCAGACAAATCGGCACCGGCGCAAAATCCGCGGCCTGCACCTGTCAGCACCACGGCGCGAATTTCTGGATCGGCTTCCGCTTGATCAAATGCCACCCACAGGTCATGGTGCATTTGACGGGTGAAACTGTTCAGTGCCTGCGGACGGTTGAGCGTGACCAAGGCCACGGCACCGCGTTTTTCGAAGGTCACAGATAAAGTGCTGTCTTGGGTCATGGTCTAAGCCCTGCTTGTGCGCCAAAAGGTCAAAATGTACCATTAACCGACCGATCGGTTGGTTAATGTTTTCCCTTGATTTTGGGCCTATTTTCATCCCGTTATAGTCAGGGGTAACGACATTCAACCCCCATTGGAGAACTGTTTTGGCTTACGAAAACATTGAAGTCCGCACAGAAGGCGGCAAAGTTGGCATCGTCACCCTGAATCGCCCCAAGGCTCTGAACGCCTTGAACGGCCCTTTGATGGACGAGTTGGGTGCTGCTTTAAAGGCCTTTGACGCCGACGAAGCCATCGGCTGCATCATCGTCACCGGCAGCGAAAAAGCCTTTGCCGCCGGCGCCGACATCTCGGCCATGGCCAAGCACAACTTCAACGACGTCTACAAACAAGACTTCATCACCCGCAACTGGGAAACCATTCGCAGCATTCGCAAACCGGTCATTGCCGCCGTCAGCGGTTTTGCATTGGGTGGCGGTTGCGAGTTGGCCATGATGTGCGACTTCATCATTGCCGCAGAAAACGCCAAGTTTGGCCAGCCCGAAATCAAACTGGGCATCATTCCTGGTGCAGGCGGTACGCAACGTTTGCCCCGCGCCATTG
>JACCDX011765566.1_pt1 | contig 11117 bp, 10 predicted proteins | sample 7449681 | NCBI WGS metagenome assembly JACCDX01 (sample SAMN15323450, study PRJNA562643) | freshwater metagenome | isolation source: river surface water | place: USA:Blue River Watershed | collected 2017-08-18 | reverse complement strand
GACGGCGGCCGGGGCGGCGGCCGGGGCGGGCCGGGGCCGGCGCGCGAAGGCGAGCAGCACCGCGAGGCTCCAGACGCGGGACCATTCGCGGGTGTCGCCGCTGCTCTGGTAATTTTGCCAGAGGGAACGGACGGCGGTCGGGTCGAAGCAGCCGGTGCGGGCGATCGAAGCGTCGGAAAACGCGTCGTCGAGAAACGGTTTGAGCGGGCCGCGCATCCACAGCGGAAACGGCAGGGAGAAGCCGCGCTTGGGGCGGGTGGACAGGGCGGGCGGAAGCAGCGGGCCCAGGGCTTCGCGCAGGGCGGATTTTTCCCCGGGCGGCGCGAAACGGAAGGCGGCCGGCTGGTGCCAGAGCCAGGCGACGAGCGGCTGGTCGATGAACGGGACGCGCAGCTCGAGCGAGTGCCGCATGCTCATGACGTCGCTGTCGCGGAGGAGCACGTCGGCCATGTAGGTGCGCAGTTCCCAGGCGCTGACGACGGCGGGGCCGGCGGCTCCGGCCAATTCCGCGGCGAGGAAAACGGTCTCCGGATGCAGCGCCGATTGGCGGGCGAGCGCGGCCCGGACATCGGGCGCGAGCAGCTGGTCGCGCGCGCCCGTGGCAAACACCCGGCGCTGGAGACTGGCGGCGTCACCGAGGTCGCGGGCGTGGGCGAGGAGATCGGCCAGCTTGCGACGACGGGTGTCGCCGCGGGCGAGCCGGGCGGCAAGCAGCCGGCGCAGCGGGCCCGGGACGAGTTGCCAGCGGGGCAGCCAGCGGCCGGCGAGCGGCGTGGCACGGAACGACGGGTAGCCGCCGAAGAGTTCGTCGCCGCCGAGACCGGAAAGCGCCACCGTGACGCCGCCGGCGCGCGCGGCGCGGCTGGCGTAGTAGGTGTTGAGTCCGTCGCCGGTCGGCTGGTCGAGCGCGGCGAGAAAGTCCGGCAGCTCGCGGCCGACCTGCGTCCCGGTCAGAATCGAGGTGTGGTGGCGCGTGCCGAAGTGCCGGGCGGTCTCCGCCGCCGCGTCGGCTTCCGAATAGTCCGCCTCGTCGAAGGCGATCGAAAAGGTGCGCAACGGGCCGGCGTTTGCCCGGGCCATCAGGCCGACGACGGCGGCGGAGTCGAGGCCGCCGGACAGAAACGCGCCGACGGGAACGTCCGCGACCGTATGCGCGCGGATCGTCTCCGCGAGGCGCTCGCGGAGCTGTTCGACAAACTCGGGCCGGGTGCGGCACGCGTCCGCGGCGGGAATCGCATCGAACGTGGAGATCGAGCGAAAGGTGAGTTTGCCGTCGCGGAAAATCGCCCGTTCGCCGGGGCGGAGGCTGAAAACGGACCGGTAGATCGTGCGGGGCGCGGGCACGGCGAGCCACGCGAGGTAGTCGCCGACGGAGACGGGATCGATCTCGGCCGCGACGAAACCGGAGGCGAGGAGCGCGTTGAGTTCGGACGCGAGAACGAGTCGGTCGCCGGCGTGGTGGAAGTAGAGGGGCTTGATGCCGTGGGCGTCGCGGGCGAACAGCAGCGTGCGGGTGTCGCGGTCCCAAACGGCAAACGCGAACATGCCGCGCAGCCGCGGGAGGCACTCGTAGCCCCAGCGCGCGTAGGCGGCGAGCAGGACCTCGGTGTCGCAGTCGGTGCGGAACGTCCAATCGGCGGCGAGTTCGCCGCGCAGCGCGCGGTAGTTGTAGATCGCGCCGTTGAAAACGAGGGAATAGCGCCCGTCGGGGGAGACGAACGGCTGACGACCGTTGGCGGGATCGAAGATCGCCAGACGACGCATACCGAGGGTGGCGCCCTCCACGGAAACGCAGCCGGAGTCATCGGGGCCGCGATGCACCATCGACGCGCACATCCGTTCAACGGCTTGCGCCCGCACGGTCGGCGCGAGGTCGGAGGCGATGATACCGGCTATGCCGCACATAACTGCCTGATGTTTCGAAGGTCGGACATAGCTTCGCCGCGTCGCTTCCCGGAGGCGGGAGCGACCGCAGCGGCGGAGAGCCGACTTAGGGTCGAACGTCTCTAACTGGGGAGAATACCCTACGGTAGCAAAGCCTATTTCGCCCGGTTTTCACGGGGCGGCTGGAGCTTGGAGGAGCACGGGTTGCGCTCGGTCAGGCGCAGATTGAGCGGGCAATTTCATCCCGGGCCGGCGGAGAAAAGAGGGTTTCGACCAGCAGCAGGCCGAAATCGATCGCGGTCCCGGCGCCGCGGGACGTGAGGATCGGTCCGTCGGCGACGCTCGGTTCGGCGGCGAGGCGGGCGGGCAGTTCGGCGGCCACCGAGGTATGCGCGGTATACCGCCGGTTGCGCAGGATGCCGGCGTCCAGCAGGACGGTGGGCGCGGCGCAGATCGCGGCGACATAACGGCCCGCCGCAGCCTGGGCGGCGACCAAGGCAATGACCCGCGGGTCGGCGCGCAGGTGTTTCACGCCGGGGCCGCCGGGCAAAAAAATGCAATCGAAGGACGGCGCGGGTGAGCTTGCCAGCACGGCGCCGAGGGTGGTGTCGGCGGTGAGCACGAGGGCATTGCGCCCGACGATGCGGGTCGATTCACCGAGCGCGGCGACCGTCACGGCAGCGCCGGCCCGGCGCAGCAGGTCGACGGGGGCGACCGCTTCGAGTTCCTCAAATCCCTCCGGCAAGATTGCGAGAACCGTGCGCATGCCCTCCATTGAGCAGCGATGGACGTGCCTGCCCAACGAAAACTTTCCGGAAGATCCGTGGTCGTGCTGGGCTGCGGCTACGTGGGCACGGCGGTGGCCCGGGCGGCGCTGGCCGACGGGGCGCGGGTGACGGCGCTGACGCGCAACGCGGGGGTCGCGGACGGTTTGGCGAGGGAAGGCATCGCGACGGTGGTGGCTGACCTCGCGGGGGACACTTGGCACGGGCGGATCCCCGGGGCGGGCGCGCTGGTGTTGAATTGCGTGAGCTCGGGAGGCGGCGGCCTCGAGGCCTATCGGCACAGTTACGTCGGAGGCATGGAGTCGACGGTGGCGTGGGCGCGCGGCTGCGGCGGGGCGGACACGATCGTCTACACGAGCAGCACGTCGGTCTATCCCCAGGGGGACGGTGCGGTCGTGACGGAGGCGTCGCCGACGGACGGAGCCGGGGAGCGCGGGGCGATCCTGCGGGAGGCGGAGCGGCGCCTCGCCGACGCCGGCCCCGGGGTGTGCGCGCGCTGGTTCGTGCTGCGCCTGGCGGGCATCTACGGACCGGAGCGGCACCACTTCGTCGATCAGGTGCGGGCAGGGGAGGCTGCCGGGACCGGCGAGCACCGGATGAATCTGATCCATCGCGACGATATCGTGGGCGCGGTGCGGGCGGCGTGGGTGGCGCCCGCCGGGGCGGCCAGTGCCATCCTCAACGGGGCCGACGATGCCCCGACCCCGAAGGCGGAGGTCGTGGCGTGGCTGGCGGCGCGGCTCGGTGTGCCGGTGCCGCGGTTCACCGGGGTGGCGCTTTCCGCGCGACGCGGGCAGACGCCGGACCGGGTGATCGCGAATGCCAGATTGAAGGCGGTGCTGGGCTGGGCGCCGCGGTTTCCGACGTTTCGCGAGGGGTGCGAGAGTTTTTTGTCGCGTCGGCCCGGGGCGGATCGCTGAACTTTCCCTTCAAACCAACCAACCCACACGCACCATGGCCGGACTCGGTAAACTCGTTAAGCAGGCGGAAAAGATGAAGCGCGGGATCGAAGCGCTGCAGACCCAGCTCGATGCGAAGGAGATCGAGGTGACCAGCGGCGGCGGCGCCGTGAAGATCAAGATCAGCGGCAGCGGCAAGTTTCTCTCGCTGGCGCTCGACCCGGAATTCCTGAAGGAAGACGCGAAGCTCGTGTCGGACACCGTGCTCGCCGCGGTGCAGGACGCGGCCAAGCAGTCGAAGGACTACAACGAAGCGGAGATGCAGAAGGTGACCGGCGCGTTCCAGCTGCCGGGCATGTTCTGAGCGCGGCGTCGCCTTGCGCCTCCGCACATGGACGGGATGACCCAGCGGGACCGCACGCACGACCGTTCTCGGCAGGCCATCGCAGAAGCGGCCGCCGGCGGCCGGGGCGCGGGTGAAGTCCCATGACTCCTGCGTTCGAGCGTCTCCAGAAACACCTGAAACAGCTGCCCGGGCTGGGCTTCCGCTCGTCGGAGCGCATCGCGCTGCACCTGTTGGTGGAAAAACCGGGCCGTCTGCCGACGTTGGTGGCGGCGTTGCAGGAGGCGGCGGCGGCGGTGAAACGTTGCGTGCGCTGCGGCAACCTTGCCGAGGGGGAACTCTGCGGCGTGTGCGGCGACGAGCGGCGCGACGGCGCCTGCGTCTGCGTGGTCGAGCACGTGCCCGACTTGGTGGCGCTGGAGCGGAGCGGCGCGCACCGCGGAACCTACCATGTGCTGCACGGGAAGCTATCGCCGATCCACGGCGTCGGGCCGGGCGACCTGAACCTCGAGTCGCTCCGGGAGCGCATCGAACGGGGCGAGGTGGCGGAGCTGATTCTCGCGTTGCCCAACGATGTCGAGGGCGAGGCGACCTGCCACTACCTTACGGAGCACTTGCCGCCGGAGCGGGCCGTGAAGGTCTCGCGGATCGGTTTCGGCCTGCCGAGCGGAGGCGGCGTGCTTTACGCGGATGCGGTCACGCTGAAAAGCGCCCTCGAGGGCCGGCGGGGGTATCAGTAGTAAAAACACGGGGGATCAACCGCGGAATTTCACTTGCGGGTGCGGCGCGGGCCTCGCAAGCATCCCCGCGTCACTCCAACCCGCGGGCGTAGTATATCGGCTATTATGTGGGCTTCCCAAGCCTGAGAGGCGGGTTCGACTCCCGCCGCCCGCACCAGTTAGTAACCCAAAACATCAACTCATGAAGTCCTCCAAATCGCTCCTCGCCTTCGTCGCGCTTTCTTTCGCCGCCGCGGGTTTCGTCTTCGCCGCCGACAAAGCGGAAAACAAGGCCGGCAAGTGCTGCGCCAACGCCGCCAAAGAAGGCAAAGCCTGCGCCCACGGCTGCTGCGTTGCCGCCGCCAAGGAAGGCAACAACTGCACGAAGTGCGGCGGTTCCGGCAAGATCGAGAAGAAGGCCGACGCCAAGAAGTAATTCGGCGGGCTCTGCCCGACCGGACAATTTGCGAACCGCGCCCCGAATCGGGCGCGGTTTTTTTGCGGCGGCGCGTGGCGATGGGCGGCGGCGGGCGGAAGGCGGCGAGCGATTCTCCGGACCCGCGCCACGGGCACCCGGCCGGACCTCGGCCTTGCCAAACGACTCCCAACGCTGCGCCCACGCTGCCGCGGCGCGGGGTTTGCCGAAGCGCGGAGTGGCGCAGGAGCGAGGGGCGGTGCGTGGCATGGTCCCCGCACCGCCGCCCGCGTCCGGTCGGTTCAACCGCACGCGGCGGCGGTCGCGCCGACCGGCGGCTGACTCACAGATTGAAGGTGAGCTGGAGGTAGAGGTAGTTGGCGTCCTTGGAGCCGAGGTTATCGGCGAGGGACTCCTTGATGTAGGCGCCGCGGAAATAGCGGCTGAGGCCGAGCTCGACCTGGGTGGACGGGATCGGATTCCAGCTGGCAATGAAGTCGAGTTCGCGGCCGAGCCGGTTGCTGTGGCCGCGGGTGGCGTAGCCGCCGGCGTTGCGGAAGACGCCACCGACGTTATACCAGAAGTCCGCGGACGTCGCCAGGGCCTGGACGTGCCCCTCGAGGGCAAGGCTGATGTTGGTCGCCGGTTTCACGGCGTAGGTGAGACGGAAATCGTGCAGGTTCTGCAGGCTGCTGAAATCCATGTAGCCGTAGTGGAGGTGGGTCGTCGCGAAGAGATTCTGGAAAGTCTGGCTCTTGGTGTCGGTGCCGGACTTGTCGCCGGAGGCGTAGCTGTAAAGGGCGGCGAGCCGGGGCTGCCACGCGTGGTCGGTCCAGGTGTAGCCGCCCTGCAGCACCGCGGCCCAGGCGTCGTGGTCGAGCCGCGCGGCGGCGCGCACGGCGGCGGGAGTGGCGGCGGGAGCAGTGGTGGCCCGGTTGCCGAACTGGTGCATCAGCTCGACGCCGTAGTCCCAGGCACCGTAGGCGCCGGGCTTCGAGCGGATGCGGAGGCCCGCGGTGTAGAGGTCCTGTTTCGCCGGGAGCCGGAACGGGGCGGCCACGCCGCTGAAATCGATGCCGGCGGCGTCGGCGGAGACGTTGCGGGCGAGCAGGTAGGTCTCGACCACGGACTTGGCGGCGAGTGTCGGCCAATTGAAGTAGGCGCCGGAGAAGGTGTCCTTGCCGACGTGGGAGCGGTTGAGGTTGTGGTGATCGTTGTAGACGAGGCCCCCGGTGAACACGTCGACGCCGAAGACGGCGTTTTGCCAGCGGACCTTCAGGGCGTCGAAGGTGCGGGCGTTGTTGTTCCAGCGGAGATGGCCGACGAGGCGCTGGTCGCCGTAGGCCAGTTCCTGGCGGCCGAACTTGGCGGAGACGGGAAACTCCTTGTGGTTGCCGACGAAGACGAACGCCTGGTGGACGTCGAGCGGACCGTCGCGCTCGGCGAGACCCTTGCCGGGACCGGCGGCGGCGAAACGCTCGTCGGCGAACGAGTAGCTGCTGCGGCCCTCGACCAGGGCGGCGAAGCGCTTGCCGGTGAAACCGACGCGGGGCATGACGCGCGTGAGCCAGTAGCTGTTGTTGTTGTCGAAGGCAGGGTTGGTGGAGAAATCCCAATTTTGGCCGGAGTCGGTGAAGCCGGCGCCGTCCTTCGCCTCGAGACGCCCGCGGACATTCACGCCGATATCCCAGGCGGACATGTAGGGGTCGGAGGTGCGGAGGCGTTCGTTGGCGTAGCCGGGGAAAGGCCGCGCGGGGAGCGACGGCGTGTATTGGGCCAGGCCCGACGCGGCGGAGGCGGCGGCCAGCGCGGCGAAGGCGGCGAGTCGGGCGATCTTGGTGGTGGGTGTCATGGTGAGGACGAAGGAAAAGGGCATGGCGCAGCCCCGGCCCGGCCGGGCGGGGCGCGGGAGGCGGGAGGCGGGAGCAGACGTAGGCGCGGACCGGCCCGGGGCCGGCCGGGTGGTCAGACGGACGTGAGAGCGCTGAAAAAGCGGCGAAGCGGGGGCGCTGCGGGCGGGACGGCGGCGCCGGCGCGGAGGCCCGTCGGGCCGTCGGTCGGAGCGGCGGGCCGCGCGGGACGGTGGTGCGAACGTTCCTCGAGAAACCCGATGAGCTGCTCGCGGAGCTGATAGTAGAGCGGGTCCTCGAGCAGCTGTTTCCGCGAGCGCGGACGGGGGAATTTTACCTCGAGAATCTCGCCGACGGTGGCGGCGGGGCCGTTGGTCATCATGACGACGCGGTCCGAGAGGAAGAGGGCCTCGTCGACGTCGTGCGTGACCATGAGCGCGGTCTTCTGGTCCTTCTGCCAGAGATCGAGGAGGACTTCCTGCAATTCGTAGCGGGTGAGCGAGTCCAGCATGCCGAAGGGCTCGTCGAGGAGGAGCATCTTGGGCGAGAGCGCGAACGCGCGGGCGATGCCGCAACGTTGGCGCATGCCCTGGGAAAGTTCGGACGGCTTCTTGTGCATGGCGTCGGCGAGGCCCACGACGCAGAGGTAGTATTCCGCGATCTGGCGGCGCTCCTCGCGGTCGGCGGTGTAGTAGACCTGGTCGATGCCGAGCATCACGTTCTCGAAGGCGGTCAGCCACGGGAGCAGGCACGGGGCCTGGAAGACCACCCCGCGGTCGGGGCCGGCGCCGGTGACTTCCTTGCCGGAAAGAATGATGCCGCCGGAGGTCACGTCGGTGAGGCCGGCGATCATCGAGAGGACGGTGGATTTGCCGCAGCCGCTGTGGCCGATCAGGGTGATGAACTCGCCCTTGCGGATCTTCAGGTCGAAGTGCTCGACGATGACGGCGGGTTTGCCCGACGGCGTGGGGTAGGATTTGCCGAGCTGGGAGATTTCGATGAAGGAGGACATGGTGGTGGCGGTCGACGGTGGCGGGTGGAGGGCGGGCCGGAGCCCGCGTCAGGCGGAGACGGTGACTTCCTCTTTCTTGATCTCCTGGGGCCGCAGGGGGCGGCGGCGGTCGGTGCGCGGCAGCTCGAGGTCCTCCGGGAGGATGTCGGGGAGGACGAGCTTGCGGGTGACGGTGGATTTGCGCCGGGCGCCGTAGCCGAGGAGCTGGGCGGTGACGAGGGCGCGGAGGCGCTTGAACTCGGGGTCGTGGTTGAGGGCTTTGCGGTCGCGCGGCCGGTCGAGCGTGACCGGCACGGATTCGCCGAGCGTCGCGCCCGGACCCGGCGTGAGGGGGATGATGCGGTCGGCGAGCAGGAGCGCCTCGTCGACATCGTTGGTGATGAGCACGACGGTCTTCTTGTCGACCTGCCAGATGCGCTCGATCTCGTCCTGGAGGGTCGAGCGGGTGAGGGCGTCGAGGGCGGAGAGCGGTTCGTCGAGCAGCAGGATCTGCGGGTCCATCGCGAGGGCGCGGGCGACGCTGACGCGCTGGCGCATGCCGCCCGACAGCTGGCGCGGGAGCTTGTCGCGCGCGGGGGTGAGGTTGACCATCGCGATGTATTTTTCGACGTGCTGGCGCTTTTTTTCCGGCGCGTAGTTCGGGAAGACCTGTTCGACGGCGAGGAAGATGTTTTCGTAGACGGTGAGCCAGGGCAGGAGGCTGTAGTTCTGGAACACCACGCCCCGGTCGGGGCCGGGGGCGACGATGTCGAGGTCGTTGAGGCGGACGGTGCCCGTATCCGGTTTCTGGAGGCCGGCGACGAGGGAGATGAGGGTGGTCTTGCCGGAGCCGGAGTAGCCGACGATGGCGACGAATTCGCCGCGCTCGATGGTGAGGTTGACGTCGTGGAGGACGGCCGGGCCGCCGAATCCCTTGGAGACACCGTGCAGTTCGAGGAAGGGCATGGTCGGGTCGGTCAGGCGGTCTTGAAGCGGCTCTCGAGCAGGCTCATGAGGCGGTCGAGGACGAAGCCCACGACGCCGATGGTGGCGATCGAGAGGATGATGTGCTCGTAGATGAGGGCGTTGTATTCCTGCCAGAGGAAGCCGCCGACGCCGGGCCGACCGGTGAGCATTTCGGCGGCGACGATCACGAGCCACGCGATGCCGAGGCTGAGGCGGAACCCGGTGAACATGTAGGGCAGCGTCGCCGGGACGAGAATCTTGGTGAGGGTCTTCCAGCGCGACAGCTTGAGCACGCGGCCGACGTTGAGGTAGTCCTGCGGCACGGCGCGCACGCCGACGGCGGTGTTGAGCACCGTCGGCCACATGGAGCAGACGGCGATGGTGAACAGGGCGCCGTAGGTGCCGGCCTCCTTGCCGGTGTTCAGGAAGAGCACGAGCCCGAGCGGCAGCCACGCGAGCGGGGAGACCGGGCGCAGGATCTGGATGATGGGGTCGAAGATCTTGGTGAAGGTCTTGGAGAGCCCGAGGCAGAACCCGATCGGCGTGCCGATGAGGAGAGCCAGCGCGTAGCCCTGGGCGACCAGCACGAGGGAATACCAGGTGAAGCGGAGGATGCCCTGGTCCATCTCGCCGCGCTTGGCGAACGGCTGGAGAATGTAGTCGCGGCTGGACTCCCAGGTCTTGGCGGGCGACGGCAGGTTGCCGGCCCAGGTGGCGCTGGAAACCGTCCACACGACGAGGACGAGAGCGATGCCGACGAGCGGCAGGAGAAGCCAATCGAGCTTGATGCGGTTCATGGAGAGGAAGGTTGGCGGCGGAGTTGCACGGCATGGGTCGCGGTCGCGGAGGCGAAGGCGATGCCGAAGGAGAGGAGCGGGGAGACGACGGATTTGAGAAGAACCCCGGCGGTGAGTTCCTGGCGGAGCCAGTGGTCGCCCTGGTTGACGGCGACCTGGAGCAGACCGACGGGCAGACCGATGAGCGCGGCGCGCCGCCACACGGCGGGCGTGCGGAGGGCCGAAAGGACCGGGTGGCGGTGCGGCGCGGAGGACACGACGGAGGCTCAGCCCTTGAGCGACTTGACCGCGAAGGACGCGGCGTGCGCCTCGGGGTTCTTCGGGTCGAAGACCGCGCCGTCGAAGAGCTTTTCCGGCGTGTCGTCGAGGCCGCCGTGCGTGTAGCCGATCTCCTTCATGGCGGACTCGTAGAGGTCGGCGCGCATGACGCGTTTGGTGATGCCCTCGTAGTCGGGGACGCCCGTGACCATGCCCCAGCGGCGGTATTGGGACATGAACCATTTCGCGAACTTCGGCTGCGGGTAGTTGCAGTTGCGGCGGCTGAAGTGCATCGGGAACTGGTCCTTCACCTTGCGGCCGTCGCCGTAGTCGAGATCGCCGAGGAGACGGCCGAGAATCGTCTTCTGGTCGCAGTTGATGTAGGTGGCCTTGGAGACGATGGCGCACTGCTCGGGCCGGTTGTTGAAGTCGTCGAGCCAGACGCTGGCTTCGTGGAGCGCTTTCAGCACCGCTTTCACGGTCTTCGGATTCTTCTCGGCGAATTCCTCCGTGAAGGCGCAGACCTTCTCGGGATGATCCTTCCAGATGTCCTGGGTGACGACGCTGGTGAAACCGATGCCGTCGGCGATGGAGCGGGCGTTCCACGGTTCGCCGACGCAGAAGCCGTCCATCTTGCCGATCTTCATGTTGGCCACCATCTGGGCGGGCGGGACGGTGATGAGGCTGATGTCCTTGTCGGGGTCGATGCCGCCGGCCGCGAGGTAGTAGCGCATCCACATCGCGTGGGTGCCGGGGGGGAACGTCATGGCGAACGTGAGCGGTTCGCCGAGTTTCTTGGCGGCGTCGACGTAGGGCTTGATGAGCTTGGGGTCGGCGCCGACCTTGCCCTTCCATTCGTTCTTCAGGGAAATGCCCTGGCCGTTGCGGTTCATCAACCAAGGGATGACCATCGGTTTCTTGGGCGAACCGGCGAGACCCATGGTGGAGGCGATCGGCATGCCGATGAGCATGTGCGTGGCCTGGATGGAGCCGGACGAAAGGTTGTCGCGGATGGCGGCCCAGTTGGCGCCTTTCGTGACGGTGGAGTTGATGCCGTATTTTTTGAAGAGGCCCTTTTCGTGGGCGATGACGATGGGCGAGCAGTCGGTGAGGGCGATGATGCCGAAGCTCACGTTGGGCGATTCGGGCGCATCGCTGGCGGAGCCGGCGGTGGCGGCCCAGGCCCGCGATCCGAGCGCGGACCAGAGCG
>JACCDX010998010.1_pt1 | contig 11118 bp, 7 predicted proteins | sample 7449681 | NCBI WGS metagenome assembly JACCDX01 (sample SAMN15323450, study PRJNA562643) | freshwater metagenome | isolation source: river surface water | place: USA:Blue River Watershed | collected 2017-08-18 | reverse complement strand
GCCACGTCATGCGCAATGCCCTGATCCCCTTGGTGACGGGCTTTCCAGCGGCCTTTGTCGGGGCTTTCTTCACCGGATCCTTGTTGATCGAAACCCTGTTCTCGCTCGACGGCCTGGGGTTGCTCAGCTATGAAAGCGTGATGAAGCGCGACTATCCGGTGGTGCTGGGCACGCTGTACCTGTTCACCCTCATCGGCCTGGCCACCAAGCTGATCAGCGACCTTTGTTATGTGTGGGTGGACCCCCGCGTGAAGTTCGAATGACCATGAGCAGCCTCTCCCCCGCTCGCCGCGCTTGGCAACGTTTCCGCCGACACCGCCTGGGCCTGCTCAGCCTGGTGCTGTTCCTCGCCTTGTTCCTGGTCAGCCTGGTGGCCGAGTTGATCTCCAACGACAAACCCCTGCTGGTGCGCCACCAAGGGCAGTGGCACGTGCCGATCGTGCACAACCCACCCGAAACGGTTTTTGGCGGGGATTTCCAAACCCCCACCGATTACCTGGACCCCTTCATCCGCGAACAGTTGCGCCGCGACGGCAATTGGGCGATTTTTCCGCTCAACCCTTACCACCACACGACCCTGAACTACTTTGCCAAAGAACCCAATCCGTCGGCCCCGTCGGCGGACAACTGGCTGGGCACCGACGACCGAGGGCGGGACGTGCTGGCGCGTTTGCTCTATGGCTTTAGGGTCTCGATTTTGTTTGCCCTGGCGCTGACCTTGACCGGCACCGTGCTGGGGGTGATCACGGGTGCCATCCAGGGCTACTTCGGGGGCAAGACCGATCTGGTCATGCAGCGCGCGATTGAGATCTGGAGCGCCATGCCCGAGCTGTACCTGTTGATCATTTTTTCGGCGGTCTTTGAGCCCAGCGTGGCTTTGCTGCTCCTGTTGCTCAGCCTGTTTGGCTGGATGGGGCTGTCGGACTATGTGCGGGCCGAGTTTTTGCGCAACCGACAACTCGACTACGTTCGTGCGGCCCGTGCGCTGGGCCTGGGCCCTTGGCCAATCATTTGGCGCCACGTCTTGCCCAACAGCTTGACGCCGGTGGTGACTTTTCTGCCTTTCCGCATGAGCGCGGCCATCCTGGCGTTGACCAGTCTGGACTTTTTGGGGCTGGGGGTACCGCCGGGGACGCCCAGCTTGGGTGAAATGCTGGCGCAAGGCAAAAACAACATCGACGCTTGGTGGATTTCGATGTCCACTTTTGCCTTGTTGGTGGTGACACTGCTGTTGTTGACCTTCATGGGCGACGCCTTGCGCAACGCGCTTGACCCCCGTTTGCAAGACAGCGAGGTGAGCGCATGACGCTGCTGTCGGTCGAACGCCTGCGGGTGTCCTTTGCTGGGCGTGAGGTGGTGCACGGCCTCGAATTTGAGCTGCGGGCCGAGGAAAAGCTCGCCCTGGTCGGCGAGTCGGGCTCGGGAAAGTCGGTGTCGGCCCTGAGTTTGCTGCGCTTGGTCCAGGGGGCGCAGGTCAGCGGGCGGGCACTGTGGCAAGGGGAAGACCTCTTCAAGATGAGCCTGCCTCGGCTGCGCGGCGTGCGCGGCGGCGAGATCGCCATGATTTTTCAAGAACCCATGACGGCGCTCAACCCCCTCTTCACGGTGGGGGACCAAATTGCCGAGGTGCTCGAACTCAAGCGGGCCATGGGGCGCCAGCAGGCCTGGCGCGAAGCGGTGGCTTGGCTCGAGCGCACCGGTTTGCCCGAGCCGGCCACCAAAGCCACCCAATACCCACACCAGTTGTCCGGGGGGCAGCGTCAGCGCGCCATGATCGCCATGGCGCTGGCCGGACAACCCCGCCTGCTGCTCGCCGACGAGCCCACCACGGCCCTTGACGTGTCGCTTCGTGGTCAGATCATGGACCTGTTGCGCGATTTACAACGCGAACAGGGTTTGGCGGTCTTGCTGATCACCCACGACTTGCCCATGGTGCGACAGTTTGCCGACCGGGTGCTGGTTTTGGAGAAAGGCCATTGCGTGGAGGAGGGCGTTGTCAGTCAGGTCCTGAGCCGTCCCCGCCATGCCTACACCCAGCGTCTGGTGCAGAGCCTGCCGGTGCGCGATGTTCGCCCCGAAGGCGACGATGAGACCCGGGTCTCGGCCCAAGCCTTGTCGGTCGACTACGCGGTGAAACAAAGCGGCATGCGCGGCTGGTTTCGCCAGGGTCGATTTCAAGCCCTGCGGGAGGTTGATTTCGAGCTCAAGCGGGGCCAGACCCTGGGCGTGGTGGGCGAGTCCGGCTCGGGCAAATCGACCTTGGCCCTGGCTTTGCTGGGTCTGCACCCCCATGCGGGGGCATTGACCTTGTGGGGACAAAAATGGGGCGGCGGGCGCATGAACGATCTGGCCTTGCGACGACGCATTCAGGTGGTGTTTCAGGATCCGTTTTCTTCTTTGTCGCCGCGCATGACCGTGGGCGAAATCGTCACCGAGGGTCTGCGGGTGCACCACCCAGGTTTGAGTCCCGACGATCGCACGGCCCGCGCCCTGGCGGTGTTGGCCGAGGTGGGCCTCGATGCGCACCAATTTCCTGGCTTGATCGACCGCTACCCGCACGAATTTTCGGGCGGCCAGCGTCAGCGGCTGGCCATCGCCCGGGCGCTGATGGTCGAACCCGAGGTGCTGGTGTTGGACGAGCCGACCAGCGCCTTGGACGTGTCGATCCAAAAACAAATTTTGGAACTTTTGCAAACATTGCAAAAGAAGCGAGGCTTGAGCTATGTGTTGATCACCCACGACCTGGCGGTGGTGCGGGCCATGGCGCACCGCCTGCTGGTGCTGCGTCAGGGGCGGGTGGTCGAACAGGGGGCCTGCGAGCAGGTCTTGTCCCATCCGCAGCAGGACTACACCCGTGGCCTGATTCAGGCCGCAGGGGTCGCATAACCCTTTGCAAATCAATCATTTATGGGCTATAATGCCTGAAAACGACCAAACGGGCGGCTCCCTACCGCCCGTTTTTTTTGGTCCCAGCCATTTGCCCGCCCCATTAAGCCATGAGTGTTCAAGAGCTTGCCCTGCAAACCGCCCAAAGCCTGGGCTTTGAGTTGATCGACATCGAGCGATCGGCTGGGGGCTTGCTGCGCGTGACCATCGACTGGCCCTGGCAGGCGGGTCAGCCCGAACGGTTCGTGCAGGTCGAAGATTGTGAGAAAGTCACCCGCCAGTTGCAGTATGTCCTGGAAGTGGACGGCATCGAGTACCGCCGCTTGGAGGTGTCCTCGCCTGGCATCGACCGGCCCTTGCGGGGCGAGTCCGATTTTCAACGCTTTTGTGGCCATGTGATCGACCTGACCCTGCGTTTGCCCATGGGGGCGGCCGCTCAGGGGTTGGTGTCGGCCCAGCGCAAGAAATTTCGAGGCCTGCTGGAAGCGGGCCCCGAAGCGGGCCATTGGCAAATCAGTTGGCGCGACGAACCGGCCACCAAACCCGGTGCCCGCGTCAGCCGCAAAAAAGAACCGGCCCCCTTGCAGGTGCTGGGTTTTCGTCTGGACGAATTGAAAGAGGCCCGATTGGCCCCGATCGTCGATTTCAAAGGGCGGCGCCAAGCCGCCGATTCCCTGGAGTAAGCAGGAGCTACCTATGAACCGTGAAATGTTGATGCTGGTCGAGGCCATCGCCAGAGAAAAAAACGTCGAGCACGACGTGGTGTTTGGTGCCGTCGAGGCCGCGCTGGCCCAGGCGACCAAGAAGTTGCTGCAGTCCGACAAGGAGCACCCGGTCCAAGACGCCGACATCCGCGTCTCGATCGACCGGGACACGGGCGATTACGAGACCTTCCGCCGTTGGTTGGTGGTGGACGACGCGGCTGGATTGCAAAACCCGGACGCCGAAGAAATGCTGATGGACGCCGTTGAGCGCGTGCCCGACATCCAGGTGGACGAATACATTGAAGAGTCCATCCCCTCAGTGCCCATCGGTCGCATCGGCGCCATGGCCGCCAAGCAAGTGATCTTGCAAAAAATCCGTGACGCCGAGCGCGAAATGCTGCTCAACGAGTTCATGTCACGTGGCGACAAGATCTTCGTCGGTGCCGTCAAACGCCTGGACAAGGGCGACATCATCGTCGAGAGTGGCCGCGTCGAGGGGCGGCTGCGTCGAGGCGAGATGATCCCGAAAGAAAACCTGCGCAGTGGCGACCGCGTGCGCGCCATGATCATGGAGGTGGACGCCACCTTGCGCGGGGCACCCATCATTTTGTCGCGCTCGGCCCCCGAGTTCATGATCGAGCTCTTCCGCCAGGAAGTGCCCGAAATCGAGCAAGGCCTGCTCGAGATCAAATCGTGTGCCCGCGACCCTGGTTCGCGCGCCAAGATTGCCGTCATCTCTCATGACAAGCGTGTCGACCCCATCGGCACCTGCGTGGGCGTGCGCGGCACCCGCGTCAACGCCGTCACCAACGAACTGGCCGGTGAAAAGGTCGACATCGTGCTCTGGAGCGAGGACCCCGCCCAGTTCGTGATTGGCGCACTCGCGCCGGCCAACGTCAGCTCGATCGTGGTGGATGAGGAAAAACACGCCATGGACGTGGTCGTTGACGAGGAAAACCTGGCGATTGCCATTGGCCGTGGCGGTCAAAACGTGCGCCTGGCCTCGATGCTCACCGGCTGGAAGATCAACATCATGGACGCCAACGAATCGGCCCAGAAGCAAGCGACCGAGACCGAGGCGATCCGCCAGCTGTTCATGTCGCGCCTGGACGTCGACGAGGAGGTTGCCGACATCCTGATCGCCGAGGGCTTCACCAGCTTGGAAGAAGTGGCTTATGTGCCCCTGCAAGAAATGCTCGACATCGAAAGCTTTGACGAGGACACGGTCAATGAGCTGCGCGCCCGCGCCAAAGACGCACTGCTGACGATGGAAATTGCCCGCGAGGAAGACGTGGAAGAGGTGTCGCAAAACCTGCGCGACCTCGATGGCCTGACCCCGGCCCTGATCACCAAGCTGGCCGAGGCGGGGGTGCACACCCGCGACGACCTGGCTGATCTGGCCATCGATGAACTCGTTGAAATCACTGGCCAATCGGACGAGGAAGCCAAAGCGATCATTCTCAAAGCCCGCGAACACTGGTTTGCGGGTCAGGCTTGAGGTGCCACCAAGGAATCACACGCATGACCCAAACCACTGTCGCCGAGTTCGCCACCGAGCTCAAAAAATCAACCGATCTGCTGCTGCAGCAACTCTCCGCCGCTGGCGTTGCCAAGGCGGGAGCCAACGACGTCCTGACCGATGCCGACAAGCAAAAACTGTTGAGCCACTTGCAAGCCAGCCATGGCACAGCGGGCGCCGAACGCAAGAAGATCACCTTGGTCAAGAAATCGACCTCCGAAATCAAGCAGGCCGACGCCACGGGCAAGGCCCGCACCATCCAGGTCGAGGTGCGCAAGAAGCGCACCTTCATCCAGCGCGACGAAGCCGAAGCCGCGCCGGCCAAAGCCGAAACGCCGAGCGCCAGCCCCCAGCCGGTGATCGACCAGGCCGAATTGGCCCGCCGCGAAGAAGAGGCCCGCCGACAAGCTGAACTGATCCGTCGCCAGGAGGAAGAACTGGCCGAAAAACGCCGTCAGCGCGAAGCGCAAGAGGCCAAGGCTCAGGCCCAGGCCGAAGCCCTGGCGCAAGCCAAGGTTCAGGCCCTGGCCGAGGCCGAAGCGAAAGAAAAAGCCCTGGCCGATGCCAGTGCGGACACCCAAGAGGCGCGCGCTCAGGTCGAGCGGGCCAAGGCCGCCGCCGAAGCGGCGGTGCAAGCCGAGCGTGTCAACGCCGAGCAACTGGCCCAGCAGCGCCAGGCCCAAGCCACCACCGAAGCCAAGGACGAGGCCGATCGCGCCCGTGAATTGGAAGACCGCCGTCGCAAAGCCTTGGCCGAAGCCGAGGCGATCCGTGCCATGATGAATGCGCCCAAAAAGGTGCTGGTGGCGAAAAAGCCCGAAGAAGCGGCCGCGCCGGGCAAAGGCACCCTGCACAAGCCCGCAGGTGCACCAGGCGCAGACAAAAAAGGCGACAAGAAGCCCGCTGCTGGCACGGGCACTGCCGCGCCCGGTCAGGGCAAAGAGGTCAAGAGCGCCAAGCTGTCATCGAGCTGGGCCGACGATCCGGCCAAGAAAAAAGAAATCAAGACCCGTGGGGATACCCTGGCGGGCAACAACCGAGGGGGTGGCTGGCGCAGTGGCCCCAAAGGCCGGCGTGAGCGCGACCGTGATCGCGAGGAGTCGCAGGCCACGGCCCAGCCGGCCGAGGCTCGCGTGATCGAGGTTCATGTGCCCGAGACCATCACCGTCGCCGAGTTGGCGCACAAGATGGCGGTCAAGGCGTCCGAGGTCATCAAGCACCTGATGAAGCTGGGTCAGATGGTCACCATCAACCAGCCGCTGGATCAAGACACCGCCATGATCGTGGTCGAAGAGATGGGGCACAAAGCCATCATCGCCGCGCTCGACGACCCCGAGGCGTTCACCGAAGAAGAATCTTCTGCGCACCAGGCCGAGTCGCTGCCGCGCGCCCCGGTCGTCACCGTCATGGGTCATGTCGACCACGGCAAGACCTCTTTGCTCGACTACATCCGACGCGCCAAAGTGGCGGCGGGTGAAGCCGGTGGCATCACCCAGCACATCGGCGCCTATCACGTCGAGACCCCGCGTGGCGTGGTGACCTTCCTTGACACGCCGGGTCACGAGGCCTTTACCGCCATGCGCGCCCGAGGCGCCAAGGCGACCGACATCGTCATTCTGGTGGTGGCGTCCGACGACGGTGTCATGCCGCAAACCAAAGAGGCCATCAAACACGCCAAGGCGGCCGGTGTGCCCATCGTGGTGGCGATCAACAAGATCGACAAACCCGATGCCAACCCCGACCGCGTCAAGGGCGAGTTGGTGGCCGAAGAGGTCGTGCCCGAAGAGTTTGGCGGCGACTCGCCCTTTGTCCCGGTGTCGGCCAAGACCGGCCAGGGCATCGACGACCTGCTTGAACAGGTGTTGTTGCAAGCCGAGGTGCTGGAGCTCAAAGCGCCCCAAGACGCCATGGCCAAGGGCCTGGTGATCGAAGCCCAACTCGACAAAGGCCGTGGCCCTGTGGCCACCGTGCTGGTGCAATCGGGTACGCTCAAGACCGGCGATGTGGTGCTGGTCGGGCAGACCTATGGCCGCGTGCGCGCCATGCTCGACGAAAACGGTCGTCCGATCAAGTCCGCGGGCCCTTCGATCCCGGTCGAGATTCAAGGCCTGGCGGACGTGCCGCAAGCGGGTGACGAATTCATGGTCATGGCCGACGAGCGACGCGCCCGCGAGATCGCCACCTACCGCGCGGGCAAGTTCCGCAACACGAAATTGGCCCAACAGCAGGCCGCCAAGCTGGAAAACATGTTCTCCGACATGGCTGCTGGCGAGGTCAAGACCCTGCCCATCATCATCAAGGCCGATGTGCAGGGCTCGCAAGAAGCCCTGTCGGCCTCGCTGCTCAAACTCTCGAACGACGAGATCAAGGTGCAAGTCGTCTTTGCCGCCGTGGGTGGCATCAGCGAAAGCGACGTCAACCTGGCGATCGCCTCCAAAGCGGTGATCATCGGCTTTAACACCCGCGCCGACGCTGGCGCGCGCAAACTGGCCGAGGGCAATGGCATCGACATCCGGTACTACAACATCATTTACGACGCGGTGGACGAGATCAAGGCCGCCATGTCGGGCATGTTGACCCCGGACAAGAAAGAAGAGGTCATTGGCACCGCCGAAATCCGTCAGGTGTTCCGTGTCTCCAAGATCGGTTCGATCGCGGGATGCATGGTCACTTCGGGTGTGGTGCGCCGCAGCGCCAAGCTGCGACTGTTGCGCAACAACGTGGTCATCTTCACCGGCGAGCTCGACAGTCTCAAGCGCTTCAAAGACGACGCGCGTGAGGTCAAAGAGGGTTTTGAGTGTGGTCTGAACATCAAAGGCTACAACGACATCGTCGAAGGCGATCAGTTGGAGTTCTTTGAGATCAAGGAAGTGGCCCGCTCACTGTGAAGAAGTCAGCTGCACCGAACCGCTCATTTCGAATCGCCGACCAGATCCAGCGCGATTTGTCCGAGCTGATCGCCCGTGAGGTCAAAGACCCCCGAGTGGGGATGGTGACCTTGCAGGCGGTCGAGGTGACGCCTGACTATGCCCATGCCAAAGTGTTTTTCAGCGTCCTCACAGGTGACCCGGCCCAAGCTGCCGAGGGCCTGAATCAGGCCGCCGGTTTTTTGCGCAATGCCCTTTTCAAGCGCCTGCATATTCACACCGTGCCGACTTTGCACTTTTTGTTCGACCGCACGCCCGAGCGTGCCGCCGACCTCAATGCCCTGATCGCCAAAGCGGTCGCCTCCCGCTCCAAAGACTGACCCCCATGAACGCGCCACGCACCCGGGTGCAGCGGCGCCCTGTGCATGGGGTGTTGCTGCTCGATAAACCGCTGGGCTTGTCCAGCAACCAGGCTTTGCAAAAAGCCAAGTGGTTGCTGCGCGCCGAGAAGGCCGGCCATACCGGCACCCTCGACCCCTTGGCCAGCGGTGTCTTGCCTCTTTGCTTTGGGGCTGCAACCAAATTCAGCCAATCGCATCTGGACGCTGATAAAACCTACGAGACCACCGTCGCCCTGGGCGTGCGCACCAGCACCGCCGATGCTGAGGGCGAAGTGATCGAGCGACTGGAGGTGAACTGCACCCTGGGTCAGGTGGTTGAAGCGCTCGATGCCCACACTGGCGAAATTGACCAGGTGCCGCCGATGTACAGTGCGCTGAAAAAAGACGGCAAAGCGCTATACGAGTACGCCAGACAGGGCCAAACCATCGAGCGTGAGGCCAGGCGCGTCACGATCCATGAACTCGAACTGCTGTCGGCCCAGCTAGACGGCACCGCTCCGCATTTGAACCTGCGCGTGCGTTGTTCCAAGGGCACCTACATCCGCACCTTGGGCGAGGACATCGGCATGCGTTTGGGCTGCGGTGGGCATCTCACGCGTTTGCGGCGTGTGGCCACCGGGCCTTTTGAGATAGGTCAGTGCGTCACCCTTCACGATTTCGAGGCCATGGACGAAGCACAACGCATCGCCGCATTGCAGCCTGTAGATGCCCTCGTGCCTGACCTTTCAGTCATCGAGCTGGCCCCCGACGAAGCTGGCCGGTTCTTAAGCGGCTTGCGCCGCCGTGGCCCTTGGCGCGATCAGGCGGGAGTGCGCGTCTATGGTCGCCAACCCCACGCCCTCCTGGGCACCGGTCATGTCAAGGCCGGGGAATTGATTCCCACGCGGCTACTGAGCCCGCTGGAGATTGAACAGACTTTAAAGCAACGAGCCGTCATCAGCGGCATGAATGGAAATGAGCATGAGCAAACCAATTCGTAACATCGCGATCATCGCCCACGTCGACCACGGTAAAACCACCATGGTCGACCAATTGCTGCGCCAGTCGGGCACTTTTGCCGCCCATGAAAAGGTCGAAGACACCGTCATGGACAACAACGACATCGAGCGCGAGCGTGGCATCACCATTCTGGCCAAGAATTGTGCGGTCAGCTGGAAGGGGACCCACATCAACATCGTTGATACTCCGGGACACGCTGACTTTGGCGGCGAAGTCGAGCGAGCGCTCTCCATGGTCGACGGCGTGCTGCTTCTCATCGACGCCCAGGAAGGGCCCATGCCTCAAACCCGTTTTGTCACCAAAAAGGCCTTGGCCTTGGGCCTCAAGCCCATTTTGGTGGTCAACAAGGTCGACAAACCTGGCGCCAATTGCGACAAAGTGATCAACGCCGCTTTTGATCTCTTCGATAAGCTCGGGGCCAACGACGAGCAGCTGGATTTTCCTGTGGTCTATGCCTCGGGCATCAACGGTTGGTCATCCCACCAAGAGGGTGTCGCAGGTGAGCAATGGGGCCCTGATATGTCGGCTCTGTTCGAGACCATTCTGGAGCATGTGCCGGCCCACGAGGGCGATGCGCAGGCCCCCTTGCAGTTGCAAGTTTCAGCGCTCGACTACTCCACCTTTGTGGGGCGCATCGGGGTCGGACGCATCAATGCGGGCACCCTGCGCGCTGGCATGGACGTGCTGGTCATGGAGGGGCCGGATGGCCAATCGATCAAAGGCCGCGTCAACCAGGTGCATAAATTCGAGGGACTTGACAGGGTGCAAGCCGACAGCGCCGGCCCTGGCGACATCGTGTTGATCAACGGCATCGCCGATCTGGGCATCGGGGTGACAGTCACCGACCCCAACAACCCGCAGCCCCTGCCGATGCTCAAGATCGATGAGCCTACCCTGACCATGAACTTTTGCGTCAACACCTCGCCCTTGGCCGGACGTGAAGGCAAGTTTGTGACCAGCCGCCAGATCTGGGACCGCTTGCAAAAAGAATTGCAATCGAACGTGGCCCTGCGGGTGCGCGAAACCGACGAAGACGGCATTTTTGAAGTCTCGGGCCGGGGCGAGTTGCACCTGACGATTTTGCTGGAAAACATGCGCCGAGAAGGTTATGAGCTTGCCGTCTCCAAGCCTCGTGTGGTGTTCAAGGACATCAACGGCGAGCGTTGCGAGCCCATCGAGATGGTGACCTGCGACATCGAAGAACAACACCAGGGCGGCGTCATGCAAGCCCTGGGCGAGCGCAAGGGCGAATTGGTCAACATGGAGCCCGATGGCCGGGGCCGGGTGCGCCTCGAATACCGCATTCCGGCGCGCGGCCTGATCGGCTTTTCCAATGAATTCCTCAACCTGACCCGAGGCAGCGGTCTGATCTCCAACATCTTTGACAGCTACGAGGCGCACAAGGGCGACATCGGCGGGCGAAAGAATGGTGTGCTCATCTCGATGGACGACGGTGAAATCTTCACCTATGCGCTGGGCAAACTCGACGATCGGGGCCGCATGTTCGTCAAGGCGGGTGATCCGGTCTATGAGGGCATGATCGTGGGCATCCATAACCGCGACAACGATCTGGTCGTCAACGCCACCCGCACCAAACAGTTGACCAACTTCCGTGTCAGTGGCAAGGAAGACGCCATCAAGGTCACGCCCCCGATTGATCTCTCGCTGGAGTACGGGGTCGAGTTCATCGAGGACGATGAACTGGTCGAGATCACGCCCAAAAGCATCCGCTTGCGCAAGCG
>JACCDX010981900.1_pt1 | contig 11121 bp, 4 predicted proteins | sample 7449681 | NCBI WGS metagenome assembly JACCDX01 (sample SAMN15323450, study PRJNA562643) | freshwater metagenome | isolation source: river surface water | place: USA:Blue River Watershed | collected 2017-08-18 | reverse complement strand
CCCACCCCGCCCCATGCGCTCCCGTCGCACGTTTCTCGCCTCCGGCTCCGCCGCCGCCACCACGCTCGCTATTCGTTCCCCGGCCGCGGCCGCGACCGCCGCGGCCAAAGCCGCCTCCGCCCCGCGTCCTTCCGTCCAGCTCGCCGTCGCCTCCTATTCCTACTGGCACTTCCGCACCGCCAAGGTCCCGATCGCCACCGTCATCGACCGCGCCGCCGAACTCGGTCTCGCCGGCGTCGACGTGCTCCATCGCCAGATGGATCTGCCCGAGCGCGGCCCGCTCGATGCCGCCGCGCTCTCGCACCTCCGCCAGCTGAAACGCCACGCCTTCCGCCGCGGGGTCGCCATCTGCTGCGTCTCCACGCACCAGAGCTTCGTCAAAGCCGATCCCGCCGAACTCGAGGCCGAGGTCGCCCACACGCGGAAATGCATCGCCCTCGCCGCCGAACTCGGTTGCCCGAGCCTGCGCATCAACACCGGTCGCTGGGGCACCACCCGCAGCTTCGACGAACTCATGCGGAACCGCGGCATCGAGCCCATTCTCCCGGGACGCACCGAGGACGAGGGCTTCAAGTGGTGCATCGACGGCATCTCCCGCTGCCTCGCCGACGCCGAACGCCACGGCGTCGTGCTCGCCCTCGAAAATCACTGGGGCCTCGCCCGCACCGCCGACGGACTCCTCCGCATTCTCGGTGCCATCAAGTCACCGTGGCTCGGAGCGTTGATGGACACCGGTAATTTTCTCGACGACACCTACGCGCAACTCTCCGCCATCGCCCCGCATACCGTCTACGTGCAGGCCAAGACCTACCCGGGCGGCGGCGAGTGGTATACCATCGATCTCGACTATACCCGCATCGCGGAAATTCTCGGTCGCGCCGGCTACCAGGGCTGGGTCGCGCTCGAGATGGAAGGCAAAGCCGACCCCGCGACCGCCGTGCCGCAGAGCCTCGCGACCCTCCGCGCCGCCTTCGGCTGATCGCCAACCCTAGGGCGTCCCCGCGCCCTCCTGTCCCGCACCCTTCTGCCGGCGCACCCCGGATGCGCCAGCCCACGCTGCGCCTTTCCCAATTTCCGCGCAGCACGCACCCCCGCGTTCCCCTAAAACTCCCCCGCGCTCGCGTCTCCTCCTTTCTCCCTCTCTCCGTCGCTCCGTCTTCCTCTCCGCCCTCCTCCCATGCGCCTCCCCCTCCTCTCCCTCGCCACCCTCGTCACCCTTTCCGTCTCCGTCCTCTCCGCCGCCTCCACGCCGCCCCGCCTCAAACGCGCCGACAGCTTCCTCGGCGTCCACTTCGACTTCCACGCCGGCGCCAACGACCGCGAGGTCGGCAAGAACGTCACCCCCGCGATGATCAACCGGATCATCGACCTCGTCGGCCCCGACTACCTCCAGATCGATTGCAAAGGCCACCCGGGCTACTCGAGCTACCCCACCAAGGTCGGCAACCCCGTCGCCAGCTTCGTCGGCGATCCGCTGCGCACGTGGCGCGATGTCACCGCCGCCCGCGGCGTCGCCCTCTTCATGCACTACTCCGGCGTGTATGATGTCCACGCCATCAGGAATCCCGCGTGGGCCGCGCTCAACGCCGACGGCAAACCCAACGCCCGCGCCACCTCCTTCTGGAGTCCCTACGCCGAAACCATTCTCATCCCGCAGCTGCGCGAACTAGCCGGCGACTATGGCGTCGACGGCGTGTGGGTCGACGGCGAGTGCTGGGCCGCCGCTCCCGACTACAGCCCCGCCGCGATCACCGCGTTCCAGACCGCCACCGGCTTCACGTCCGTCCCGAAGAAGCCCGGCGAGCCGCATTGGTTCGAGTTCCTCGACTTCCACCGCGAGGCCTACCGCCGCTACCTCCGCCACTACATTGCCGCTGTGAAGGCCACGCACCCTGCCTTCCAGATCTGCAGCAACTGGGCCTTCACCGACCACATGCCCGAGCCCGTCAGCGCACCCGTCGACTTCCTCTCCGGCGACTACGCCCCCGACAACTCCGTCAACAGCGCCCGCACCGCCGCGCGTTTCCTCGCCCGCCAGGGAGTGCCGTGGGACCTCATGGCGTGGAGCTTTTCGCGCAAGGCGTCGTCCACACCCGGCAGCAAGACGCAGAAGACCGCCATCCAACTCCAGCGCGAAGCCGCCATCGTCCTCGCCCTCGGCGGCGGTTTCCAGGCCTACTTCAAACAGAAACGCGACGGCTCGATCTACGACGAAGAGATGCCCGTCATGGCCGAGGTCGCGAAATTCTGCCGGGAGCGCCAGGCGTTCTCCCACCACGGCGTGGCCGTGCCGCAGATCGCCGTCCTGCTGTCCCAGGAAGATCAATACCGCCGCAATTCCGGGCTCTACTCCCGCAGCCTCGCCCGCGTGAACGGCACCCTCCAGGCCCTCGTCGAATCGCAGTTCTCCGTCGAGGTCCTCGGCGAGCACCACCTCGCCGCCCGCTGCTCCGACTACCCGCTGATCGTCGTCCCCGAGTGCGATTACCTCGCGCCCGCGTTCCGCGACCAACTCGTCGCCTACGCGCGTGCCGGCGGCAACCTCCTCCTCATCGGCCCCGGCACCGCCAAGCTCTTCGCCGCCGAGATCGACGTCACCGTCTCCGAGTCGCTCAAGCCCGCCGCCAGCCTCGCCCTCTCGCACCCCGCCGCGCAGGGCCGCTTCAGCGGTCGTTGGCAACCGGTGAAACTCGGCGCCTCCGCCCGCGCCTTCGGGCAACTCGTCGCCACGCCGGGTCCGCCCGCCAAAGCCGCGCCCAACACTCCCGCGCCCGCGTCCACCAACCTTCCCGCCGCCACCATCACACCCCTCGGCCGCGGCCGCATCGCCGCCGTCACGTTCACCGCCGGCCAGATCTACGCCAAGGATTCGCCTCCCGCCGTTCGCGAATTTCTCGCCGCCCTCACCCGCGAACTCTTCCCCGCCCCGCTCGTCACCGTCACCGGATCACCCGACGTCGATGTCGTCGCCGCCCGCAAGGACGGCCGGCTCCTCATCCACCTCGTCAATACCTCCGGCCCGCACGCCACCGCTCCGATCATCGAGTCGATCGCCCCCGTCGGTCCGCTCCAGGTCGCCATCCGCAGCACCCAACGCCCCACCCGCATTACCCTCGAGCCCGGCGCGCGCCCCCTCACCGCCACCTACTCCGACGGCCTCCTCCGCCTCACCGTCCCCTCCCTGGCCCTCCACGACATCATCGTCCTCCACTGACCCGTTTCCCCGGTCGAGCCTTCCGCCTTTCCCCTTTCGCCTTTCCTCGTCACCCCGCCGCACACCACCTCCCCGTCAGCAACGTCGCCGTCGGCAGCTTCGGCAGCCCGCGCTCCCGGCGCTCGATCAGACTCGCGAGCAGGTCCACCGCACTCGCGCCGATCTCCCCCGGCACCTCGTCGATCCCCGCGATCGGACTCCGGCCGCCTGCGCCTGGGCGCACATTCGTGCTCGCGAAACCGACCGCGCTCGTCCCCGCCACCGGCACGCCCAGCGCCGCGGCACACGCGCGCACCCGCTCCTCCGAGGTCGTGAGCACCAGATCCGGTTTCTCTTTTCGGAACCAAGGGCGGATCGCCGCCGCGAGATCGCCTTCCCACACCAGCGGCGTCACCCGCTCCCGGGCTTCGTGCCAGCCAAACGACAACGCCGCCGCCGAAAACCCGCGGTTGGTCCGCCAATCCTGCTCCACGTCCACCACGAGCCCTATCCGCCGGTAGCCCCGCGCCGCCAGCTCCCGACAGAGCCGCAGCGTGTTCGCGAAATGATTCGGCGCCACGCGGTTCATCTCCGGCCCCAGCACCGAGAGGCTCGCCGCCACCACGCTGAACTCCTCCCACTCCAGCAGTCCCGCGAGATCCACCGGCGGACTCATCGGTAGAAACAACACGCCCTGCACGCCGCGGCTGCGCAGCTTTCTCCGCAACGCCTCCGCCTGGCCCGGCGCCCCCGCTCCGATCCGCTCGCGGCTGAAGAGATATCCCCGCGCCCCCGCCCGCTCCCGCGCGCCCTCCGCCAGATCCGTCAGATACGCCGGCTCCTTTTCCGGCCGCCAGTTCGATATCGCACAGATCACACTGCGCAACGCCCCGCGCTTCCCGCGCCGCACGTAGTGCATCAGCTTCACGATCTCGGGGTCGGGACGATAACCCAGGCTCTCCGCGACTTTGCGGATTTTCCGCCGCGTCTTCTCCGCCACCCGCGGCTGGTCGCGCAACGCCCGCGACACCGTCATCTGGCTCACGCCGCAGCGCTGCGCGATTTCGCGCACCGTCGGCACCGCTCCGCTCTCCGTTCCCGGGTTTTTCATCCCGCGGGTGTTACTCTAACGCACCGATTCGAATCGAATCCCAATTTCGCCGCCCCACAGTCCCTCCACCCAACCCTACCCACCCGCCGTGCTTACCCTGCCCTCGTTCTCCCGCGCCGCTGCGCGCACCCGCCGTTTTGCCGCGCTTGCATGCGCCGTTCTTGCCTCGGTCGGCACCGCGCGCGCCCAGACCGCGCCCGAGCCCGCGTCCCTCCGGCCCGACCCGTCCGCCACGGCCAGCACCGTCACGCTCTCGCCCTTCACCGTCAGCACCGACCGCGACGTCGGCTTTGTCGCCGCCAGCTCCCTCGCCGGCGGCCGCCTTTCCGCCGACCTCAAGGACACACCCGTCGCCTACTCCGTCCTCACCCGCGAGTTCATCGACGCCCTCGGCCTCGACGATCTCAACCAGGCCGCCGAGTGGACCGTCGGCGCCCACCAGAACGTCGACGCCGGCGCCAACGCCATCTTCGCCTCCGTCGGTTCCTTCTCCGTCCGCGGCGTCTCCGGCCTCTCCCGCCAGCGCAATTTCTTCCCGTTCGGCGTCACGTTCGACAGCTACAACCTCGACCGCTTCGACTTCGCCCGCGGCCCCAACTCCATCCTCTTCGGCACCGGCTCCATCGGCGGCGCCGCCAACTCCGTCACCAAGCAGGCCACCTTCGGCAAACCCATCCGCCAGCTCGAGGCCCGCGTCGGCTCCTGGGAAAACTACCGCGTCACCACCGACCTCAACGTCGCCAACGACAAGCTCGCCGTCCGCGCCAACACCCTCTGGCAGGACTCCGGCGGCTGGCGCAACGGCGACTACCTCAAGAAACAAAGCGCCTTCCTCACCTCGACGCTCCGCCTCACGCGTCAGACCCAGCTCCGCCTCGAAGGCGAATACGGCCGCCTCGAACAACGCAGCGCCTTCACCAATCTCAACGACCGCATCACCGGCTGGGACGGCTCCACCGTCTACGCCACCGTCCCCACCGTCACCATCCCCGCCGCCACGCGCAATGCCGCCGGCGTCAGCCAATACGGCGCCGACAACTGGGTCTACAGCCAGGCCTTCGGCACCAATGACATCATCCATTTCCAGAATTCGCCCACCACCGTCGGCGCCAGCGCCGCCGGCACCTTCGTCGGCGGCCGCCCCATCGTCGGCACCGGCATCAACACCGCCGGCCAATCCATTCTCTACCAGATCAACCTGCCCGAGGATCGCTTCAACCGCGCCATCGCCGGCTCCCAGTTCCGCCTCCCGGGCCGCGAGTTCACCCACTACTACTCCAACCGCCCGACGCTGAAACAGAGCTACCGCGACATCGCGCTCTACCTGAATCACCAGTTCGGCCGCGCCTTCTTCGTCGAACTCGCCGGCGATTACAACAAGGAGACCCGCTTCGGCGATACGACCTACAATCGCAACGTCTCCGATGTCCTCATCGACATCGCCCGCACCCTCCCCACCGGCGCAAACAACCCCAATTTCCTCAAGCCCTACTTCGAGACCGCCCAGCGTTACGACAACATCCGCGGTTCCGAGAATCTCAACGCCCGCCTCGCCGCCGCCTACCTCCTCGATACCCGCTTCGGCGCCTTCAAGTTCAACCTCCTCGGCGGCATCAACCGCTCCGAATCCAACCTCCGCGCCTGGCAGCTCACGCTTCCCTTCGAGACCGACAGCCGCCTCTGGGTCGGCCGCCACTCCATCCGCTTCCGTCAATACTGGGACCAGGCCGACCGCTCCCTGCCCGAGTTTCCCCGCGAGGTCCGCGCCGTCGATCCCATCGCCGGCACCGTCCGCACGCTCACGCCGGTCATGGTCCTCGACACCACGCGCCCCGACTCGATTTCCCGCCGCAACAACAACTTCACCTACGGCAACCTCGCCGCCCAGGCCAAGCTCCTCGGCGGCCGCCTCAACCTCGTCACCGCGTATCGGCGCGATCAATACAACAACTCCGGCAAGGTCACCCGCGCCGCCGGCGACTACCCCCAGGGCTGGAATGCCTTCGACGTCGAGTGGCGCCCCGCCGCCCCGGCGGACTACTACACGCTGCCCGCCGTCCCCGCCCGCGACGCCACCGGCCGACCCATCGGCGGCACCGTCTCGCCCGACGTCCGCCCCCGCGACACCAACGGCGTCCGCCTCGCCCAATACGCCAACGACCGCTTCCGCGACGACTTCAACCCGCCCGACATCGACGGTGCCGTCGGCACCTACTCCGTCGGCGGCGTCGTCAACCTCACGCGCTGGCTCGGCGTCGCCGCCAACTACGCCGAGACTTTCAATCCCCCCGGCGGCAGCGTCGGCTACGACGGCTCCCTCCTCCCGCCCTCCATTTCCAAGGGCGTCGACCTCGGCCTGCGTTTCAACCTCCTCGGCGGCCGCCTCTCCGCGAGCCTCAACTACTACACCTCGAAGGAGAACAACGCCGTCATCGGCACCCCCGCCGGCTCGCAGGGCAACTTCAACACCATCTTCCAGGCCAACCCCATCGGCGATCAGAGCGCCAACGGCCGCAACATCCGCGGCTTCGCCGACCTCCCGATCGTCCTCCGCGATACCATCCGCCGCAATTCCTCCGGCTACGAACTCGACACCACCGCCAACCTCACCCGCCAGTGGCGCCTCCTCGCCAACGTCTCCATTGCCGAACCGCTCCAGGACAACGCCTACCCGCTCTCCATCGCCTATTGGAAAGCCCGCGAACCCGACTTCCGCCAGATCCTCGCCGACGCCGGCGTGAACATCGACGCCAACAATGTCGCCCGCGCCGACCTCACCATTCCGGCCAACATTGCCTCCCCCAACGCCAACGCCGCCGCCAACGCCTGGAACGACATCCAGTCCACCTTCCTCGCCAACCTCGTCACGCAGCCCCAGCTCATCCGCGGCTCCGCCCGCATCACCGCGAATCTCTTCACCGACTACACGTTCCGCACCGGCTGGCTCAACGGCGTCCGCCTCGGCGTCGGCGTCAACTACCGCGCCAAGCAGGTCATCGGCTACCGCGGCGGCGACACCATCGTCAGCCCGACCAATCCCGCCGCCGCCATCGACGATCCGTCCGTCGACGCCTACACGCCCGTCTACAACGACTCGTATTACGTCGGGACCGCCACCGCCGCCTACACATGGCGTCTGCAACGTGATCGCCGCATCTCCTTCAATCTCCGCATCGACAATCTCTTCGACGCGGACGAAGTCCGCTATTTCCAGAACGGCGGCAGCGCCACCGGCGGCACCCTCCAGCGCCCGCCCAACGGCGACGTCTCATCCCCCGCCCGCGTCGCCACCCCGTCCCTCTTCTCCTACCCCGTCCCGGTCAACTACACTCTCTCCGCCCGCTTCGAGTGGTAGTTGATCGAGCCCCGGCACCCGCTGCACCGGGATTCGCATCCGCACCGTCCGCGTCATCCGCGGTCACAACTCCGCTCCTGTGGGCGGGGAGCCATCACCCCGCTCCCCGTATCCGCGTGTCCCCTACCCACCGCCACTTAACCGCCCCCCGCCCCCGCCTTCTATCCGCGTCCCACCGCGCCCCTCCGTTGTCGATCGCCCCGCCCGCCGTTTCGCTCGCCCTATCGTGAACGCGCCGCCCCGCCTTCGCCTCGCCCTTCTGTTTCTCGCCGCCGCGTTCGTCCCTGCGCCGCTACTCACCGGCGCCCACGCCGCTCCGGCCGCCGCTGCCCCCTCCGCCCTCTGGTGGGACGTCCCGCAGCCGTCCATCGCAGACATCGCCCGCACGCTCGCCCCCGCGCCCACCGCCTTCGGCGCCGCCCTCGGGGATCGCGCTGCCTGGGCCGCCTTCGCCGCCACCGCCACCGGCAAATCCGCCCTCACCCGCGCCCCGCGCCTTCTCCCCGAGCCCATCCCCGCGGTCACCGACGCCGTCTACCTCGCCCTGCAGCAGAGCTACACCCCCGAGACCCGCGCTGCTTGGGACAACCTCTACCGCGCACGCCTCGACCGCCTCGGCACCCTCACGCTCGCCGAAGCCATCGAGCACCGGGGCCGCTTCACCGCCGCCATCGCCGACTCGATCCGCTCCCTCTGCGCCGAACGCGCCTGGGTCTTCCCCGGCTACGACCGCCAACTCGCCGACTTCGAGGGGAAACTCATCACGATCGACCTCTTCTCCTCCGCCGTCGGTTGGCAACTCGCCACGACCGACCACCTCCTCGGCGCCGCACTCCCCGCCGAAATCCGCGCGCTCATCCGCGCCGAACTCCAACGCCGCATCTTCACGCCGTTCCGCCGCATGCTCTCCGGCCAGCAACCCCCGCATTGGCTCCGCTACGGCAACAATTGGGTCTCCGTCTGCCTCGCCGGCGTCACCGGCTCCGCGCTTGCCGTCCTCGAGTCGCCCGACGAACGCGCCTTCTTCGTCGGCGCCGCCATCGAGCACTCGCGCAAACTCCTCGAGGGCTACGGCGCCGACGGCTACTGCTCCGAGGGCGTCGGCTACTGGAATTACGGCTTCGGCCGCTACGTCCTCCTCGCCGGTCTCATCCATCAAGCCTCCGCCGGCCGCATCGATCTCCTCGCCCGTCCCGCCGCGTATCCGGCTTCCGCTTACGGCTTCCGCATCGAGATCGTCCCCGGCGTCAGTCCGACGTTCTCCGACGTCGATGCCACCACGCGGCCCGATCCCGCCCTGATCGCATTTCTCGATCGCCGCTTCGGCTTCGGCGCCCCGCCGCCGCCCGATGCCCCCGCCACCACCTCCCGCCCGGCGTTCGTGGATGACCTCTTTTACCGCTTTCACGCGCCGTCCCATCCGTCGAATCCCGACACCCGCCCTCCGCTTCCGCCCGCCACCCACGCGTGGTTCCCTTCCGGCGGCGTTTACGTCGGCCGCCCCGCCGACAACGGCGGCAACCACCTCGCCGTCGCTTGGAAAGGCGGCCACAACGCCGAACAGCACAACCACAACGACCTCGGCTCCTTCGTCGTTCTCGTCGGCCGGCAACCCGTGATCGTCGACCCCGGCCAGGAGATCCGCTCCGGCCGCACCTTCAGCGCCCGACGCTACGAGAGCCCGCTGCTCAATTCCCTCGGCCATCCCGTCCCGCGCCTCGCCGGCACTCTCCAGGCCACCGGCGCCGACGCCCGCGCCGAGATCCGGCACCACGCCTTCTCCGCCGAGCGCGATACCGTCACCTACGATCTCCGCTCCGCCTACCCCGTGCCCTCCCTGCGCGCGCTCACCCGCACGTTCGCCTTCATCCGCGCCGGCACCGGCACGCTCGAGATCACCGACGTCGTCGAGTTTTCCCGCCCCGAGTCCTTCGAGTCGGCGCTCATCACGTTGGGCTCGTGGACGCAGACCGGCCCCCGCTCCCTTCGCGTCCGCGACGGCGGTGCCGCGGTCGATGTCACCATCGAGGCCGGTCCTCACACCCTGGTTTTTTCCGGCGAGGAAATTTATCCCGCCCGCCGCACCGCCGCGCCCACCACACGCATCGCGATCCGCCTCGCGGAGCCCGTTGCCCGCGCCGAAGTCCGTCTCACGATCCGTCCCGCCTCCTCGCCCTGATATGCCGCTCCGCCGTCGCACGTTTCTCCGCCACACCGCCATCGCCGCCGCCGCGTTCGGCTCCGCCCTTGTCTCGCCCCGCCTCCGCGCCGCCGCTCCCGTCCGCCGCCCGCGGATTCTCGTCCGCTCCGGCTGGCAGACCGTAAACATCGGCGACATCGCCCACACGCCCGGCCTCCTCCGCCTGCTCGAAGAGCAGTTTCCGACCGCCGAGATCCGCTTCTGGCCCGCCAACATCAAGGGCCCCGCCGAAGCCATGCTCCGCCGCCGTTTTCCGAAGATCGCGTTTGTCCAGTCCGAGGCCGAGGTCCGCACCGCTTTCGCCGAATGCGATTTCCTCCTCCACGGCTCCGGCCCCGGCCTCGTTGCCGAAGCCCAGCTCGAGCGCTGGTCCCGCGAGACCCGCAAACCCTACGGCGTCTTCGGTATCACCCTCTCGCGCCCGATTCCCTCGGGTGGCTTCGTCTACGGCGTCCCCACCGACCGCACCATCGCCGTCCTCAGCGGCGCCGCCTTCGCCTTTTTCCGCGACACCCCGTCACTCGAGCTCGCCCGCGAACGCCGCTGCACCTGCCCGCACCTCGCCTTCGGCCCCGACGCCGCCTTCGCCTGCGATGTCCGCGACGATCCCGCCGCCACCGCCTTCCTCGCGCAGCACGATCTCACCGCCGGCCGTTTTCTCTGCTGCTTCTCCAAACTCCGCTACACGCCCGACTGGCTCATGCACCCCGGCCGCACGCGCAACGAGGACAAACACCGCCGCAACGAGGAACTCAAGGAGCGCGACCACGAGCCGCTCCGCGCCGCCATCACCGCCGTCGCCCGCGAGACCGATCACAAAATTCTCCTCTGTCCCGAGGACACCAGCGAGATGGAGATCGGCCGCACCCTGCTCCTCGAACGCCTGCCCGCCGACGTCCGCCGCCGTGTCGTCTGGCGCCCCGATTTCTGGCTCACCGACGAAGCCCTCAGCACGTTCGTGCGCAGCGCCGGCCTCTTCGGTCACGAACAACACTCGCCCATCATGGCCATCGGCCATGGCATCCCCGCCCTCGTCGGCCGCTGGATGGAGCAGACGCCCAAGGGCATCATGTGGCGCGACCTCGGCCTCGACGAGTGGCTCTTCGATTTCGACCAGCCCGAGACGCTCCCGCGCCTCACGCCGACCGTCCTCTCCCTGATCCGCGAGCCCGCCGCCGCCCGCGCCAAAGCCACCGCCGCCCGCGACCGCGTCGCCGCCCTCCACCGCGGCATGATCGACACCCTCCGCGCCCAGTTCGCCT
>JACCDX010917984.1_pt1 | contig 11121 bp, 7 predicted proteins | sample 7449681 | NCBI WGS metagenome assembly JACCDX01 (sample SAMN15323450, study PRJNA562643) | freshwater metagenome | isolation source: river surface water | place: USA:Blue River Watershed | collected 2017-08-18 | reverse complement strand
TCGATCTCGCCTTCGCGCGTCAGCAGCTCGACCGAACCCATCTCGCGCATGTACATGCGGACCGGGTCAGTGGTGCGACCGAAATCGGAGTCCACCGTCTGCAGCGCCGCTTCAGCGGCGGCATCCGCATCGTCATCATTGGCGACGGTCGCGACGTTGTCCGACAGCAGCAGCGCCTCGGCATCAGGCGCGTGCTGATACACCGCAATGCCCATGGCGTTGAAGGTGCTGATGATGCCTTCGATCGCTTCCGGATCGACGATGTTTTCCGGCAGGTGGTCGTTGATCTCGGCATGCGTCAGGAAGCCGCGATCCTTGCCCAGCTTGATCAGGGTCTTCAGCTTCAGGCGGCGGCGCTCGAGTTCTTCCTCGCTCGCCTCGGAGTCGGACGAGAACGCGTCCTTCAGGAACTGCTTTTCCTTGTTCTTGCGGTCACGCGCACGCGCCTTGTCGGCCGCCTTCAGCTCCGCGCGCTCGACAGCGTTGAGTTGCGCGATTTCTTCGTTCTCCGGCTGGAAGTCACGCGGCTTGCGGCCACGACGACCCGGCACCTTGATGCCGGGCAGCACATAGCCGGAGGTATCGATGGCTGCCAGCGCGGCAGCATCGGTGGTCTGCTTGACCGACATGATCTTGTGGTCGGCCTTGGATTCGACGGGTTTCGTTTCGACGGCCTTGGCCGCCTTGGTAGCCACCTTTGCGGGTGCCTTGGGCGCTGCGGCTTCCTTGGCGGCGACCTTCACGGGTGCTGCCTTGGCGGCCGTGGCTTTCTTCGCTACGACTTTGGGTTCGGCTTTCTTGGATGTCACGGATTTCTTTGCTGGTGCTTTGGGCGTGACAACAGGCTTGGCTGCTTTGCCTGTGGTCTTCGCCGCGGATTTGCTTGGGGCGGCAGCGGCCTTGACAGGCTTCTTCTGCGCCGGCTTGGCAGCGGTGCCGGCCTTTGAGACAGCTTTGCTGGTGCCTTTGTTCGCTGCCTTGCTGCTGGCAGCCACTTTAGGCTTGGCGGCCGGTTTCGCGGCTGCAGTGGTTTTCTTCGCCGTCTTGGCAGCCGTCTTCACAGGCTTGGCCGCGGTCTTCGCGCTTGCTGCTGCAGAGCGCGCCGGGGCTGCCTTGACGGTCTTGGCCTTGGTTTCTGTTTTTTTAACTGGTTTTTTTGTCGCCATGGGTCGATCCACCATTGGGTATTTGCGGATGATGCTCAGGGAACCAGAGGGGCGGGCCGGGCTGTATCTCAGCGTAGCGGCAGGACGGTGTCATCACCGGTTTATCTGCCTTGCATGGGTGGCCGCCTGTCCGGCAGGGTCAACTCAGTAAAACTGCGGGTGAAACTCGGTAAGACATTGAATGAAAAGCCTTTAATTATATCACAAGGGAACTGTTTCCTTCCCGGGAATGCCCTGCCGTTAGCACAAAATCGTACCGAAACGACAATTCTGAACTGCATGCCAGTCAGATGGGGGCGCACCTCGGGATTTCTAGATCCTCGTCAGAGGCCCTGTCAAACCATCGGACTCATCGCTCGTTATCTTTTTCGGCAGCAAGGCGCAGTTTCTCCAGTTGCGCCGCGATGTCGCGATAACGCTGTCGTGCCGCGTCATCCGGCAGACCAGCGGCAGCCAGCTGGTCTTGCTCGGCCTTCAGGATTTTCATTCGGGTCTGCCTCACTGCGCCGACCAGTTCACGTCGCGCCAGGTCCAGTTCGGACGGATTCTCGGCAGCGACCTCACCAAGCAGCCGATCCAGCTCTTCGCCCTGACCGCGCAAGGCTTCGGCCAGTCCCGCAAAACCGGATTCACCTGTCACTGAGCGCGCAGCGATGGCGACTGCACGCAGCATCTCGCCCTGATCCGGCGCCGTGCCGGCGATCAGGTCGAGCGCTGCATCGTTGAGTTCCTGCGCCAGTGACGGGTGCGCGAGCAGGATGCGCAACACCTGACGCTCCAGCTCGACCGGCGGCTTGCGGCGGATCGCAGGCGATGGGAGTTTGCCGCGCGTCGACGCCGGCTTTGCCAGCTCGAACAACGACTCCAGTTCCTGCACCGTGCTGTCGGTGATTTGCGCCAGCTGCCGCAGCACTTGCAGCCGCAATGCGGACGGCGGCATTTGCGCAATCATGGCCTTCGCATCGAACTGCGCGCGCGCGCGTCCTTCTGCCGTCGCGAGATCCTTGCCCTCGGTGACTTCGGCAATCAAAAATTGTGACAGCGGCGTCGCTTCATGCACCACACGCTCGAACGCATCATTGCCGTATTCGCGGATATAGCTATCGGGATCATGCTCGGTGGGCAGGAACAGAAACTTGATCGTGCGATTGTCCGATGCATGCTGCAGGCAGGCTTCGAGCGCCCGACGTGCGGCGCGACGTCCCGCCGCATCACCATCGAAACTGAAAATCACCTGGTCGGTCTGGCGCAGCAGCTTTTGCACATGGACCGGCGTGCATGCAGTGCCAAGCGTGGCGACCGCTTGTTCGAAACCGAATTGCGCGAGCGCGACCACGTCCATGTAGCCTTCGGTGACCAGCACATAGCCTTTGTCGCGTATCGCCTGCCGCGCCTCGAACAAGCCATACAGCTCGCTGCCCTTCTGGAACAGCGGCGTCTCAGGCGAGTTCAGATATTTCGGTTCGCCGGCACCCATCACGCGACCACCAAAACCAATCACTTGTCCCTTGGTATTCCGGATCGGGAACATGATGCGATCGCGGAAGCGGTCATAGCGCTTGCGCGAACTGCCTTCTTCATCGCTCTTGTCGATCACGAGCCCGGCCTCGACCAGTGCATCGTTGTCATAATCGGGAAACACCTGGCGCAGACTGTCCCAGCCATCGGGCGCATAGCCTATCCAGAATCGGCCGGCGACTTCACCGGTCAGTCCACGTCCCTTCAGGTAGTCCACTGCGTGGCGCGCGCCGCGCAATTGCTGCCGGTAGAAATTGCAAGCCTGCGTCATCGCATCCGACAGCGCGAGGCTCTTTGCCTGCTGCTCGGCACGCTGCGCCGGTGGCAGTCTGTCATCCTGTTCCGGCACGACCATGCCGACGCTTTGCGCGAGGTCTTTTACGGCCTCGACGAATCCCATGCCGGAGAACTCCATCAGGAAACCCACCGCCGTGCCATGCGCGCCGCAGCCAAAGCAGTGATAGAACTGTTTGGTGGGACTGACGGTGAAGCTCGGTGATTTCTCGTTATGGAAGGGGCACAGTCCGCTGAAGTTCGCGCCGCCTTTTTTCAGCTGCACATAGCGACCCACCACGTCGACGATATCGACGCGGTTCAACAGGTCCTGTATGAAGCTTTGCGGGATCATCTGGCCGGATTACTTCGACAGCGCAGCCTTCACCATCGCCGATACGGCGGTCATGTCGGCACGGCCGGCGAGCTTGGGCTTCAACACACCCATCACCTTGCCCATGTCCTGCGGGCCGGCAGCGCCGACCGCAGCCACTGCTGCAGCGACTTCGGCCTGCACCTCGGCATCCGACAGCGCGGCCGGCATGTAGGCCGACAGCACGACGAGTTCGGCTTTCTCGATGTCGGCCAGGTCCTGACGGCCACCGGCCTCGAACTGGGTGATCGAATCCTTGCGCTGCTTGACCATCTTGTCGATCACGGCCAGCACCTGGTCGTCGGTCAGCTCGATGCGCTCATCGACTTCCTTCTGTTTGATCGCTGCCTGCAGCAGGCGGATTGTCGCGAGGCGCTCGCTTTCCTTTGCACGCATCGCGGCCTTCATGTCATCGCTGATTTTTATCTTGAGGCTCATTTTTTCTCCTGTGTTTCTGCGGCGCGGGACCGTATAAAAACGCCAAAACCCGCTGCGGATACCTCTCCGGAGCGGGTTTTCAACCAGTCGCCTCGCACATTGGCGAGGCCGGCAATCAGTACAGCTTCTTCGGCAGTTGCTGGCTGCGGATGCGCTTGTAGTGGCGCTTCACGGCAGCGGCGAGCTTGCGCTTGCGCTCGGCGGTCGGCTTCTCGTAGAACTCACGTGCGCGCAGCTCGGTCAGCAGACCGGTTTTTTCAATGCTGCGCTTGAAGCGACGCATGGCGACTTCGAACGGCTCGTTTTCTTTAACGCGAATGGTGGTCATGGAAAAAAATTCTCTGTTTAAACTGCTGAGCCGGCGATTATACCAGCGGGCGGCCAGTAAAGGAAGCGGCTTGATGAACCGTTTGGAAACCCGCATGCAAGCTCGGTTTGATGCCAAATGGCTATCAAATATGGCAAGGCAGGCGACAGGTTTCTCAACAAGCCCTGGCTTGATGGCGTTCAAAGTAGTCAAAACGGTGGATCCCGGCTTCCGCCGGGATGAAGGATAAAAGCTGGTAGCCCTCGAATGGGCGTCCTGGTGCAGGCTTGAGTGGGGAATTCAGACCGCCTGACCGGCGGCCACGCCGGAAGCCCAGGCCCACTGGAAGTTGTAGCCGCCCAGCCAGCCAGTCACGTCGACCGCCTCGCCGATGAAGTACAAACCCGGCACCTTCTGCACCATCATGCTTTGCTGTGACAGCGCCTTCGTATCGACACCGCCCAGCGTGACCTCGGCCTTGCGGTAGCCCTCGGAGCCATCGGGGGTGATGGTCCAGCGGTTCACCGCGTCGCCGAGCTTGCGCAGCAGCTTGTCCGGCAAGTCGGGCACGCGCGCATCGGTCGCAAAACCATGCGCCTGCAGCAGCCCCTCGGCCAGTCGCGTCGGCAGGTGTTGCGACAGCCAGTTGCCGAGCGCTTTCTTGATTTGCGTCTTGCCTTCGGTAAGCGCCTGTCCGATATCCAGCGACGGCAGCAGGTCCAGTGTCAATGCCGCACCTTCGCGCCAGTAACTCGAAATCTGCAGCACCGCCGGCCCGGACAGGCCGCGGTGCGTGAACAGCAGGTCTTCGCGAAACTGGCCACGCTTCTTTTTGTCCTTGCTGTCGCCAGTCGCGATATCAATTTCCAGCGAGATGCCAGCCATCGCGACGAAAGGCTGCCAGCTGTTCATGTCGAAGGTCAGCGGCACCAGGCCAGGACGCGGCTCGACCAGAGGCACATCGAATTGCTTCGCGATGCGAAACGCGAAATCGGTGGCGCCGATCTTTGGAATCGACAGCCCGCCGGTCGCAATCACCAGTTGCTGTGCCAGCACCTCGCCCTGACTGGTCATGATGCGGAAGGCCTCGCCTTCTTTAGCAACGCTGGCGACTTTGGCTGGCATCAGCCACTGCACAGCACCGGCATCGCATTCCGCTTTCAGCATCGCGATGATGTCTTCAGCCGACCGGTCGCAAAACAGCTGCCCCTTGTGCTTCTCATGGAAGGGAATGCGGTAACGCTTCACCAGATCAATGAAATCCTGCGCGGTATAGCGCGACAACGCGCTGCGGCAGAAATGCGGGTTCTGCGACAGGTAATTGGCCGGGCTTGCGTCCACATTGGTGAAGTTGCAGCGACCGCCACCGGAGATGCGTATCTTCTCGGCCAGCTTCTCTGCATGGTCAATCAACACCACGCTGCGGCCGCGCTGCCCCGCGACCGATGCGCACATCATGCCGGCCGCGCCGGCGCCGATCACGGCAACATCAACGACTCGGGTCATGCGGTTCCCGACTTCATCGCCTTCGCAACGCGCAGGCATTGCGCGACCTGGTCTGCAATCGGCGCCGGTATCGGTTGCTTGCCTTGCAGCGCTTCGGCAATCCATGCGGCCGTCGTATTCGCATCGCTGGCTGCCGGCAGCGGCGGCATCTCGTCGACCGGCTGCTGGCGCTCGATCAGTTCCGTCGCCTGGTGATTATGGAACCAGGTCACCGCTTGCGCACGCTTTGCATTGGCGACCGTCTCACCTTCGGTGCCGCGCATCAGGAAGACATCGCCGCGCTCGGCCGGCGCCTGGGTAGCAAAGTACTGGGTCAGCATCGTCAGATATTCCGGGTGGGTATACGACACGAGGCGCAGCGCCGGCTGTTCGAAAGGCTGCATGATCTTCACCAGCGTATGCGTAGAGTTGCGCAGGCCGAGCACGCGCCGCACTTGCAGCAGGCCATGCAATTTGGGAGCGAGTAATTCGATGGACAGGAAGACTGGCTCGCGGCGCGCGAAGATAGCGCTGACCTCTTCACGCTCGTTTGCAGAACGATGGCCCATCGCATGAAGGATCTCGGCCGTGGTCACCCTGCCCGGATCGGTGCTGACGCCATGGATCAGCACTGGCACACCCTCGCGCGCCAGCAGCAGCGCGAGCAAGGGCGTCAGGTTCGGCATCTGCCGTGAGCCGTTGTAACTGGGGATGACGACGGGCGCATACTCACTGTCGGGCGCAGCGATACGTTCGAAGCTGGCCTCGGCAGCATCGAGGAAGCCCGCGATTTCGGCGACGGATTCGCCCTTGATGCGCATCCCGATCAGGAAGGCTCCCATCTCGATGTCAGACACGCGGCCATCCAGCATGGCTGCATAAATGGCGCGCGCATCGTCACGCGACATGTCGCGCGCGCCTTTCTTGCCGCGTCCGACTTCACGGATGAAGGGCGCGGCGACGAATCGATCAGTTTCCTTGTGGTTTTCTGCAGTCATCGCGCAAGGGTACTACGAAGCGCATCACCGCCGCAGGCAAGTACGCTTTCAGGCCCTGCTCATTCCGACGTGAGCAAGACGCTTGAGCTCCGGCACGCAGGAACCGCAGTTGGTCCCACACTTGAGTTTCTGCTGCAGCATGGCGAGCCGATCGACGCTACCATTCTCGTTGCCGTCCACCTCGCCTGCAAGAGCAAGCACCGCAGCGATATCGCCTTCGGCCACATTGAAGCAATTGCAGACGATCTTGCCGCGCTCCCGGAAGCCTTGCGGCGCGGTTGCTGTCGGTTGCAGCAGCTGACGTCCGAGCTCGGCCACCGGGTGGCCATCCTCGAGGAAGGCGCGCAGCCAGCGCTCGGCCGCCACATCGCCGGCCAGCGCGACCGCAGCCAGCTTGCCGTCGGCCACACGCACGCGACGCGATACGCTACGGCGCGCATCGTCGTAACGCAATACGTCGACACCATCGAGAGCGAATGCCTGCAAGATGTCGTCAATCGCGACCGGACTTTCATTGGCCGCACGCAGCAGCACACCGACCTTGTCACGACCGAACAGTGTGATTGATGCAAACGCAAAGTCTTTCATCCGTGCGCGCAATGCCAGCTGCAAAGCCAGCACCTGTTCGGATTCGATCCAGCCGAACGCGAGGAAGCGCCATGGCAGCTCCACCTTCTTGATCGCGACTGCCGCGTATTTCAGCTCCGGCTGCTTCGATACCGGATCGAAGGCCGGTGAGGTCAAGCCATTGACGCCGTAACTGTCGCGGCCGGACAGGTATTCCTCGCCCCAATGCATCGGGATATACGCCTGTCCGCCGCGGAGCTCATCGTTAGCCTGCACCGGCAGGATTTGCGCACCGCGCCGACTCTTCACTTCAACCAGGTCGCCTTCTGCCAGCAGACGGCGCTGCATGTCTTCCGCAGCCATGAAGACCACCGGCTCGGGTGCGTGTGCGAACAGTTGCGCAACCGTTCCAGTACGGCTCATGCCATGCCATTGGTCGCGCAGCCGGCCCGTATTCAGCTTGAACGGGAAGCGCGGGTCGACCTTGTCGACCGGCGGCTGATACTTCGTGTTCGCGAATTTCGCGCGGCCATTCGCCGTCGGGAATTGACTGTCTTCATACAGCCGTTTGCGACCTTGCGACGCGCCTTCCGGATAAGGCCATTGCTGTGGGCCCTGCTCGTCCAGCAATGCATACGACAGCCCGGTGATATCAAGGTCGCGACCGCGTGTCGATGCGCGGTGCTCGTTCCAGACCTGCTCAGGTGTCTGGTACGGGAACAGCGTTTGTGCACAGCCAAGCGCTGCCTCGATGCGACGCGCGATGCTGACCACGATTGCCCAGTCATGCCGCGCCTGTCCCGGCTTGTCCAGCACCGGCTGTATGCGGGTGATGCGGCGCTCGGAATTGGTCACCGTGCCCTCTTTCTCGCCCCAACTGGTGGCCGGCAGCAGCACGTCCGCATACGCAACGGTGGCCGTGGTCGCATACGCTTCCTGAACGATCACGAGCTCGGCATTTTTCAGTGCTTCACGCACCAGTGCCTGCTCGGGCAACGACTGCGCGGGATTGGTACAGGCTATCCACAGCACCTTGATCTGGCCGTTGCGTACCGCCTCGAACATCTCGATCGCGGTCTTGCCCGGCGTCGCGGGCACGTCATCCACGCCCCACAGCGCAGCGACTTCGGTGCGATGCTCGGGATTCGACAGCTCGCGATGCGCGGACAGCAGGTTGGCGAGGCCGCCGACTTCACGCCCGCCCATCGCATTCGGCTGCCCGGTCAATGAGAACGGGCCGGCGCCGGGCTTGCCGATCTGATGCGTAGCCAGATGCAGGTTGATCAGTGCCGCATTCTTCGCCGTACCCGCCGAGCTCTGGTTCAGCCCCTGGCAGTACAGCGACAGCGCAGCCTTTGCGTTGCCGAACCAGCGCGCAGCCGTGACCAGATCTTCCTCGCGGATACCGCAGGTCTGCGCGACGAAGGCCGGCGTGTAGTCGCGCACCGTCGTCTTCAGCTCCGCAAAGCCTTCGGTGTGGTTCGCGATGAAATCGGTATCGACCAGGTCTTCCCACAGGCACAGGTGCAGCATGCCGTTGAACAGCGCGACATCGGTACCGGGCAGTATGGGCAGGAAAAGGTCGGCCTCGCGCGCGGTGTCGGTGCGACGCGGATCGGCGACGATGATTTTCAGGTACGGGTTGTTGCGGCGCGCATCCTCGATGCGGCGGTACAGGATGGGATGCGCATACGCGGTGTTCGAGCCGGCGATCAAGATCAGATCCGCATGATCGATGTCCTCATAGCAGGCGGGCGGCGCATCGGCGCCCAGCGTCTGCTTGTAGCCGGCGACGGCGCTCGACATGCACAGCCGCGAGTTGGTGTCGATGTTGTTCGTGCCCAGCAAGCCCTTGCAGAACTTGTTGAACACGTAGTAGTCCTCGGTCAGCAACTGCCCGGACACATAGACACCGATCGCATCCGGTCCGTGCTCGCGCAGCGTCGCGACGATCTTGTCGGCGACATGCTGCTCCACGTCGTCCCAGCTGGCTTGCTGGCGCGCTGAATCGCGCGTACGACGCAGCTGCGGCTGCAACAGCCGCACCTGCTGCTGCAGAGCTGGCTGCATCGTCAGGTGCAGCGTGCTGCCCTTGGTGCACAGGCGACCGAAATTCGCCGGATGATCCGGGTCGCCGCGTACGGCCGTGATCTGCGTGCCATCGGTGGTCGCGATCACGCCGCAACCGGTGCCGCAGTAACAGCAGACGGTCTTGATCTCGCGTAGAGGTACGCCGGGCATACCGGCTTCGGTATTGCTCATCGATTGTCTCAGGCAGCGGCAGGCGCCCCGGCCATCAGCTCATCGAAGTCCAGATACACCTTGCCGTCTTCGATCTTCACGCTGAATTTCTGCGTGCAGCCTTCGTCGGGCGACACTGCGCAGCCCGTCGGCAGCTCGATGTTCCAGTTATGCAGCGGGCACGCGACGCGCTCGCCAAAGACAATGCCCTGCGATAGCGGGCCGCCCTTGTGCGGGCATTTGTCGAGCAGCGCGAAGACCTTGTCTTCACTGTTGCGGAAGATAGCGACATCATCCGCATGAGAGCGGTTGACGACGCGCGCGCCGAGCACCGGGATGTCGGCCACGGCGCAGATCGGTTTCCATTGCTGGGTCATTGGGTACGGCCTTTCATGTTCTTCAAACTGCCAGCGGTGTGAATTGCCGCGCATCGACACGGGCCTCGACCTGCTGGTGCCACGGATCCGGCTCACCATCGAGCGAGAACAGCAGCCGCTCGTACAGTGCCTTGCGACGCTCATGGTCTTCGAGGATGGCTTTCTTCACGTACTCGAGACCGACACGCGCGATGTAGTGCACGGTGCGCTCCAGATACCAGCCCTCCTCGCGGTACAGCTGCAGGAAAGCGCCCGCGTATTCCAGCACTTCCTCGTGCGTCTTCAGCTTGCAGAAGAATTGCGCGACCTCGGTCTTGATGCCGCCATTGCCGCCGACATAGATCTCCCAGCCGGAATCGACGCCGATCACGCCCACATCCTTGATGCCGGACTCGGCGCAGTTGCGCGGACAACCGGATACGGCGAGCTTCACCTTGTGCGGCGCATACATACGCGCCAGCGCGCGTTCGAGCTGCTGTCCCATCAGCGTCGAGTTCTGCGTGCCGAAGCGGCACCATTCGGACCCGACGCAAGTTTTCACGGTGCGCAGGCCCTTCGCATACGCGAGGCCGGACGGCATGCCGAGGTCTTGCCAGACTGCCGGGAGATCGGCCTTCTTCACGCCCAGCAGGTCAATGCGCTGGCCGCCGGTGACCTTGACGGTCGGGATCTGGTACTTGTCGACCACGTCGGCAATGCGGCGCAGTTCGGTCGCATTTGTCTCGCCGCCCCACATGCGGGGGATCACTGAATAGGTGCCATCCTTCTGGATGTTCGCATGCGCACGCTCGTTGATGAAACGCGATTGCGGATCATCCTTCGCTTCATGCGGCCAGGTCGAGATCAGGTAATAGTTCAGCGCCGGACGGCAGCTTGCGCAGCCATTCGGCGTGCGCCATTCCATGAAGGCCATCACGGCCGGGATCGTCTGCAGCTTTTGCTCGCGTATCGTGTCGCGTACCTGCTGGTGAGTGTGGTCGGTGCACGCGCACATCGATTTGGTCTTCGGCGATGCCGAATAATCACCGCCAGCGGTCGATGCGAGGATTTGCTCGACCAGGCCGGTGCAGGAGCCGCAAGACGCCGATGCCTTGGTGTGCTTCTTCACATCATCCAGCGTGAAAAGGCCTTTTTCCTTGATCGCCTTGACGATCGTCCCTTTGCAGACACCATTGCAACCGCAAACTTCAGCGGTGTCCGGCATATTCGCCGCCTGGCTGAAGCCCTCGTGACCGGTATCGCCCGGACGGCTGAGGTTGGCCTCGCCGAACATCAGCGAATCGCGGATCTCGGCAATGTCCTTGCCCTCGCGCAGCAGACGGAAATACCAGCTGCCATCGACGGTGTCGCCATACAGGCAGGCACCGACCAGCTTGTC
>JACCDX010741609.1_pt1 | contig 11122 bp, 5 predicted proteins | sample 7449681 | NCBI WGS metagenome assembly JACCDX01 (sample SAMN15323450, study PRJNA562643) | freshwater metagenome | isolation source: river surface water | place: USA:Blue River Watershed | collected 2017-08-18 | reverse complement strand
CGCTTGGGCCAGAAATATTATCCATGCTCAACCGCAACACCGTATTTCCTCCAGAGGACGCCGCGTCCGAAATGGTTTGAACCGGTTGCGATCCACCATTACCGGATATCGCTAAAGGCGCAACCGCAGTCGACCCACCAACCGACAACGACGTCGCCGTGATGCCGTCAAACGTAACATCATCGGTGGTACCCAACCCAATTTGACCACGAACACCGGAGGCCGTTGACTCACCAATAATGGTGCGCCCAAGTGACGTAAGGGTTGTGGTAGCGTAGGTATCAGAGTCAGTGGTGTAAATCGTCATATCGGCCGCTGTGGTTAACCCGGAAATAGAGGTCAATCCCGCATCCGACGCTTGAACCCCCGTTAGTTTAGAGTATGCGATCGCTGCCGTAGACGATACATCGTCATTGACGATCGTTCCGTCGGATATTTTTGCAGAGGTAACCGCGTCGCTGGCCAATTCAGATGTGGCAACTGCACTTGCGGCAATGTTACTAGCCGTAATGGTATCCGACGCAATATCACTACCGGTAATCGTTGCATCGACAATCTTGGCCGATGTCACCGAGTCGCTAGCCAATTCAGATGTGGCAATTGCGCCTGCCGCAATATTGGATGCGGTAATGGTATCGGTGGCAATATCAGAAAACGTAATCGTGCTGTTTAAAATCTTGGCAGTTGTAATGGCGCTATCCGCAATATTGCTTACCGTGATGGTGCTAGATGCAATGTCACTGCCCGTAATCGTGGCATCCAATATTTTTGCAGTGGTAACCGAATCAGCCGCCAATTCACTCGTTCCAATCGCACCCGAAGCGATATTAGACGCGGTAATAACATCCGTTCCAATATCAGATGCGGTAATGGATTCATCCACAATTTTAGACGAATTGACCGAATCAGCAGCTAATTTTCCTGTTGAAACGGATTGATCAACTAATTTTGACGACGTAATGGTTTCATCATCAATCGCCGAGCCTGGAATAGTGGTGAGGGACGCCCCACTTCCAGAAAACGTTGTAGCCGTTACCGTTCCAGACACCGTAAGCCCTGCGAAGGTTGGTGAATCAGATGTCCCCAAAACCAACGCAGTCCTGAGGTTTTCAGACGATGTTTGCCCCAACAAATTACGGGCAACCGAAGTAATATCAGTGGTGGCATAGGTATCGGAATCAGTGGTATACAACATTTTATCCGCAACAGTTGTTAACCCCGCAATCGACTGAAGCCCAGCATCGTAAGCCTGAACCGCCGAGCCAATCGTTAACCCAAGATTTGCAGCGGTAATAGACAATTTAGAATATGGAATTGCAGCCGTTTCAGAGATATCGGCACTGGTAATCGTACCATCTGCAATTTTTGCGGTTGTGATTGCCGAATCATTAATTTTATCGGTTGTAACAGCCGAGTCATTAATTTTTGCTGTGGTTACACCCGCATCGTTAATCTTAGCGGTCGTAATGGCCGAATCATTAATTTTTGCTGTGGTTACAGCCGAATCGGCGAGCTCTGAGGTATCCACCGCGCTGGCTGCAATGTTAGACGATGTGATTGTATCGGTTGCGATTTGGGTAGTCGTAATCGTGCCACTGATAATGTTACTTGCTGCGATTGTTGTGGATGCAATGTCGCTTCCGGTAATCGTCGCATCTAATATTTTGGCCGATGTAACGGCTGAATCATTGATTTTTGCTGTGGTTACACCTGAATCGGCAAGCTCTGAGGTATCCACCGCGCTGGCTGCGATATTGCCAGACGTTATCGTGTCCGTTGCAAGTTGTGTGGTGGTAATCGTACCGCTAATGATGTTGCTTGCTGCGATTGTTGTGGATGCAATGTCGCTTCCGGTAATCGTCGCATCCGTGATTTTGGCCGATGTAACCGCTGAATCATTGATTTTTGCTGTGGTTACAGCTGAATCGTTAATCTTGGCAGTTGTCACAGCAGAATCGCTAATTTTAGCAGTTGTAACGGCCTCGCTTTGTATTTTAGCCGTAATAACCGCACCTTCGCCGATTTTAGAGGCAATAACCGCACCTTCAGAAATATCGTCTGCCAATACGGCACTTGATGCCAACTGAGTCGTCGAAATGGTACTATCAGCCAACTGAGACCCTAAAATTCCGGCACTTGACGAAATATCGCTACTCACAATCGTTCCGCTGGCAATCTTTGCGCTTGTGACCGAGTCGGCAGCCAGTTTTGCAGTACTAACCGCAGAATCGGCCAAATCGTCGGCGGTAATCGTAGCGTCAGCAATTTTAGTCGACGTAACGGAGCCGGTCCCCAATTTGGCCTCGGTCACAGATGCGGCGTCCAACTTTGCCGTGGTTACAGCAGCATCATTCAGTTTAGCCGTGGTAACAGCTGAATCCCCTAACTTTGCGGTGGTTACCGCACCCGAATCGATTTTAGCCTCGGTAACCGCACCCGAATCCAACTTAGCAGTGGTTACGGCCGCGTCATTAATTTTAGCAGTGGTGACCGCCGCGTCATTTACCTTTGCTGTTGTCACTGCAGAATCTGAAATCTTGTCAGTTGTAACAGCAGATGCCCCTAGCTTGTCAGCCGTAACCGATAATGACCCTAATTTATCGGAAGTAACCGCGGAATCCTGAATTTTGGCCGTACTTACCGCTAAACTAGCCAATTTAGCCTCGTCAACAGATCCATCTTGAATCGAGGCCGATGGCAAGGCAGACGATTCGGCAACGCCCAAACCCGTCAAATCACTCAGTGTGATATTGAGTTTCGAAAACGAGATCGAAGCAGCAGAGGAAATGTCGTCGTTGGAAATTGTGCCGTCCGATATTTTTGCCGAAGTCACAGAAGAATCCGCCAAGGCTGCCGTTGCAACAGAGCCACTGGCAATATTTCCCCCAGCCAAACTTGTTAAAGCCGATCCATCACCCGAAAAAGCTGTCGCCGTCACGGTGCCGGTATAGTTTGAAGTAACGCCTGTTGATTCTGAAATCAGTCCCAAACCGGTCAAATCGGTTAAGCTGATTGACAACTTAGAAAATGGAATCGCCGCCGACGATGAAATATCCGCACTTGTGATCGTGCCGTCCGATATTTTTGCCGTTGTCACAGCAGAATCATTGATTTTCGCAGTGGTAATCGCCGAATCGCCAATTTTTTCAGTTGTAACAGCTTGCCCCTGAATTTTAGAGGTAATAACTGCGCCTTCACCGATTTTGGCCGTTACAACTGATCCCTCAGCCAATTCATCAGATTGAATTGCGCTGCTTGCAATCTGGGTGTACGAAATCGTGTCATTGGCTAACTGACTACCTAAAATACCAGCTGATGCCGCGATATCACCGCTGGTGATCGTGGAATCCAAAATCTTAGCTGACGTTACCGCACCCGTTGCCAACTGAGTACTGGATATTGTGCTGTCCGCCAACTGACTACCTAAAATACCAGCTGATGCCGCAATATCATCAACCGTAATCGTGGCATCTAAAATCTTTGCCGAGGTCACCGCACCGGTTGCCAACTGAGTACTGGATATTGTACCGTCCGCCAACTGGCTGCCTAAAATTCCTGCACTAGCGGAAATGTCGTCACTGACTATAGACGCGTCGGCAATTTTTTCAGACGTTACCGAGCTGGTTGCCAACTTTTCGGTGGTGATTCCGCCAGCCGAGATCGAGGCAGCCGCAATGCCAGTAAGACCGGAACCGTCCCCAACAAAGGCCGTGGCAGTTACAGTGCCGGTATAATTAGAGGTGACCGCTGTAGAATCGTCTGCCAAACCCAACCCTAATATATCCGACTTTGTGATATTAAGTTTTGAAAACGCGATTGACGCAGACGTGCTGATATCAGCATTGGCAATGGTGCCATCGTCAATTTTGGCAGAGGTAACGGCACTGGCTGCAAGCTTTTCGGTTGTTACACCACCGGCAGCTAAGGCCCCCGCTGAGATTCCAGTCAATCCGGAACCGTCGCCAACAAACGCAGTCGCCGTAACCGTACCAGAATAATTATCGGTTACCACAGTCGGCTTATCCACAACGTTATCCCAAAGGACGGCGTTTGCAGTGGATGCTTCATAGGCCTTTTGAGCCAACATCGAGTAAAAAGAGGATGTAAATGACAGCAAAACGGATTTACCAGAGACCGTCACACGCAAATACGAAGCATCGTCAATCAAATCTGGGGTTAATTCAGTTGAATGAGTACCCCCGCCAACCGACAACGTGAAACTACCATTTGAAAATGTCTGGGTGTGCGTTTCAGTCCACAAGACAGAACTACTACTATCCAACAGCTCAACCGTTAACGGATAGGAACCATTTAACGCATTCGTACCATCGGTCATGTAAGCTGAAAACTGAACAGTGGAGGGCGCAGCAACCACCACCATCGACAAACATCCACATAACAACGCAATAACCAATAAACTTCTAACAAATTGACCGGATGCTGATTTTTTTAATTGACGTTTCATTTGATCTCCCTTACCGATTGTACGTTTTACCCGACCCACAATTTGATTTCCTTCGATCACGGCAACAACACCATTCTATTTTTAGCTAACACCCGCCCCTCATAAACCAACACATAGACATACACACCCGGCGACAGCCACTCTCCAACCACCGACCGAGAGAACGGCAACCGATTGTACTGACCTTGGCCATAATCGGCTGGCGTCAACTCACGGGAATAAACTTGCTGCCCGGCTAGGGTATAGACCTTAAACGTCAAGTAACCGGCCTTTGACAATCGGAATCCGATTTCCGTCTGCCCGGTAGAGTACGAAAATGGATTTGGATAGTTTAACAGCTTGCCAACTACCTTAAATTCGACGTTAGATGACGGCGCAAACTCCTCCACCATGGCAATCACATCAGACCGCAATACACTGTCGGAATCGGTGGTCTCGGTCAACGATGCGGTTTCAATCTTGGAAATACTAATTTCCCCCGACGATGTACCACTAACGGTAAAGGGAACACTACTCATAAACGATACAGACAACTCATCGGCCGTTATGGCCGTGACGAGCCCAGCCAAAATAATCAAGAAACACAACACAGTCCGTTTGATAGCTCTAATCATGATCACTCGCTTCGTCGCAAAAATACCCAGATCAATGCATGGCGGACAGAAAAAAACTGCCTGAATATATGAATTTCACTTGGGAGAATTAGCAATTAGTATGCGTGATTAGATACGTGTTCGTCAATAAGTGCCTAGCGATTTTTTCCAGGTAGAAGTCTTATTTTACGGCATCATACGACACATATCCCATCCAACCGGATATGGCGGAGGCCACTTGGTGATCGGTTTTTTGGGTTGGATCCAGAAGGTCGTTTAGTGCCAATACTCGCACCCGAACCAACGCGGGATTCCACATGGTCGCAAATTGGTATTGATAAAATGATGAATGATCGACCATCCAAGTTGGCACGCCGGAGCGGATTACCGCCAACAACTCGCGAGACAGCCGTAACGACGAATTGAGACGAGGATGAGATTCCGTCTCACCCATCAATACAACAACTGAATACCCCCGAGACAGCAGGGCCTCGATATTATGACGTTGAGACTCGAACGGAAGGTCGTCGATCGACACCAATTTCAACAGCCTCCCCAAATTGGGTATGGCCGCCATCGGGTGCACCCGCAATTGGTCTCGAATGGATTGCGACAGGGGAATGATCACCGGCACATCTAAGGCTTGAAATAAAAACAGGCTGCTTAACCAATGAACCCGAGGCGAAATTATCAATCGGCCGGTTTTGGATGGACCCAAATCTCGGGTGGTAAAAAAGGAACAGGCGCGATAGGCAAAATACCACCGCCAATATGCCCGTAAAAACTGAACCTTTGCCAATCGCCTGGCCGATTCAGTGCGCCAAACCGCAAGCGATAATCCCAGATAGGCCAATGCCCAATACGGGATACTGAACAATGCACGTACGTTTCGATGCACAATCCAACGGTCGTATCGGGATCCAAGTAACCGAAAGTGGCGGTACCAAAACCCAATTCGGGCCACCTGTTGATGCTGAATATTGACCATATCCTCGATTTGCTTCATAACACTTCCCCGCGATCGGCTTTAAGCATATCGCTGATTCGTTTTTCACGTTGGCGCAAGCGGGACTGACTATCCGAGATATCCTGAACGGCAATCGGCGACAACGCAGGATCTTGGGGTTGGGGTTTGGGTTTGGAACCTGTAGACGGTGCCGGCACGTCAACCCGGGGCAGGGGCGCAGGTACCGCTGAACCCAGATCGTGGGGCTCCCGGGGTGCCCGGAATTGCGACTGAGGTACCATATGTCCGTCGGGTTTACCTAATGGAATATCTTGAATTGGCGATGATTTTTTTGTGCCAAACGTTGAATTTGATTGGGGTGATAGGGGACGCGTTGAGTGGCTAGGATGGGCCACCGGAACCGATTTTTTATTTGGGGATTCGACCGGGGCGCTGCCCATAAATAGTGCATCAATATCCAAAGCCGGCGCTGGCTCGTGTGGGGGCGGATCGGGCTGAGGGACTATTGCCGCTTGGAGTTGGGTTACCAGGGGCTCGAACCCCGTTTTGATTGCGTGTTTGACATGGGCGACAAACGCATCTGGATCGTTTAAAAATCGGTGAAATGCCTCGCGATCCATCAGGTTAACCAGGCGTTGTGGCATCGCCGGCGGAAGCGCGTCCCTCTAGCACGTCCGTCATCTCGCGGATGTGCGCGTTCATGGCCGCAGCAGACCCCACGACTTCTTCCCGGGCATCAAATATTTTTTTATAGGTGTGATCAAAATCCAGCTCCATCTCACGAATTTTTGATTGGGATTGCAATCGAAATTCTTCGCGCACAGACTGAACAAATCGAAATCGAATCACAATGATGAGCAAGTCAAGGATCAACAGGGTGGTAATGATCCCAACAACGGATAACGATCCAAGTTCAACTGCATTCATTTGCGGGGTGCCACCTTTTACTGCGATTCGGGGTCAAGGGCAAAGCGTACCGTTTTAAATTCTGGCATGTCAACCAACTCTCGTAAGGCGTTCATTACCTTTAGCGCCGAGTTACGACGGCTGGTGTCTCGATGAAGTTGATCAGCATCGGCGCGATACACGATCCGTTTAATACTACCCACATCAAACTGATTGAGTAGTTTTAAAACCCAATCAGAACTGGGCATCTGTGCCAGCCCCTCGATTGTACGAAACACAATGGGCGCTGCAACCGATTCCGGGATTCCGAACGGAAATTGCGATAAAATCCAATTGGCCTTTAACACGGATTTTAAATCGTCTGCCGATCGAATGGCCACCACCTGATCTAAGAAATATGTAAGTGATTGGGTTAAAACCAATGCCACGTCGCCCCATTCAAATTCGTCTAACATGCGGTTGCAAACGGCCGCCAAGTCGACAACCGAAACAGATGGCGCAATCAACTGAGTAACCAATCGTTGGGCCATCGTTTCCGTGAAATCGGCAGATTTAACGCGCTCGATAAACCGATGACCCACCCGAACCCAACGCAGTCGATTTACCGACATACAGGCATCGTAACGGTCGGAATCCATGTCGAACAACCCAACCAAACTTGCGTGCTGCTGGGACACCGACAAGCGGGCAAAAACCGACTGGACCGATGCAATCGGAAGGGACGTTAAAACCTGAGGTGTAAACTTGGACATCAGGGACTCGGATAATACCGGATGCCCTTCTGGCAAGGCCCCAACCAATCGTGACGCAACCAACGGGGATGCATCACGAACCAATTCCTGAAAAACCGTTTGCTCGGCCTCGGATTGAAGGGCCAACCGAGCAGTAGCGGACTGAACGATTGCATCTAAAATTGATTTGGCAATCTCGAGGCTCATAACTCACCCTGCAAGGCGGTGTTTGCGTTCTGAAGTAAGTCCTGAACCGTCGGAGGAACTTCCGGTGGCGCCGATGCATTAGCGAAACCCGCAGACGGATTGCCGATTGGAACAAACGGGGGGGGATCAGATTGCGTTGCACTGACCGTGGCGGTTGCGCGAATTCGAGACAATTCAGTCAGTCGATCTTTACCGTTTTTCGGCAGATGGTCTATGACAAACTGAAGCGCACCAGGACCGTCTTGCCCATCAACCGTCGGCGTAAATCCGAGCATCAAATGGGTTGCAACCTGCCATTCAGGCACCCGGGTTAACCAGGGATTTAACAACCCAAGGGTAACCAATTCCGTGGCAGCAGCGTCTTCGTATTGCAAATTTGGCAGGTTATTGGTAGTGGTTAATGCGGCTTTAATCAATTCTTTTTTAAACGATTCGGATGGATTATTGACCATTAGCTTTGCGGCCGCACCTGCATTTGGATCGGCCGGCACCCCGTCAAAGCCACGTCGCGCAACAAATAAAAATTGAGAGGGGGTCATTTTCGTTCCGAGTCGTTCTAGAATGAGTTCCCCAGTTTTAGCCATCGCTTGCCTTGCGATTACGAAAGCATCCCGCGTAATCAGCTTGTCCGGATTTTGGTCAAATTCAGCGAATGCGCTCGCAAAATATGTATCATCGTGGACATTACCCGCCTCGTATACCATGCGCGCCATTAAGCTGCCCCGAAGCATCGCAGCCCGTATCGGATCGTTGATTCTGCTGGGCGGCTCCGAATGGTTTGCGTTAATCTCTGCTTTGTGGTCTTTCCAATGCGCGAGAAGTGGCTCGGTGATCGGATCGTGCAAATTGACAGCCAATACCGAAACCGGCAATCCCGCAACGGTCATTAAGTCTTGAAGCGACACTGAATCAGCCGCAGGTACCCGTTGACCCACTTGGGCTTTGGTGGCGGTTTCATCTAATAAATCAATCGCGTCGTGGCCGAATGTGCGCTGGGTTGATGGATCTCCAAACAAATAATGATATGCCGATGTAAATCGGTTTCCGGAAGCCCAATCGGCGTATTTCCCGATGGCTTTAATTGGACCCTTTGCCAACTCATATCCCAACAAGGTAAATAAATTACGCCCATCACCTCGGGTCAATGCGCCCGGTACCGCCTGATGAACCGGTGTGCGGGCTGCGTCTTTAACTAGAGTCATCAGTTTGTCGTTGAAGGGCTTTGGCACGGTCATGTGAGGGGCTTTTTCGGCAGCCGCTTCCAACACCGCTTTCTCTACGCCTGGATCCACGGTTTTTACCCGTTGTATTAACCGACCCGCGTACGGCGTGGCCCACCGTTGCCAAATCGTGATCGCCAATGCATCAGGGTTGGAATCAATCGCCCCATCCATGCCGGACGGGGTTGTGTAATCTAACACGCGTTTTATCCGTTTCTTTGCTGTGTCGCCATCCGCATCGCCCACCACCTGCTTTAGGGCATCGGTTGTCCAATCCGAGGTTTTATTCATGCCCGAAAGGCCCAATAAAAACGAGGTCATTCGCGCAGCAACCCGATTGATCGACTGACCACCGAGGTTGTCGGTATCAAATGTAACGGACTGCCGAATTTGGTGCCCACCATTCTGACCCAAGGTCGCGCGGGCCACCCCACCAAATACCACGCGGGCCACCCCATCAGGCAACCCGATTTCGGTTGCGTTAGGATCTCGATCGACTTGTTGGATATAGCCAGAAATAAAGGTTTTCATGCGAGCATCAAAACTCGTGCCATTATAAAAATTCGAAAGGGCTTGGCCCACTCCCGATTGTTTACCGGTCGAAGGGGATTTAATGGTTGCCCGGGCCCGGGTACGGTACTCGTGAATCAAGGCGTCTTTGGTCCATTTCACCTGCAACGATAAGGTGTCGTTGCCGCCGTTACCGGCTAAAAATGTAGAGTCGGGCTGAAGAATGGCCTTGCTACCCGCATGTTGAGGAAACCCAACCCGAACCAACATTTGGGTGTATAGTTGTTGAGACAACGCGCCCGAAAACCCAATCGGTTGGGTGGAAAATTCCTGTTCAACTGCGCGAAGCAATTGATCCGACATGAGAAACGAGGCCGGTTTTTGGGCAACAACATCCGCCGTAATAACGGCGGCAATCTTGGACGCACGCCCTTCGGAGATCCGCCCAGTTTTGGGATCATACATTGCCGCTTTTAATAGGTCTTCGGCTAGTTCAGGCGAGGCCGTTAATGACTGAATCAACCCCGGAATCGCTTCGGGTGGGACCGACCGATTGAGCTGATCTAGAAACGCCGTGCGCTGATCAGCCGGAACCATGTCCCAAATATTTGCCACGGCAGACATTTGGTTTGCCAACGCATCCACATAGGCGGATAGGCCGGCGCGCGATGTCACGGATTGGGACCAATCAAGCTGTGACATCACGTTATTTGAAATTGTTGATCGAATCAAATCAATATCGGGAAGGACCGATTGCAAAACGGCGGGATCCTTAATTTCAAGCGCCTTTTGAATTAATTTGTTTAGGCTGTATTGTTCCGCCTGATCGTCAATCAATGTCAGGACATTCTTGATATCAAATCCGACGTCAGGGTTACGAATTTGATCAGCTACTTGCTGAATCAACCCGGCAGCCCTCATCGGGGTAAATGAGGCCGCATCTAAAAGCGTTGTAACGACGGGCGCCTCGTCGTTGGCCCCGTTGGATGCAAAAGAATCATCAACCGCAATTGAAATATCGTCTACCTCGGTGGATGTTTTCGAGTCATTGGGCTTATTGCCGGTTAATGCGTCTAGGTCCATCTTACCAGTCAAAAACTGACCAAATTGGTTGGATAGATCTTTCTGGTGTTCTCTTAACACGTCGCCTGGCAGCGCAACGGCAACGGGAAGGATCGGATTGATTTCGTCTAATTCCATGGGGGGGGCCGAGGGTTGAGGGGCGCTATTTTCCGCTTGAGCTGACGCACGTTTTGCCTGCAACAACTGAATTTGAGGCAATCGACGGGGCCCACTAAACAACAACGGATGTGTCAAAAACGACGCCATTATGCCCTCGTTAATATCATGTGGTATGTGGTCCATCGCCCATCCCACCGAAGCCACCGGTGCAAGGCTAGGTAGGAGGGATTGATCGGTTGTCACAACCTCGTCTAACACGGACTGAAACGATGGATTTTGGGAAATGATCGACCGATAACGGGCCGCTTGGGAGGGATTATCCTGAATGTAGGCCATTAGAT
>JACCDX010430616.1_pt1 | contig 11122 bp, 10 predicted proteins | sample 7449681 | NCBI WGS metagenome assembly JACCDX01 (sample SAMN15323450, study PRJNA562643) | freshwater metagenome | isolation source: river surface water | place: USA:Blue River Watershed | collected 2017-08-18 | reverse complement strand
GCTGGAGATGGGGCGGCAGTTGGTGCGGGCACGGGCCGTGGCACCTCGACCCTTACAGGCCGTGCCCAGTCGGTCTGTGACGCTGGCGGTGGGCATGCCTGCCAATGAGCGCATGGACTGGCTGGTCGAAAAAGCCACTGAGTTGGGGGTCTCCCGGCTGGTGCCCCTGAGCACCGAACGCACGGTGGTACGCCTGCAAGGTGAGCGCGCGGCCAAGCGGGTGGCGCATTGGTTGGCCATCGCCGCCAGCGCCTGCGAGCAGTCGGGTCGTGACCTGTTACCGCAGATTGAGCAGGTGCAAAGCCTGGGCGAGTGGTTGCGCGCAGGTCGGCAGGTGGTGGGTGAAGGGGCCGTGTGGATGCGCCTGAGCCTGGGGCCCGCTGCGCAATGTGCGAATCAGGTGTCTGTGAGCCCGGACCAGGCCCTTTGTGCGGCGCTGGGTCCAGAAGGCGGCTGGACTGCGTCCGAAGAGGAACTGCTGGCTCAAGCCGCTTATGCCCCGGTGTCGCTTGGGTCAGCGGTGTTGCGCAGTGAGACTGCCGCACTCACGGTTTTGGCGCGATGGGCAGACGCAGGGCTGCCCACAACAGCGACAACGCAATGATGCCCACGGGCAACAGTGAACCCAGGTTGAGCCAAGTCCAGCCCTGCGTGGTCACCAATGCCCCGGAGGAGAACGAGGTGATGGCCATGGTGGCAAAAACGCAGAAGTTGATGGCCCCTTGAGCGCGGTCGCGTTCTTCGGGCCGATACGCTTGCAGCGACAGGGTGGTCGAGCCGGTGAAAACGAAGTTCCAGCCGATGCCCAATAAAAAAGAAGAAATCAGGAACTCGGTGACTTCAACCCCGGACAGTGCCACGCCGATGCACACCAGGTTGAGCAAGACCCCTATGGCCATGATTTGAACCGTGCCATATCGACGGATCAGGTGGCCGGTGAAGAATCCGGGGGCGAACATGCCGATCACGTGCCATTGCAACACGGTGGCGGTGCTGTCGAAGTCGAGTCCGCACACCTGCATGGCCAGCGGGGTGGCCGCCATGAGCAAATTCATGACGCCGTAGCTGAGCGCTGCGGCCATGGCTGCGACGATGAACAGAGGCTGTCGCATGATTTCGCCCAAGGGGCGGCCCTGGGCGTCTCCTGCCTTTTTAGGGGGTAGCGGCGGAAAATGGATGAAGGACATGATGATGGCGGACACAATCGCCACCCCGCACAAGGTGAGGTAAGCCCCTGCAAAAGGGGTCTCCAGCAGGTTTTTGGTGTGGGTGGCGATGTAGGGCCCCATGACGGCGCCGATCAAACCTCCGGCCAGCACATAAGACACTGCTTTTTCTTTGATGGCAGGGCCGAGTTCAGCCGCTGCAAAGCGATACAACTGGGCGTTGGCGCTGTAATAGCCGGCCACCACCGTGGCAAAGACCAAGGCCCAGAAGTTGTGCGAGATGGCGGCTAAGGCGCACATGCCGGCCGAGATCAGCGCCACCAGCAAACCGAGCTGAAACGAGACTTTGCGCCCGTATTTTTCTTGCGTGCGGGCCACAATGCCGGTGCTGAGCGCACCGCCCACCACATAGCCCATGACGGGTAAGGTGGCCATCCAGCCGGCGGGGGCCAAGGACAGACCCACCAAACCGTTGATGGCAATGAAGATGATGTTGTTGGTCAGGAACATGCCCTGAGCCAAGGCGAGTAATACGATGTTGCGGTTCATGGGCGGGCTTTCAGCCATTTCAGGCCAGCCGAGGTGCCGCCTGGTTGACCGCCCAGCCGAGGGCGGTATTCACAACCGATGTGGCCTTGCCAGCCACACTCGGCACTGAGACGGTCGATCAGTTCGAACAGGTGCGGGTGATGCAGCTCGCCGATGTCGGGCTCGTGCCGTTGGGGCACGCCTGCAATCTGAAAATGGCCGACCCGCCCTGTGGGCAAGTAGGCGGCGATTTTGCTGGCCACATCGCCTTCGACAATTTGGCAGTGGTAGAGGTCCATCTGAACTTTGAGGTTGGTGGCGCCGACCTCTTCAATGATGGCGTGGGCGTGGCTTTGTCGATTGAGGAAAAAGTGCGGAATGTCGCGGGTGTTGATGGGCTCGATCAGGATGTCGCGAGCGCTTTGGGCCGCTTGGTCAGCCGCCCAGCGCAGGTTGGCCAGGTAGGTGTCGCGCAGCACGCCAGGACGTGCGGCCAAATCGCTGCTGGTGTTCAGACCCGGCGGCCCGGCGTCAGCCGGTCGGTGAGCTTCGGGGATGAGCCCGGCCATGACATGAATGCGGGGACATTGCAGGGCATCGGCGTAGCGCATGGCGAGCTCGAAGCCCTGTCTGAACTCGGATTGACGCTCGGGCAGGATGGCGATCCCGCGGGAATGCTGCCAGGCCAGTGCGATGCTGGCGCGATCGGTGCCGCCAGGTGGCGCATTGAACAAGACCTGCTTGAGGCCGTGGTTGCGCAAGCGGGCGACGAGCTCGGGCATTTCAAATTCGTATGGAAACAAAAATTCGACCGCCTGGAAACCGTCGCGGGCAGCGGCTTCAAAGCGGTCGAGAAAGGGCACCTCGGTGTACATGAGTGAGAGGTTGGCGGCAAATTGGGGCATGGGTTTTCTCGACAGGAATCCGTCACCAGCGGGCGCCAAACTGGCGTCGCAAGGCATCGATTTGCTCGGGGGTCAGGGGCGCAGCGGGTGCCAGCAGGCTGAGGTGGGCGGTTTCTTCCAGCTCATCGAGGGTGGCCATGGCCTGCTCGGGGCTGTCGTGCCAAACATTGGGGCCCAGGCGGTCGAGCATGACGGCACGGATCGGGTGACCGGCGTGCGCGTGTTGTTCAATGGCCTGCGCCACCTGATCGGCCACGGCGGGATCACCGGGGCGGTGATAAGGGATCAGTGGCACGTGTCCCACTTTCATGACGAAGTACGGGGTGAGTGCGGGCAATAGCTCGGGACCGAAGGGGCCGGGCTGCGCAGCGCCACGCAAGGTCAATGCGACGCAGTGGGTGCTGTGCGTGTGAATCACGCACCGGGTGGCGGGGTCGGCCGCACGGGCGGCCTGGTAGATGCGCTGGTGCAGGGCCAGGGTTTTGCTGGCGCGGGCGCCGGACATCTGTCGGCCTTGGTCATCGACACGCGCCAGTTGCGCCGGATCGAGTTGGCCCAGGCAGGCATCGGTGGGGGTGATTAAAAAACCTGGGTCGAGTCGCACGCTGATGTTGCCTGCCGTGGCATGTACCAAGCGGCGGTCAAACAAGCTTTTGCCGATACGGCAAATGGCTTCGCGGGCTTGGTTTTCGGTCATGCGGCAGGGTGCAACAGGGTGAAGGAGCGGGTGAAGAAATCGACGCCTCCGAAGTTGCCTGATTTGAGGGTGATGTGCAAGCCCTCGGGCGACAGCGGGGGCTGCGCGTGACACCAGGGGACGCCGGGGTCGATTTGGGGGCCGATCTGCATTTGTTCGACGCCCAGGGTCTGTACGCATGCGCCCGAGGTTTCACCTCCGGCCACCACCAGCTGGCGCACGCCTTGTTGCACCAGACCGCGAGCGATCCCGGCCAAGGTCTGTTCAACGCGCTGGCCCGCCTGCTCGACGCCAAAACGCTGCTGGATGGCGCGAACAGCATCGGGGGCGGCGCTGGAGTAGATCAGCACCGGAGTGGCGGGGTGGCTGGCGGCAAATTGCAAGGCCTGCTCGATGGACTGTTGCTGACCGGCATCATCCATGAGGGATGCGGGTTGGAGCGCCCAAGCCGGGACGCCCTGCGCGATGGCGTGCTGAATTTGTCCCAGTGTGGCCTGCGAGCAACTGCCGCTCACGATCGCTTGTCGACCTTGAGCTGCCGGCAAACGGCTGGTGCGCGGGTCGGTCTGCAAGCCGAAGTTGGCCGGCAAGGCAATCGCCACGCCCGAGCCGGCGGTGAGCAAAGGCAAATCGCGCAGGGCCGGCCCTAAACGCATGAGGTCGTCGTTAGAGACGGCGTCAACGATGGCGATGCGCACACCTTGCTGGCGCAATTGGATGATCGATTGGCGCACGGCCTCGGGGCCGGCGGCTACCGCCTTGTGGTCGATCAGCCCCACGGTCGCCTGGCACTGGGCCTGCATGACGCGCACCAGATTGGCGTCTCGCATGGGGGTCAGCGGGTGGTCTTTCATCCCGCTGTCGCTGAGCAAGACATCGCCGACGAACAAATGGCCCTTGAACACGGTGCGGCCGTTGTCGGGGAAGGCCGGGGTGGCGATGGTGAAGTCGGTGTCCAGCGCCGCCATGAGGGCCTCGGTGACCGGGCCGATGTTGCCCCGCACGTCGCCCTGATACCAACTGTCGAAGGTGGAGCAGTATTTGAAGTAGAACTGGCGAGCGCCTTGGCTCTGCAACCAGCGCAGCGCTTGGAGTGATTGGGCGACGGCATCGGCAGGCGCGATGGTGCGGGTTTTGAGGGCGATCACGACGCAGTCGACCTCGGCATTGAGGGGGCTTTGGGGCACGCCGATGGTTTGCACCACGCGCATGCCGGTGCGCACCAGGTTGTTCGCCAAATCGGTGGCGCCCGTGAAGTCGTCGGCGATGCAGCCCAGCAGCAAGGTCATGGTGAGAGTCAGGAGTGAAGCAGTTTGGCAGGGTCTTCGGCTTCGAGCACTTGTTGTGCCCAAGGCGCGAGTTTGGTGGTGTCGGCGCGCAAGACCTCGTGCTTGACCGCCAGGATCTGGGTCGGATGCATGGAGAAACTGCGCAGGCCCAGGCCCAGCAACAAGCGAGTCAGCTGGGGGTCGCCGGCCATCTCGCCGCAGACGCTGATCGACTTGCCCTGAGCCGAACCGGCGCGGATGGTGTCGGCCAACAGGCGCAACACCGCCGGATGCAAAGGGTCATAGAGGTGCGCCACCGACTCATCGGCACGGTCAATGGCCAAGGTGTACTGAATCAGATCGTTGGTACCGACCGATAAAAAGTCAAAGTATTTGAGAAACAGAGGCAACGACAGGGCGGCGGCAGGCACTTCGATCATGGCACCTATGCGCACCGGACCATGGGCCAGTCCCCGGTTATCCAGTTGAACACGGGCGTGATCCAGCAGGGCCAGGGTCTTGCGAATTTCAACCGCGTGCGCCAGCATGGGAATCAGGATGTTCACTTGTCCGCGCGCAGCCGTGCGCAACAAGGCGCGCAATTGGGTCAGGAACATGGCGGGATCGGCCAGGCTCCAGCGGATTGCACGCAAACCCAACGCAGGGTTGAGGTGATGGTCTTCACGCAGACCTTTGTCCAACGGCTTGTCGGCACCAATGTCAACGGTGCGGATGGTCACCGGCAAGCCCTGCATGCCTTCGAGCGCCTGGCAGTAGGCGCGGTATTGCTCTTCTTCGTCGGGCAGTTGTCCCTCGCGGCCCATGAACAAAAATTCGCTCCGAAACAGGCCAACGCCGACCGCCCCTACCTCCAGCGCTGCAGGGGTGTCTTCGGGCATTTCGATGTTGGCCAGCAGTTCGATGCGCTGACCATCGAGTGTGACGGCCGGGGTGTGGCGCAGGCGCGAGAGCCGCTCGCGCTCGATTTCGGCCCGGCGCTTCTTGAAGGCGTACTCGTCGAGGATGATCGGTGAGGGGTCGACGATCACCACGCCGGCGTCACCATCGATGATCACCCAGTCATCCTGATTGATCAGATGGCTGCCTTGGCGGGTGCCCACCACCGCCGGGATGTCCAGGCTGCGGGCCACAATGGCAGTATGTGAGGTTTTGCCCCCCACGTCCGTGACAAAGCCGGCAAAGACGCTTTGCTTGAATTGCAACATGTCTGCCGGCGACAAGTCGTGAGAAACCAGGATCAGGGGCACATCGGCTTGTTCATCCAGCGGCAGGTCATGTTGGCGTGCTCCGGCCGGGCGGCGCATCTGGCCATGCTGGACCAGCACATCAGGTTGCCCTTTGAGTTGACGCAGCAGGCGCTCGACCACTTGCTCCAGATCGCCCTTGCGTTCGCGCAGATAGGGGTCTTCCATGTCCTCGAATTGGCGCGCCACGATGTCGAGTTGGCTGGTCAGGGCCCATTCGGCGTTGTAGAGGCGGTCTTTGACCCAGGTCTTGACGCCGTCTTCGAGCATTTGATCCTGCAGCAGCATGAGATGCACGTCGAGCAAGGCGGCCAACTCGGTTGGTGCGTCTTTGGGCAGGTTGTCGATCAGGCGATGGATCTCTTGCACCACCGATTCACGGGCTGTGGCCAAGCGCTCGATTTCGTTCTCAACTTGATCGTGCTCAATGAAATAGTGGGCCACGTCGACTCGGCTGGAAGCGACCAGCACGGCACGCCCGATGGCGATGCCTCGGGCCACTGCCAGACCGTGAATGGCCAATGTCATGTCATTCGCCTTCGCCGAATTTGTCGTGGATCAGGGACAGCAGTGCGTCCATGGCTTCTTGCTCCTGGGGGCCGTCGGTTTCCAGTTCGACTTCGGCACCGAGGCCAGCGGCCAACATCATCACGCCCATGATGCTTTTGGCGTTGATGCGCCGATCGTTGCGGCTGAGCCAGACTTCGCACGGGAAACTGCCTGCCAGTTTGGATAACTTGGCCGAGGCGCGGGCGTGCAGCCCAAGCTTATTGCTGATGGTCACGCGATTGTGGATCATGGTGTCGGCGTTGCTGATTTTGGGGTGCGGACGGGTTCACTTGCATGATGCCCTGGGTCGCTCCGTTGAGGGCGCGGGTCACCAGTTCTTCCAGGGTCTCTTGTCGATAACACACGGTGCGCAACAACATGGACAGATTGACCCCGGCAACGAGTTTGGCGCGCTGGCCATCGACCAGTTTGAGCGCCACGTTGCAGGGCGTGGCGCCGAACACATCGGTCATGACCAGGGTCGGCCGGTCCCCGTCTTGCGCCAAGGCCACCCGGGCAGCCGCCAGGGTGTCCGCAGGGGGCGCGTTGGGCGGGACATCGATGGCGATCACATCGGCGGCGCAGTCCGGGTAGACGTGCAAGGCGCATTGACGCAAGGCATGCGCCAGCGGGGCATGGGTGAGCAACAAAATACGGGTGTGGGCCATGGGTCAAGCGGTATTTTGTGCATTATCGGCGCGCCGCCACAGAAACCAAAGAGTAGACAGGACATAGGTGACGCCCATGCAAGTCATGGCGAACTGAAAGCGTGCCGCAGGCTGGTACCCCAGCCAGGCGCCCAGGTCGACCAGCCAGCCAAATCCCCATTGCATCAGAAAGACGCCGCCGAAAATCAGCAGGTTGTAGGCCGACAAGGCACGCCCCGCCAGGTGGCTGGGAAAAGCCAGCCCGATGGCGGGTTGAGCCAGCGAGACAAATGAGCAAGTGACAAAAAATACCGACCAGGCCAGGGCCCCAGTGCCGGGGCCCTGCACCACCAGCCAGACGATGGCCAACAGATTGAAGGGCAAACCGATGGCAATCAGCCGGTCCGGGCCCCAGCCGCGCTGGGCCAGCCAGGGGGTGAGCATGCCCCAGGCCCAAAATGTGACCAGCATGACGACGTTGATCACAAAGAGCCCGGTGGCAGCCTCCAGGGGACTGTAACCGCTGACTTTGACCATCCAGGGACCCGCCCACAGGGTTTGCATGGCGATCATGCCGCCGTAGACGAAAAAAGCCAACGGTCCCATGCGCTGGAAATAGCGGTCACGCCAGATGGGCGCATAAGATTGCCAAAGGCTGAGTTTTTCGGCAGCAGGTTCGGTCTCGGTCTCGTTCGGGGTCGGTGGGGCTGGTTGAGTTGACCAAGCCGGAATTTGCCACCACAGCCAGGCGATGGCGGCCAGGTTCAGCACGGCCACCGCCAAAAAAATCGGCCGCCATCCGATGCTGGGCAGTAACCACTGTACGGGCAAGGTCGAGGTCAGCATGCCCAGAGACCCGGTCATGAGCATCCACGAGTTGGCCCGAACTTGGCTGGATTGGTGCAGCCAGCGCCTGAACCCGGTCAGAGGCGCCATCAGGCACGCACTCACGCCCACCCCAGTGAGCACCCTGGCGATCAACAAGTGATTGAATTCGGTCGCCACCGCAAAGGTGACGCAACCCAAAACGGCAAACAACAGCAAAGCACACAATACCTTGCGGGGGCCATGCTGATCCAGCCAGCGGCCCATGGGGAGTTGGGTGGCGGCAAACCCCAGGAAATACCCCCCGGCCAGCAAGCCGAGATCACGCGCCTGCAATTCAAACTCATCGATCAGTGTCGGTGATAACGTGGCCGTGATGGCTCGCACCAGCGTGGAGAGAAAGTAGGCAAAAGCAAAGGCCAGAAAAATCCAGATCACTTGCGTGCGTTTCATGGCAACTGGATTCCTTCGAGCAAGGCTTGCAAAGCAGATTCGGTGGCGGACTGGCGGGGGCCATAGACCCCCAATTGGTAGGCTTGGCCAGCGTGCAACCACCAGACCCATTGGGCTTGGCTGGAGTTACCGCTGGCGCTGAGGCGGGTGGGCATCACATCGGCCCGCGCACCCTTGATGGGCTGTGTAACGGCCTTGGTGGCCAGCCCCGGATCGGCCCCCAGGGCTTGCAGGCTGGCTCCCTGCCAAGCGCGCATCACGGTGGCCGCACTCGCTTGCGCCGACAACGGCAAATCAAGCCGCGACCAGGTGAATTGCATGCCCTGAGCCTCGCAACCCATCATGCGCAGGATGACCGGGGCATCGCCCAAAGTGACGGAGCGCTCGGCGCGATCGGGCTTGCAGGGCAGCATGACCCGGACAGGGCTGTCGTCAAAGCGCACTTCGCGCCAATTCAAGGCGGGGTTGCATGCCGGCAAGCTCAGCACCAGCAAGCTCACGCCCGAGAAAAGAGTCCAGCGCATGGGCGTCAAATCACGCGGGTCGCCCGCAGTTCGGCGATGCGGGCGTCGTCGTAGTCGAGCACCTCGCGCAAGATTTGCTCGGTGTGCTGACCCATGGTGGGCGGGGGCAGATCACGGCGCACCGGGGTCCGGCTGAATTTCATAGGGCTCGAGACCAGATCGAACGGCGTGCCCACCGAGTGTTGCCAGGTGCTGATCATGTCGCGTTCTCGCACTTGCGGATCGGCAAAGACTTCAGCCAAATCATTTATGGGCCCGCCGGGAACCTGGTGTTGTTCGAGATCGGCCAGCCATTCGGCTTTGGGGCGGGATTTGAATACCCCCTCCAGCATCGGGACAAGCACCGAGCGGTTGCGCACGCGGTCGGCGTTTTTGGCAAAGCGCGGATCGCTGGCCCATTCGGGGTGGCCGGCGATGGCGCAAAATTTGGCGAACTGGCTGTCGTTGCCGACCGCCAGGATCATGTGGTCGCGCTCGCCACGGGCGTTGGCTGCGGTTTCAAACACCTGATAGGGCACTACGTTCTGGTGTGCGTTACCCATGCGGCCAGGCACTTTGCCTTCGTGCTGTCCCGCAACCAGGTAATTGGCACCCAAATTCGCCAACATGGCCACTTGGGTATCGAGCAGGGCCATGTCGATGTGCTGGCCTTCGCCGGTGCGCTCGGCATGACGCAGGGCGGCCAAAATGGCTACCGTGGCGTACATGCCTGTGAACAGGTCAGCGACGGCGACGCCGACCTTTTGCGGGCCGCCTCCGAGATCGTCACGCTCGCCGGTGACGCTCATCAGGCCGCCCATGCCCTGAACCGCGTAGTCGTAGCCGGCACGCAAACGGTAGGGACCGGTTTGACCAAAACCGGTGATGCTGCAATAGACCAGCTTGGGGTTGATCGCCAACAGGCTGGGGGCATCCAGGCCATAGCGCGCCATGTCGCCGACCTTGAAGTTTTCGATGAACACATCGCAGTGGCGCACCAGTTCGCGAATCAGTTCTTGCCCGCGAGGCTTGGCGATGTCGCAAGTGATCGAGCGCTTGTTGCGATTGGCGCCCAAATAATAGGCGGCTTCGGTCGTGTCCTGGCCTTGCGGGGTTTTGAGGTAGGGGGGCCCCCAGGTGCGGGTATCGTCGCCGGCGCCGGGGCGCTCGACTTTGAGCACATCAGCCCCCAGATCGCCCAGATTTTGGGTGCACCAAGGGCCGGCGAGAACGCGGGACAAATCGAGAATGCGTATGCCGTCTAGAGAGTTCATGGGAACATTGTAGGCATCCGCCGAAAACCTGAACCCGCTTGGCAAGCGCCCCGGCACCCAAGGGAAAGCCCTAGCGCACTCATCGGGAAAGCCCTAGGGGGGGTGGGGGGAAGCGGGATTTACATTGGGATCACTCGCAAGAGCAGAGATGTTCTTCGGGGGGTTCGAGGAGACGAACCGGTTCCTTTCATGATGATGGCATCGAACAGATGCTTTTAATGCACCGCTTCGGCGGTGTTTTTTTGCCCCTCCCCGGGGATCATGGTGGCGATGCAGGGTGCGACAATCAGCCCCCTATGGAATTGATTTTGGTCACGCTGGCATCTGCAATGGCTGGCTTTGTGGATGCCATCGTGGGCGGCGGCGGTCTGATTTTGGTCCCCGCGCTTTTTGCCACCTACGTAGCGGCGACTCCGGCAACTTTGCTCGGCACCAACAAAAGCGCATCGGTTTGGGGCACGCTTTTTGCCTTGTGGCAATACAGCCGGCGCATCGAGTTGCCTTGGCGCAAGCTCCCTCTTGTGGTGGTGGTGACTTGGATAGGTTCGTGGTTGGGCGCTTATGCCCTGACCCTGATGTCGCCTGATTTTTTGCGCAAGCTATTGCCCGCTGTCATGCTGCTGGTGCTGGGGTACACCTTGTGGCGCAAAGATTTGGGCCACACCCACGCGCCGCGCTGGCATGGTCGGCGTGAGACTTGGGTGATGTGCGCGATTGGCTTCGTGATCGGTTGCTACGACGGATTTTTCGGGCCCGGCACAGGCAGCTTTTTTGTTTTTTTACTGGTGCGCATCATGGGCTACGATTTTTTGTACGCATCGGCTTGCACCAAATTGCTTAACGCCACCAGCAACGCCTCGGCACTGGCGCTGTTTGCCTGGCAAGGCCACATTTGGTGGCACCTGACGCTGGCTCTGGCACTGGCGAACGTGGCGGGCAGTTTGCTGGGCACCCGCATGGCCCTGAAACACGGCACTGGCTTTGTCCGGGTCATGTTCATCTGCGTCGTCTCCGCCCTCGTCCTCAAAACCGGCTACGACGC
>JACCDX011003696.1_pt1 | contig 11123 bp, 10 predicted proteins | sample 7449681 | NCBI WGS metagenome assembly JACCDX01 (sample SAMN15323450, study PRJNA562643) | freshwater metagenome | isolation source: river surface water | place: USA:Blue River Watershed | collected 2017-08-18 | reverse complement strand
TGGCTGGCTAGACCTGCAGCAGCCGCGTGAGCTCGTTGATGTCCCCAAGCTGCTCGATTCGCTCCAGCGTCTCGAATAGCTGCGGCAAGCGCTCACGCGGCAGGGACCGCGCCGCGCAGTCCGCGAACTTCTCCCACAGCTCCTCGCGCGTCATCGGCATGTCGCCGCCGCGGCCCACGAGCTGGTCGATGCGACGCGACAGCCGGCGGCCGTCGCGGTGCCAGACGATCACCTCGGCGCCCCATTGCTCCTCGGCGTCATCAGCCATGTCCGGGTGCGGGCGCGCCTCGGTCACGGCCAGCAGCGCGCGGATCGCCGGGTCTGCATGGGCCTCGCCCTCGAAGTCCTTGAGGCGGACTGCCCCATCGACCAGGGCGCGCGCGGTCACGTACTGCACGCTGAACTTGGCCTCCAGCGAGGACTGCGGCAGCGGCGTGTCGGTGTGCTTGAGGCGCCGGCCATGCGGCAGCACCTCGAGGCGGGCCACGTCGGCGGCGGTGAGGCCCTCCTCGCGCACCAGGCGCAGCATCATGGTGATGGCCGGGTGCGTGCTGCCGCAACAGGGAAACTGCTTGAGCGCGATGGTGTCGCCCTCGATCTCCAGCGGCTGCGCCCAGCCCGTGAACATCAGCTCGGTGTCGAAGGTGCCCGCGCCATTGAACACGTTGAGAAAGCCCTGCGTGTGCTCCAGCACCTGCGGCTCGGCGTCGTAGCCGCCCTGCGCCAGTAGCGCCGCGAGCATGCCGTTGCGCGCGGCCTGGCCGACATGCAGCGGCTTGACCATGGTGCCGAAATTGGCCTTGATGCCAGCGGCCATGGAGGCGGCGATGGCCAGGGCGGTGGCGCACTGCGCCTCGTCCAGCGACAGCAGGCGCGCCACCGCGGCGGCGGCGCCGAAGGTGCCCAGCGTTGAAGTCGGGTGCCAGCCCTTGTCGTAGTGGTGGAAGCCCAGCGCGCGCGCCATGCGGATCTCCACCTCCACGCCCACCGCATAGGCCAGCAGCACCTGCCGTCCCGGGAGCGAGCGCTCCTCGGCCAGGGCGATGAGGGCCGGCATCAGCGGCACCGTGTGGTGCCCGCCCATGATGCTGCTGAAGTCGTCGTAGTCCAGGGCGTGGGCGGCGGTGCCATTGACCAGGGCCGCGTCGAGTGCGCTGGTGCGGATGCCGGTGCCGAACACCAGTGAGCGCCCCGGCGCCTCGGCCACGCCGGGGGTGCGCAGCAGGATGCGCGTCGCATCCTCCACGCAGCCGGCCAGCGACACGCCGACGGCGTCGAGCAGGCAGTTGCGCGATTGCTCGATCGCGCGCGGGGTGAGGGCGTCCGGGCCGATGGCCAGGACATGGCGCGCCAGGCGGCGCGCCAGGGGGACGCCGTGGGCCGGCGGGTGGCTCATGTGAATTCCTTGGGCAACGCGCTCAGGGCGCGGTGATGCGGCGCTCGGTGATGACCTTGCCCCAGGCCTTGGTCTCGCTGTCGAGGAAGGTGGCGAGCTGCTCGGGGGTTGAGGGCTTGGGCACCAGGCCATGCTGGGCCAGCCCGGCGACGACATCGGGGGCCGACAGTGCAGCGACCAGTTCGGTGTTCCAGCGCTTGACCAGCGCCGGCGGCGTCTTGCCGGGCAGGACGAAGGCGTACCAGTTGGTGGCGTTGAAGCCCGGCAGGCCTGCCTCGGCGATGGTGGGCACGGCGGGCATCTCGGGCGAGCGCTCCACGCCGGTCGTGGCCAGCGCGATCACCTTCTTCGACTCCAGGAAGGGCCGGGCCGAGGCTGGCGTCGCGTAGTAGGCCGACACCTGCCCGCCGAGCAGCGCGGTCATGGCCGGGCCGCCGCCCTGGAACGGCACATGCAGGATCTCCACCCCCGCCCGCTGGTTGAGCATCTCGCCGGCCAGGTGCGATGCAGTGCCCACGCCGCCGGAGGCAAAGCTCATGGATTTGCTGTCGCGCTTGGCCAGTGCCAGGTACTCCTGCACCGTCTTCACGCCCAGTTCGGGCCGCACGACCAGCACGTTAGGAAACAGGGCCGCCATCGACACCGGCGCCAGCTCACGCTGCGGGTCATGGCCCATCTTCATGAGGTGCGGGTTGATGGCCAGCGAGCCGATGCTGGCCAGCAGCAGGGTGGCGCCGTCCGGGTCGGCCTGGGTCAGGGCCTGCTGGGCGATGTTGCCGCCCGCCCCGGGACGGTTGACCACCACCACCGGCTGCTTGAGGGTCTGGGAGAGTTTCTGGGCCACGACCCGCGCCAGCGCGTCGATGGCGCCGCCAGCCGGGAAGCCGACCACCAGGCTGATCGGTTTGCGGGGCGGAAACTCCTGGGCCTGCGCGGCGCTGCCGGTCAGGCCTGCGCCGGCCAGGGCCAGGGTGGCGACGGCGAGATGCAGCAGGCTGCGGCGCCGGGCCGCGCGGCCGGCCGGGGTCGGCAGGGGGAAAAGGCTTCGGGTCATGTCTCGCTCTCCTCGGTGGAAATGAGCGCCAGAAGCCTGCAGACCCTGGCGACCTTAATTTTGTCGACAATCAATCATAAATGTATTCTTAATTCTTTGTTTGTTTAACAGATGGTGGGTTGTCGTCAGTGGGCGGGCGGGTCGGCTGGCAGGGGGGGGCGTCACGGCGTATCAGCCCTTGACCAGCTGCAGCACCCGCTCACGGGCCCGGCGCAGGTGGGCGCGCATGGCGGCCTCGGCGCCATCGCCGTCGCGGGCGTGGATGCGGTCGATGATGGCGTGGTGCTCGGCCAGGCTGTCCTGCACATCCGGCCGGCGAGCCGCCTGGATGCGGTAGATGCGCAACAGCGAATAGATGTCGCGAATCAGCAGCTCTTCCAGCCAGCTGTTGCGGCTGCCCTTGGCGATCAGGCGGTGGAAGTCGTTGTCCGGGCCACTGCGGTAGACCGCGCCCACGGCCGAATCGGTGCCGGTCTCCAGGGCGGTGGTGGCACTGCGCAGCGCATTCACCTCGGCCACGGTCATGTTCTCGGCCGCCTGGCGCGCGGCCATGCCCTCCAGGGCCTCGCGGGTGACCAGGATCTGCTCGAGGTCGTCGATCGAAAGGCCCACCACTTGCACACCCGAGCGCGGGGTGCGCGCCAGCAGCCGCCGGCCTTCCAGCGTGCGGATCGCCTCCCGCAGTGGCGCCCGGCTGACGCCTAGCTCGTCAGCGAGTACCTGCTCACGCAGCTTCTCCCCGGGGCGGTAGTGGCCCTCCAGGATGAGTTGCTCCAGCTTCTCGACCACGTGGTCGCTGCGGACGCGGGAATCGCCGGACTCGTCGATTTCTGTTGACATGGCTTTATTTTGTCGACAATATTGCAATCGCGACGACAGAAATCATAAACTGCCCTCGTGACCTGATTTTCACACGATCAACCTCAGCGACGGGAGACAAGCGCATGACTCAGCAGACGGGATGGATGGCCAGGGACCTGGCCACCACGCAGCAGTGGATCCATCACCTCAGCCCCGCCGAAGCCGATGCGCTGCATGAGACCCTGGTGGCCGCGCAACGGGCTGGCCTGAGCTTCGACACCCTCACCCAGGAGAACTTCCCGCTCCCGTCGCTGCGCCCGACCTTCGACAAGGTGCTCGAGCAGCTGGAGCAGGGCCTGGGCTTCTTCGTGATCCGGGGCCTGCCGACTGAGCGCTACACCAAGGCCGACCTGCGCCTGATGTACTGGGGCATCGGTCTGCACATCGGCACCGCCGTGACCCAGAGCAGCCGCGGCGACATGCTGGGCGACGTGCGCGACTTCGGCGTCGACACCTTCAGCAAGAAGGGCCGCGGCTACATGTCCAACCAGTTCCTGCAGTTCCACTCGGACACTTGCGACGTGGTCTGCCTGATGGTGCTGCGCGGCGCCAAGCAGGGCGGCCTGAGCCGCTTCTGCAGCTCGCTCGCCATCCACGACGAGATCGCACGTACCCGCCCCGACCTGCTCGAGGTGCTGTACCAGCCCTTCTTCATGAGCTGGAAGGGCCAGGAGGGCCCGGGGGAAGCGCCCCACTACCAGCAGCCGGTGTTCACCCGCAACGCCGACGGCGTCTTCGCCTCGCGCTTCATTCCCCAGCACATCATCGGCCACAGCGTGCCCACGCCGCCCGAGCTGCCGCCGCTCACGCCCCTGCAGAAAGAGGCGGTGGAGCTGGTGCAGACCCTGGCCAACGACCCGCGCTTCTACGGCGAGATGATGTTCGAGCCGGGCGACATGCAGTTCATGAACAACCACGTGATGTACCACTCGCGCACGGAGTTCGAGGACTACCCGGAAGAGGACCGCAAGCGGCACCTGATCCGCATGTGGCTGTCGGTGCCTAACAGCCGGGCGCTTGATGACTCGATGTCGGCCATCTACCAGGACCGCCGCCCGGGCGTCACACGTGGCGGCTTCCGCTGCCACACGGGGGCGCGGGTGTATGAAACTCCTGTGATCACTGACTGATCCTCAAGGAGCCACCGATGACCGACGCCACCACCGCCTTCCTCGCTGCGCGCGACCTGCTGCTCGCCCACCGCGAGGACCACGCGGCCGCCTGCAGCCAGTTTCGCTGGCCCCAGCTGACCCACTTCAACTGGGCGCTGGACCACTTCGACGTGATGGCGCGTGGCAATGAGGGCACGGCGCTGTGCATCGTCCAGGAGGATGGGAGCGTCGAGCGGATGAGCTTTGCGCAGATGGCCGCGCGCTCGAACCAGGTGGCCAACTGGTTCACGAGCCTGGGCATGCGCCGCGGCGACCGGGTGCTGCTGATGCTGGGCAATCAGCGCGAGCTGTGGGAGTCGATGCTGGCGCTGATGAAGATCGGCGCGGTGATGATCCCCACCACCACCCTGCTGGACCAGGGCGACCTGCAGGACCGCATCGACCGTGGCGATGTGCGGCACGTGATCTGCGGGCCGGACGCCGTGGCGCGGATCGAGAAGGCCCAGGGCCGCTTCACCCGCATCGTCACCGGCCGGGCGCCGGGTTGGCACGCCTTCGAGGACTCGCAACAGGCGCCCACCGGCTTTACGCCCGACGCCCCGACCCGTGCCGGCGACCCGCTGCTGCTGTACTTCACCTCGGGCACCACCTCCAAGCCCAAGCTGGTGCTGCACACGCACGAGAGCTACCCGGTCGGCCACCTCTCGACCATGTACTGGATCGGCCTGCGGCCGGGCGACGTGCACCTGAACATCTCCTCGCCAGGCTGGGGCAAGCACGCCTGGAGCAGCTTCTTCGCGCCCTGGAATGCGGGCGCGACCATCTTCGTCTACCACTACGCCCGCTTCAAGGCGCAGGCGCTGCTGGACGTGGTGGTGGCCCATGGCGTCACCAGCCTGTGCGCGCCGCCCACCGTGTGGCGGATGCTGATCCAGGAGGACCTGGCCGCCTGGCCGGTCCAGCTGCGCGAGCTGCTCGGCGCGGGCGAGCCCCTCAACCCGGAGGTGATCGACCGCGTGCAGCAGGCCTGGGGCGTCACCATCCGCGACGGCTTCGGCCAGACCGAGACCACCTGCCAGGTCGGCAACCCGCCGGGCATGCCGGTCAAGGCCGGCAGCATGGGGCTGCCGATGCCCGGCTACCCCATCGTGCTGCTCGACGTCGAGGGCAAGCCGGCCGACGAGGGCGAGATCTGCATCGACCTGTCGCGGCGGCCGACGGGTCTGATGGCCGGCTACTTCAATGACGCCGAGAAGACCGCCGAGGCGATGCGGGACGGCCACTACCACACCGGTGACGTGGCCGCCCGCGATGCCCAGGGCTACATCACCTACGTCGGCCGCGCGGACGATGTCTTCAAGTCCTCGGACTACCGCCTCAGCCCGTTCGAGCTCGAGTCGGTGCTGATCGAGCACCCCGACGTCGCCGAGGCGGCGGTGATCCCCAGCCCCGACCCGCAGCGCCTGTCGGTGCCCAAGGCCTTCATCGTGCTGCGCGCGGGCGTGGCCCCGGATCGCACCGCGGCGCTGTCGATCCTGCGGCATGCGCGCGAGCACCTCGCGCCCTACAAGCGGATCCGGCGCATCGAGTTCGCCGAGCTGCCCAAGACCATCTCCGGAAAGATCCAGCGCGCGCAGCTGCGCAAGCTCGAGAACGAGCGCCTGGCCGCCCAGGGGCGCCACGGCGCCGATTTCTGGGAAGAAGACTTCCCCGAGCTGGCCGGCTGAAGCGGCCGGCCCGGGCCGCCGCCAGCCGTGGCGGCCAGAACCACCTGAAGGAACCCATGACCTCCACAGACATCTCCACCCGCGTCCTGGTGCCGATCGGCGCCCTGGGCCTGGGCGTCGACGCCGGTGACGTGCAGCGCGGCATCGCGGCGGGCGCCCACGCCATCGCCTGCGACGCCGGCTCCACCGACAGCGGCCCGGCCTACCTGGCGCGCGGCGTGGCCAAGTACTCGCGTGCCGCCATCAAGACCGACCTGAAGGTCCTGATGAAGGCGCGGCACGAGGCGGGCATCCCGCTGCTGATCGGGTCCTGCGGCACCTCGGGCAACGACCAGGCCCTGGACTGGACGGTCGAGGTCGCCCTGGAGATCGCCCGCGAGCTGGGTCAGAGTCCGCGGATCGCAGTGCTCTATTCGGAGCAGGACCGGCAGGCCATGGCCGAAGCCGCGCGCGCGGGGAAGGTGTCGCCGCTGGCGCCCATGAAGGGCGCCGACCCCGCGCTGTTCCTCGCCTGCGACCACATCGTGGCCCTGATGGGCCCCGAGCCCTACATCGCTGCGCTCGAGGCCGGGGCCGACATCGTCCTCGGCGGACGGACCACCGACACCGCGGTGCTGGCCGCCGTGCCCCTGATGCGCGGCGCCGGCGCCGGCGCCGCCTGGCACGCCGGCAAGATCGCCGAGTGCGGCGCGCTGTGCTCGGTCAAGCCGCGCGAGGGCGGCGTGATGATCCACGTCGGCCGGGACGGCTTCGAGGTCGAGCCGCTGCGACCGGGCAACGCCTGCACGCCCTACACGGTGTCGGCGCACATGCTCTACGAGAACAGCGACCCCTTCCTGCTGCACGAACCCGGCGGCGTGCTGGACGTGACCCAGGCCCGTTACGAGGCGGTCGACGAGCGGCGCGTGCGGGTGACGGGTTCGGTGTTCGCGCCGCGCCCCTACACCATGAAGCTCGAGGGCGCGGCCAGCGGTGGCTTCCAGACGGTGATGCTCGTGGGCATCCGTGACCGCCATGTGCTGGCCCACATCGACCGCTTCCTCGAGAAGATGCACCAGGTCCTGGGTGAGCGCGTGCAAGCCGCCATGGGCGAGGCGGCCGAAGGCTGCCACATCTCGCTGCGACCCTACGGCTGGAACGCGGTGAGTGGCACGCCCGTGCCCGCGGGTACGCCGGCGCCGCAGGAGATCGGGCTGCTGTTCATCGCCACCGCCCGCACCCAGGAGCTGGCCACCCAGGTGGCCAAGACCTGCAACCCCTGGTTCTTCCACCTGCCGCTCGAGGAGGCGCAGGAGCTGCCCAGTTATGGCTTCCCGTTCTCGCCCGCGGAGCTCGAGCGCGGGCAGGTGTTCGAGTTCAAGCTCAATCATGTGGTCAGCGTGAGCGATCCGATGGAGCGTGTCCGTACCCGTTTCGTGGAAGTCCAGGAGGCCGCCCATGCCTAAGCTCGCCGACGTCTGCCGTGACATCCGCTCCAAGAATGCGGGCCCCTTCTGGATCACCGTCGACCTGTTCTTCCGCGACCGCGAGGCCTTCGACCGCTACGCGGCCTCGCCAGCGCTCCAGCCGGGCCCCATCGCCCGCATCTTCGACGTGCCAGCCGACCAGGTGGGCTGCTACCCGGTCCCCAGCCTGTCCGTGCTGAAGATCTCCTACGCCCGCCGCCATCCCCAGGGCGGGGTCGTCGAGCGTGACCTGCACGGCGGGCAGCAGTTCGACCGCATCGTCGACCTCGAGCTGGCCTGAGCCGGCGCGAGCCCATCCCCCTTTCTTCTTCCAAGTTTCGGAGACCACCCCATGCAACGCCGCCATCTCGCCCGGATCGCCCTTGCCTTGAGCCTGCTCCTGCCCGCGCTGGCCAGCGCCCAGGCCTACCCCAACCAGCCGATCCAGGTGGTCAGTCCGTTTGCCCCTGGCAGCACCGACCAGATGCTGCGCCCCTACCTGGAGAAGCTGCCCGAGTTCCTGGGGCAGCCGGCGGTGCTGTCGTACAAGCCCGGCGCGGGCGGTGCGGTCGGCGCCGGCTTCGTGGCCGCTAGCAAGCCCGATGGCTACACGCTGGTCGGCACCTCGATCGGCTCGATCGTCCTCGGGCCCCTGGCCAACAAGGATGCCAAGTTCGGTCTCGAGTCGTTCGTGCCGGTCGCCGCTGTAGCCGAGGGCAACCTGCTGCTGGTGGTGCCGGCCAAGTCGCCGTTCAAGACCCTGAAGGAGCTGGTGGACTACTCGAAGCAGAACCCCGGCAAACTGAGCTACTCGAGCTCCGGCGCCCTGGGCATCACGCACATCCTGACCGAGATCCTGGCCAAGGAGGCCGGCGTGCGCTGGACGCACGTCGCCTTCCAGGGCAGCGGCCCGGGCGTGACCGCGCTGCTCGGCGGCCATGTCGACATCGCGGGCACCACGGCGGGCCCCGTCCAGGCCCACATCAAGGCAGGTACCCTGCGCCCGCTGGCCGTGTTCGGCGACGCCCGGATGAAGGCCTTCCCCGAGGTGCCCACCCTGCGCGAACTCGGCTTCAACGTCGCCAGCCCGGTGGTCTACGGCCTGCTGGCCCCCAAGGGCACGCCGCAGGCCGTCGTGGACAGCCTCTACGGCGCGCTGGTCAAGGTCCAGGCCAAGTACGGTGACGCGATCGCCACCAACCTCGCGGTCTCAGGCGCCGAACCCCGCCTGATGAACCCCAGGGACTACGAGCGTCACCTGCAGACGCAGCAGAAGATCTACATCGACGCGGTCAAGCACATCACGCTGGAGAAGTGAGCTGCGCGGGCCGCTGTGACCCCCTCGCCGTACCGCCATGTCCGTCGCAGGTCTGGCAGGACGGCCCGCAGGCCCTGAGGTGACTGCGCCCAGCGCCCGGACATGGTGGAATCCCTGTATCCCGACTGGGTAGGCGGCCGGTACAAACCGACAGGCTCGCCGATATCGGGCGGGCCCTACCCAGGAGACCTCTCGATGACCACCCGCCGCCGCCTGATCCAGGGCGCTGCCGCCTCCAGCCTGCTGAACCTGGCACCGATTTCCGTCCTCGCCCAGTCCCGTGTGGAGACCCTGCGCATCATCGTGGGCTTTCCCCCTGGCGGGACCACCGACGCCTTCGCCCGCCGCGTGGGCGACAAGCTGCGCGGCACCTATGCGAATACCGTCATCGTCGACAACAAGCCTGGCGCCGGCGGCCAGGTGGGCATCACCACGCTCAAGGCCGCGCCCGCCGATGGTGCGCACATCCTGTACTCGCCGGCGTCGATGCTCACCATCTACCCGCACTCCTACGCCCGCCTGGGCTATGCGGTGTCGGACATCGCGCCCCTGGGCCTGGGCCACTCCACCGACCACGCATTCGTGGTGGGCCCTGCGGTGCCGGAGTCGGTGAAGAACCTGCGGGACTTCGTCGAGTGGGCGCGCGCCAACCCCGGCAAGGCCAGCATCGGCAACCCGGCGGCGGGCTCCATGCCCCACCTGCTGGCAGGCCGGCTGGCGATGCTGGGCAATTTCCAGATCACCAACGTGCCCTTCCCGGGCTCCGGCCCCGGCATCCCGCAGGTGCTCGGCGGCCAGATCGCCGGCATGTCCTCGCCGCTGGGCGACTGGGTTCAGCACTTCCGGGGCGGCAGGATCCGCATCCTGGCCACTTCCGGTCCGGACCGCTCCTCCTACACCCCCGAGGTTGCCACCTTCCGCGAACAGGGCTACAGCGAGCTGGTGGTGCGCGAGTGGTTCGGCTTCTTCGCGCCGGCGGGTACCAGCGAAGCGATCAAGGAGAGCCTGAACGTCGCCCTGCGCGCCGCGATGGCGCAGCAGGACATCCGGGACTTCGTGACCCCGCTGGCCGCCTACATCGAGGCCGGCACGCCGGCCGAGCATGCCCGCCGCCTGGCCGCGGACTCGGACCTCGGCCGCCGGCTGGTGACGGCCCTCAACTTCAAGGCCGACTCCTGATGCCTGCCAGGCGCGCCGCTGCTCCACGGAGCGCGGCGACGCTGCCCCTGCCGGGCGTCATACCCCCAGCCCGGTCTTTGAATCACTTTGTCACATTGATAAAGATCAAGTTGACCATTAATGATTCGTCCGATAGTCTCGCGTGAACCCCCGGACTTCCCGGGAACTCACCTGTTCATCCCGCTTGACCAAGCTGCCTGCCTCCTCGAAGACCTACCTCAAGTTCCTGGACATGGTCCAGGCCTTGCGTGAGGGCCCTCACTTCCCGTCGCTGGATCCGCTAGAGGAGCGTCTCCTGAACCAGCTGGCGACGCAGTGGGGGAGCGAGGCGCGGGTGACGGTGCTGGAGGCGATGGCCATGTCGCCGGACGCCTCGGCCCGCACCGTGCACCGGCGGATCAAGAGCCTGCAGGGCAAGGGGGTGATCGAGCTCCAGCCGGACCCTGAGGACAGCAGGGTCAAGTACGTTGTGCCCACGCGCCAGGCGGCGCGCTACTTCGAGCGGCTCGGCCAGATCCTCACCGAGTCAGCGCGCCGCTGACCAGGCCAAGGCCCCATGCCCGGGCCCCCGTGGCGTCGCCGGCGGGCGGGCCCGGCTCCCTGGGAGTAGCCTTTGCGCAGCCGGCCCCCCCTGTTCACCATTGCGGAACAGGTTGTAACATCCAGAGCAATTGCCAGCATGACGACGAAATTCAGAATGGTCGGCTCCGCCCCGGTCCGGCTTGCGAGGACCAAGCCCTTCTTCCTGGGCGCCTTCCTGGGCGCCTTCCTGGCGCTGGGGCAACTCCTCGCGGCCACCCCCGCCGCAGCCCAGGGGCCAGCAGCGCCCGGCGCCGCGCCCGTCCTCATTGGCCTGGACGAGGCCTACTCGATCGCCACCAGCACCTCGCCCAAGGCGATCGAACGCGGCATCCGCGCCGCCATCGCCGAGATCAACGCACGCGGCGGCGTCCTCGGCGGGCGGCCGCTGCAGCTGGTGACCACCGACAACCAGGGCGTCTCTGCCCGCGGCCGCGACAACTACATCGACC
>JACCDX010936506.1_pt1 | contig 11125 bp, 10 predicted proteins | sample 7449681 | NCBI WGS metagenome assembly JACCDX01 (sample SAMN15323450, study PRJNA562643) | freshwater metagenome | isolation source: river surface water | place: USA:Blue River Watershed | collected 2017-08-18 | reverse complement strand
CTCTCATCATGACCCTACGCCTCACTTTGCTCGCACTCCTCCTCGGAGGGACTGTTGCCGCCTCGGCACAATACCCCAACCCCATTCAAACCCAAACCCTGCTCCAAACGGCCACCACTTGGGAGGGCCTGCCCTTGCGCTACCCACAGGGGCAGGCGCTGATCACGGCCTTGACGGTGGACATTGCACCGGGCGCCCAAACCGGTTGGCACCATCACCCCATGCCTTCCGTGGCGTACCTCCTCCAAGGCCAATTGCAAGTGCGTCTGCGCGATGGGCGCAGCCATACTGTCAAAGCCGGAGAAGCCTTGGCCGAGGTGGTCGACACCGAACACAACGGCACCAACATCGGCACTGAGCCCGCGCGCCTGGTGGTGTTCTACCTCGGTGTGAGCGGCCAGGCTCTCACCCACGCGGGAGCCGCCCACAAATAAGGTCAGCCGCGCCAGTGCCGCCAGACACAGGCCACGGCCACGCGCTCGCGGGCCAAGGCCTCTTTGCTTGGGGTGCCGATGGCCATCCAGCCCACCAGCGTTTCGCCGAGCTCACAAAACGCCTGTGCCAACTCGGCCGAATGGGCTTTGTCGCCGCTGAGCATCTTGCCCGCATAGCCCAGGGCATGCGCGGCGTTGAGGAAATTCGTCACCGCACCCCCTACCGCCATCCACTGTTCATGTGAGGGCACCAAGGGGTGTTGTCGGTCGATGCGCGCGAGCACGGCCACGGTCAGAGGCGCCCGTTGGGCGCGCTCGGCTTCTAAAGCCAATGCGTCGGCGGCCTTACCCTTTCGACGTGCATGGGCCATGAATAAATCTGCCAACGCCGCGCGAGCCTCACCTTGCACCAACGCAAAGCGCCAAGGCACCAGCGCAGCGTGGTCGGGGGCGCGTAAGGCGGCAGCCACCATGAGATCCATTTCGGCGGCCGATGGGCCAGGCTCACGCAAGTACTTGATGCCCTGCGAATGGCGCGTGAGCAAACTCTCTATGGCAGATCTGGGCATGGTCACTCTCCCGCGTGTTAAAAAACCAAGGAGCGCCAATCCGGTGCGAGAGTGCGCGCCATGAAGGCCACTGCGCCCGCTTGTCCGGTGCAAACCGGCACCAAGTCGTTGGCGCTCAATCCGGCCGCGTGCAAGGCATGCGAGCAGACCCAGAGTCGCACCCCCGCTGCGGCAGCTGCTTGCAGGTACGCGTCCAAGGTTTGCGCTTCTGCGCCAAAGCCAATGGTTTGCGTGACGGCCTCGCGAGTCAGCAGCTGCACGCTTTGGGCCGCAAAGAAGACCTCGACCTCGACCTCCAACGCCGCTGCCGCTTGCGCCATCAGGAGTGGAGTGGCCAGGCGAGCGGCGTGGAAGCGGTCGGCCGACCAAATCAGAATGGCCAAGCCTTGGGTGTCGATGCTCGGGCGGGTGCTCATGAGGCGTCCGAGAAATCGAGGTTTTCCAAGCGCATGCGTGCCTGAGCGATCGGCGGTAAACCCACGCCGTGGTGCAGGCGCGTGCGGCCTTGGGCCCAGTCCTCGGGGGTGAGTTCGATCATCCAACCCTCGCCATAGGGGTCCTCCTCGATCACCTCGGGGGTGCTGGCCAAAAGCGGATTGACCGCACGCACCACGCCCGCCACGGGGGTGCGAACGGTCACCACCGATTTGTTGAGTTCCACCACCGCCATCGTGTCCCCGACCGCCAGACGCGTGTCCACGGGTTTGGGACGGCACATGAAAAAGTGACCGCTGATGCGCGCGCCAAAGGCGGTCACGCCCAGACGCAAGCCCCCATCGGCCAGATCGCGCACCCACAGGTCGCGTTGCAGGCAAAAATAACAATCGTCAGGGTAATCAAAGCCCAGAATGCGCATGCGCGCTCTCCTTCCTGTGAGGGCGTTGCCGTGCCATCCAATGGCGGAAGGAAGCAGGAGTCGAACCTACCCGGCGACGCATGGCGCCACCCACTGGGTTTGAAGCCCAGCCACCCCACCGGGAGTGCTTTCCTTCCGCAAAACTCATTCCGGTCCACCTGGCGCGAACAAAGTCGTTCCGGGGCGCATCAGGTGGCGATCGCCCACGCGACGCAAAAAACCGATACGGTCAAAAAATTCCAGAATCTGAATCGCCCGTTTTCGCCCCAGGCCCGTGGCATCGCGAAAACCCGCCGCAGTGACCTCGCCATCTTGCGCGCAGCACGCGCGCGCGAGTTGCGCGAGCGCGGACACCACTTGTGGGTGGTAGTAGAGGTCTTTCACAATGGCGTAAACTTCGCCATTGCGCCCCAGACGCATGAGCACGCTGCGCACCTGCGCCTCGGGCAAGCGCGTGGTCGTGGCAATGTCACGCACCCAAGGCGGATCAAAATGGCCTTGTCGCAACAAAGGCAGGGCACGCTCGGCCACGATTCGGTCGGCCTCGCGTAATTGCTCGCCATGCGCGGGCAAGTGCACAAAACCATGGCGTAACCCGATTTGCTTTTGCGCACTCAGGTGCGAGAGCAAGTGTCGCCAGAGGCTTTGGGGCATGCGTGGCGCGCACACCCGCCGCAGGCGGTTGGCGTCCGGACCCAGCTCCTCAGGGTGCTTCGCGTGGTGCTGACGCAGGGCGCTGAGCACCGCTTGGGCTTGCGAGGCCAAGGCGACGGTCCCAATCAGCCATTCTTCGCGCGGCACATAAACCGTCTCTGGCAATGACGCGGGGTCAAAGGGCCAATCTGTCTCGCCTTGGGTGGCGAGCCAGGCCGTGGCCGAGAGGCCATAGGGGCTGTGCGCGAGCACATGCCGCAAACGCTGGGCGGGGTCGCTTTCGCGCAAGCCGTGCAAGAGCGCGAGTCTTGCCGGTGTTTGGCGGTAACGCGTTGGGGCGTGCGCATCGAGCACTTGGGCACCCGCCACGGTGCGATTGGCCGATGCGTCCCGCAAGACCAGCCGGTCCCCCCACCACATCTGCGCGGGCGCTTGGGTGATCACGAGTTGGGCCAAACCGGCCTCGCCCGGCTGCAGGCTCGCTTGGCCAAGGATCGCCACACTGGCCATCACATCCTGCGTGCCCACATGCAGGTGCAGTGGGGTCCCCGAGCGCAATGCGCGGGCTTCGCTAGTGGCCAGCTCCAGCCACACATCCACCCGCTCGCTCGATTGCGCCACGCGCGGGTCACACAGAGTCATCCCACGGTCTACGGCCGCACGCTCCAGACCCACCAATCCCACCGCGCAACGCTGTCCGGCCTGCGCTTCATGCACCGGCTCGTTGTGGCGATGGAGGCTGCGCACGCGGTAGAGCGTCTCAGGGGCATGCGCGAGGCACACGCTCTCGCCCACGCGCACCCCACCGCGCTGAACACTGCCAGCCACCACAGTGCCAATGCCCTCAAGGCTAAAGGCACGGTCTAGGCCCATGCGAAATCCTGAACGGGCGGGGTGCAGCATGCGCTGGCGCTGGGCTGCCGCATGCAAATGCGCGCGCAAGTCAGTCATCCCATCCCCGCGGTGTGCCGAGACGGCCAGCAGCGCATATTCGGCCAGTCCCGATTCGGCCAACAAGGCTTTGACCTCGCGCAGTCGTTGCGCCACTTGCGGTGCGTCGCAGCGGTCAATCTTGGTCACCACCGCCGCGCCGCTGCGCAGGCCGAGCATGCGCAGGATGGTCAAGTGTTCGCGGGTCTGTGGCATTACGCCGTCATCGGCGGCCACCAACAGCAAGGCGTGGTCCAGCCCGCTTGCACCGGCCACCATGGTGCGCACCAGTTTTTCATGGCCAGGCACATCCACAAACGCGATGTCTTGGCCCTCGGGGCCGCGCATGTGCGCGTACCCCAGCTCAATGGTGATGCCGCGTTTCTTCTCCTCGGGCAGGCGATCCGTGTCCACTCCGGTGAGGGCGTGGACCAGGGCCGTCTTGCCATGGTCGATGTGTCCAGCGGTGCCCACGATCATGGCGCGATCAGCCCTGTGTCTCGACTGCGGAAATGGTGTAGCCAAAGGTGTCAGGCGAGAGCGAGTCAAAGCGTCCGCTGGCGTTTTCACCTTGGGGGTACATCAGAAACCCAATGGGCGCACCGCTCGCGCTGCCCGGTAGTCGAACGTCGTGCCCGGTGTTGTAGCCCACCCAGTTTCCTTCCCATGCACCAAAGAGGCCTTGGTGAACCGGCGCGGCAATGGGGTGTTTGGCGTCCTTGATCCACTCTGCCGTTTCTTGGCGCATCACCTTGAGCACATCGGCGGGGTCCATGGCGACCCAGCCATGGTCCTGCAACCACACCTCGGCACGGCAGTGCTGCGCACCTTTGAGGTTGGTCGATTGGGCTCCAAGCTCGCGGTAGGGAAATACGGAAGGGGCCAAGCGCACCCCATACACATCGCGGGCGGGTACACCACAAGCTCGGCACAAGCCAACAAACAAGGCGTTGAGGTCGGCGCATTTGCCACTCAAGTTACCCGTCTCCAGCATGGTGCGAATGTCACCCGTGCCACAGCCACGCGTTTTGGGCTCCCGGTGTGCGTTGGCAATCACCCAGTCGTAGAGGGCGCGAACTTTCTCGAGGTCACTGCGTGCGCCCTGCGTGGCGCGTCGGGCGGTCTCACGCACAATGCCATCGGTGGGCAAGAGCTCGGTTGCGCGCAAGTGTTGGCGCAAGACGGAACCTTCCTCGTGAAGGCTTTGAGGCCGCGACCACTCGGTGTGGCGGTTGCGGGTTTGAAAGCGGCTCGTCACGCGCAGCTGCGGTTTGGCTTCGCCCGCGTCAAACTCGGCGTACAACATGCGTACCCCCTCGCGCACATCGGCCACCCATTGCACACGACGGGCATTGCCCGTCCACTGATGGCCCAGGTTGCGCTGGTAATCCGTCTCCAAGTCCGGCATGGGCAACCACAAGCGCGTGACGCCCTGCACATCGCGCACCTGAACCTCGGTGGTGAGTTCAAAGGTACGCCAAGGGCTTGGGCGCGGCAAAAAGTTGCGCGGCGTTTCGACCCCGGCTGCGTGGGCCGGCGCGCCAAGCGCCAGTGGCGTGAGTGCGGCGGCCTGTAACATCGTTCGTCGAAGGATCGTCATGGGGTTCTCCTAATTGGAATCGGGGGTTTGACAGAGTTCAGCTAGCCACGCTTGTGCGTGAGGGGCGGTCCAGTCCACTTCCCCTTGAACCACCCATCGCGTCCGATGGCGGGCATTCACCAACACCGTCGTGGGAAAGACGCGCACGCCAAAGCGGCGCGCCGTTGCGCCATCGCGGTCACGCAAAACGGTTAGGCCCGTGGGGTAAACCTGTAAGTAGCGCTGCAAGGCCTGATCGGTCTCACGAAAATTGACCGCCAAGACGCGTAAACCCTGGCGCGCGAAGCGCTCTGCGGCCAATTCCAAGGAGGGCATCTCCGCGCGACAAGGCTCGCACCAACTGGCCCAAAAGTTCAACAGCACAGGGGCGCCGCGCAAGTCACCCCACTGCCAGCGCTTGCCCTCCAAATCGGGCAGACCTAGCTCGGGCGTGGCCTGCTCACGCGGCCAATCCCGGCGCGGGGGGAGGACGGGGGTGCTTTGCGCGCCGGACAGGCCTGATGATCCCCATGCGACGAGCAGCACCGATTGACGCAGGAGTTCGCGGCGTGTGGTTTTGCGTGAGCTCATCTCGCGCGCTCCTGCGCCAAGAGGGCCGCGCGCACCGCAGGGAGTTGTGCACGCAGGGCGGCGGGATCGTCCAAACACCGCAGGTCTAGCAGCAAGCGGTCGTCCTCAACGCGCCCGATGACGGGTTGGGGTAGCGCGCGCAGCGCTTGCGCGAGCGCGGCGAGGGCACGTCCCTGGCCCTGTTTGCCTTGGGGCTTTAGGGCCAATCCGGCCGAAGGCAAGCGGTCAATGGGCAAAGAACCCGAGCCGATTTGGCTTTGCAGTGCCACCACCGTGGCGGTGTAGTGTGGGGCGAGAGCCTCTTGAAAATCCGTGCACAAGGCCTCGGCCATGGCCCGAATGTCCGCGCTCTCCCGCGTCAACCAACGCAAAGTGGGTAAATCCCTGCGCAGCCGCTCGGGTTGGAGGTACAGCCGCAAGGTGGCCTCCAGCGCGGCCAGCGGGAGTTTCGAGACGCGCAGCGCCCGCTTCATGGGAAATTGGCGAATGCGCGTGATCGCCTCGCGCGTGCCCACGATCAAGCCCGCCTGCGGCCCACCCAAGAGTTTGTCGCCAGAAAACGTCACCACATCGCACCCCGCTGCCAGCATGGCTTGCGGCGTGGGCTCAGGGGGCAGCCCATAGCCAGCCATGTTCACGAGCGAGCCACTGCCCAAGTCGGTGGCCAGCATCAGCCCATGGGCGTGCGCCAAGCGGGCGAGCTCGGCCTCGCCCACACTGGCGGTGAAGCCTTGAACCGCGTAGTTGCTGGTATGCACTTTCAGCAGCAGGGCGGTGTCGGGGCCAATCGCACGGGCGTAATCGGTCAGATGGGTGCGATTGGTGGTACCCACCTCCACCATCTTGGCCCCGGCACTGGCCATCACATCGGGCATGCGAAACGCCCCACCAATCTCCACTTGCTCTCCGCGCGAGACAATCGCCTCACGCCCATGGGCCAGAGCCGCCAGCGTGAGCAACACTGCCGCGGCATTGTTGTTGACCACCGTGGCGGCTTGGGCACCCGTGATTTCGCAAAGCAAATCTTCCACCACGCTGTCGCGGTCGCCTCGGCGGCCGCTTGCCAAGTCGAACTCCAGGTTGTTCGAGCCGGTCATCGTGGCCTGCACATGCAACATCACCTCCGGCGCCAACACCGCGCGACCCAAGTTGGTGTGGATCACGGTGCCCGTGAGGTTCAGCACGGTCTTGAGGCGTGGCGCGAGACGCGCTTGACACCGTGCAGCCAAAGCCGCCGAAAGCGCGGCCTCATCGGTGGCGGGCGGTGGGACTTCTCCTGCGCACAGCGCCTCTCGGGTATGTTGCAAAAGCGCCCGTGCCGCTTGCGTCACAAACGTGGCCCCGTGCGCACGCAACAAGGCCGCATTCGCGGGGTCACGAATCAAACGGTCTACGGAAGGGAGCTGCTGGAGCATCGCCTTCGGACCATGAACCATGGATCCTTCGGGCGTGTCCATCAGGGCGGTCCTGCGCGAGGGTCCTCTGGCGCGTCATTGCCCCAGAGCAAAAGGTAATTCACCCCGTGGCGCTGCAAGCCGGTCTCGCTCACCAAGAGGTCCAAGGTGACCGAGGCCAAGTCGTCGGCCACCGGATCGACATGGGCGTCTCGACTCATGTCCATGATCTTGAGGTAATGCCCGCATTCCCCACAACACTCGGCACGCACGGCCCCATCAGGCGGGGTGTAGGTGGGGCCATCGGTGGCGGTGGTGGATTCAAGCGATTGGTAGGTGACATCTTGCGAGGTTTCGCAATGGCTACAGTGAATGCGCACCAAATGCCACTCGGTTTGGCACAGGCTGCAATGCAAGTAACGCGCGCCGGCCTCCGTGGCCCCCATGCGCGAAACGCTCGCCACCGGCGCGCTGCCACAGCACGGGCATTGACGTGCGTTGTCCACTCGGCCGAAGGCCAGATCGGGAAACGCGTTTTGCGTGCGATCGACCAAACGCGTCCAATACAACTGCAAGGCCGCCCCCACCAGCGGCGCCATGGCCAGGTCTAAGCCCACGGGAATCTGGCTGAGCAGGCGCTCGGCCTGTAACCGAAGCTCAGCCCCCGAGAGGGCCCGCACCTGCGTCATGACGGCTGCCACGCCAGCGGGCGCTGTCGGCGCGAGCGTGTCGAGCAGGGCGTTTAAATCCTGCAGCCACTCGTCATTCAAGGGCCAGCGTGGGAAGGCCAAGGCAGGCTCACCCCGCCGGGCCGCATCGCCCAGAAACGCGGCCTCGGGCAATGTCACATGGCGCGGCGCTTGCAATGCCACCTGCTGGGCCTCGGCCAAGGTGGCGGCAAACATCAGGTAGTCGCGCATGGGGTGACCTGCGGCGAGTTGGCGCAGGCGCTGCGCGCGGTCACGAAACTCGAAGGCCGTGGAGGCGAAGCGCAAATGCGGCGTCTCGCCTGCCGCACGGGTGGCGATTTCCTCTGGGCTCAGCAGGGGCGCAGTCGTGGGCGTCATGCGGGGGTTAATGACCGTCTTGGCCAGTCACTTCGCGGTGCCATAGCGGGTGATGGGCTTTGGCCCAGGCGTGCGAGACGCTGCCGCGCGTCATGGCGCCCAGTGTGCCCTTGACCCAAATGGCCGCGTAAATGTGAACGATCACCGTGAGCACCAGCACCACGGCCGAGAGGGCGTGCAGCAACACACCCAAACGTCTTGCCCCAATGGGGAAGTCGGGAAACCAGGCATGCCAGAACAAAATGCCCGTGAGCACCAGAGTGGCCAAACTCACCGTCATCAGCCAAAACACGATTTTCTGGCCAGCGTTGTACTTTCCAACCGGGGGCATATTCGATTTGTCGCCCTGGAGCATTTCTCCCGCTTTGTCGAGCCAAGCCCGATCGGCCGGGTTCATCTTATTGTCCCGGTGCAGGCGAACGAAGAGGCCCAGAAAACTCAAAGCCATGACAAGACCCAAGTAAGGGTGCAAGATACGCGTCCAATCGCCCCCGCCAAAAAAGGTGGTGAAGAAAAAGAGCGAGGGGTGGAAGAAGGCGAGTCCCGAGAGTGCGGCCGCAAAAAAGAGCAGGGCCAGCACCCAATGGTTCATGCGGGTGTGATCGTCATAGCGTTGAAGCATTTGGGGTGAGCTCATGGGATTCTCCTTAAGCACGGTCGTGATCGTCTTTGACTTCGATGGGGCCGACCTTCATGTAGTGCAGGAAGCCGGCCACCACCGCACCGACCATGCCCAGCACCGCAAGCGGTTTCAAGGAGCCCTTCCAGAGCGAGACCATGGGGCTGATGGAGGGATCCTTGGGAAGTCCGGCGTATTGCTCGGGTTTGTCCGCGTGCTTGAGCACGTACATCACGTGCGTGCCGCCCACACCAGCAGGGTTGTAGAGTGCCGCTTGGGCAAATCCCCTCTCCTGGAGTTCGCCTGCGCGCTTGTTCCCGTAGGACACCATGTCTTCCTTTTTGCCAAAGGTGATGGCCCCCGTGGGGCAAGTCTTCACGCACGCGGGCTCTAGGCCCACAGACACACGGTCCGAGCAATGCGTGCACTTGTAGGCCTTGTGGTCCTTTTGGGAGATACGCGGAATGTCAAACGGACAGCCCGTCACGCAGTTGCCACAGCCTATGCAGTTTTCCTGTTTGAAATCCACAATGCCGTTGGCGTATTGAACGATGGCACCGGGCGCGGGGCAGGCTTTGAGGCAGCCGGGGTCGGCGCAGTGCATGCAGCCGTCCTTGCGGATGAGCCATTCGAGTGAGCCGTTGGCCTCCACTTCGGTAAAGCGCATCAAGGTCCATGATTTGTCGGTTAAATCGGAGGGGTTGTCGTACACCCCCACGTTGGTGCCCATGTCCTCCGAGAGTTCATTCCACTGGCTACAAGCCACTTGACAGGCTTTGCAGCCGATGCATTTGGACTCGTCAATCAGTTTGGCAACCTCCACGCCTTGGCGCACCGAAGGGGTGGGTGTGGTGGTGGCCGAGCGGGCCACAACGTCCAGCGATGATTGCATGCTCATGGTTAACCTCAGGCTTTCTCGATGTTGACCAAAAACGCCTTGTACTCGGGCGTTTGTGAGTTCGCGTCACCGACAAATGGCGTGAGCGTGTTGGACAAGTGACCGGTGTTGGCCACGCCAATAAAGCCCCAGTGAATGGGAATGCCCACGGTGTGGACCTTTTTGCCATTGCAATCGAGCCCCTTCATGCGCTTGGTGACCACGGCCACGGCCTTGATGGCTCCGCGGTTGGAGGACACCTTCACCCGGTCACCGTTCTTGATGCTTTTCTCCTTGGCCAAGTCTTCGCCTATCTCCACGAACTGTGAAGGTTGCGTCACGGCGTTGACCTTCGCGTTTTTGGTCCAGTAGTGGAAATGCTCCGTCAAACGGTAGGTGGTGGCCGCGCAGGGGAACTCTTTGGCGCTGCCAAACTGCTCCAAATCTCCCTTGTAAACCCGCGCCGCCGGGTTACTCACGGCTTTAGGGTTGGTGTTCATGGGGTTGGCGCCCAGAGGGGTCTCAAACGGCTCGTAGTGCTCGGGCAGGGGGCCCTCCGCCATGGTGCCCAGGGCAAAGAGGCGTGCGGTGCCCTCGGGCGTCATGATGAAGGGACCGGCACCACTGTCGGGGCCCAGAGCAGGGTTGATATCGGGCACATCGCTGCCTGCCCAAGCCGTGCCATTCCAGGCGATTTGCCGTCGGGTGGGATCCCAAGGTTTGCCCTCGGGCGAGGCCGCAGCGCGGTTATACAGAATGCGCCGGTTGGCCGGCCAGGCATAGCCCCAGTTTTGGTAGACGCCCAGGCCCGAGGGATCCGAGGTGTCGCGCCGAGCCGAAAGGTTACCCGCTGGCGACCAGACGCCAGCGTAAATCCAGTTCCCGCAGGCCGTGGAGCCATCATCACGCAGCATGCCAAAGCCTGGCAATTGCTCACCCGCCTTGACCAACACCTTAGGGGGCTCCTTGGGGTTTTTCGGGTCTGGCGGGGACATCACATCGGCCAGAGCGCGTCCGTTGATCTCGCGCAACAGCTCCTCCGGGGGCGGGTTGCTCGGGTTGCTGTAAGTCCAGGTGAGCGACTTGATGGGGTCGGAGAAAGCCCCTCCGTCCTTGGCGTACAGGCCACGCAGCTTCATGAAGAGGCTGGCCATGATTTCGCGGTCGGTTTTGGCTTCGCCAGGCGGCTCCACTGCACGCGCGTGCCACTGGATGACGCGCCCGGAACTGGTGAAGCTGCCGGGGTCTTCGGCAAAGCAGGCCGCAGGCAAGCGAAACACCTCGGTGGCAATGGCGGCGGAATCAGCCTTGTTGTATTCGCCAAAGTCCTTCCAGAATTCACTCGTCTCGGTCTTGAGAGGGTCCATGATGACCAAGAACTTGAGCTTGGCCATGGCCGTGCCCAATTTCTTTTTGTTGGGCACCGCAGCCAAGGGGTTGAAACCCTGGCAGACAAAGCCGTTCATCTTGCCTTGGAACATCCGCTCAAACATGGCCATCACATCGTAAGCGCCGTCGCGCTTGGGTAGCCAGTCGTAGGCGAAGTCGTTGTCCT
>JACCDX011778929.1_pt1 | contig 11127 bp, 16 predicted proteins | sample 7449681 | NCBI WGS metagenome assembly JACCDX01 (sample SAMN15323450, study PRJNA562643) | freshwater metagenome | isolation source: river surface water | place: USA:Blue River Watershed | collected 2017-08-18 | reverse complement strand
GGACAAACCATTGAATGTCACAAACAACACATCATCGGCTAAGGATGCAATCGAGGTATGTTTTCTGCCGTCGTACAGGACTTTGTCATAGATTTCATCGGCAAACACAATCAAACCATGATGACGTGCAATCTCAATAATGCCTTTCAACACATCATCGGGGTACAAAGCTCCGGTGGGATTGTTAGGATTAATGATGACGATGCCACGCGTATTGGCGGTAATCTTGCTTTCGATATCGGCTAAATCAGGAATCCAACCGTCTTCTTCGCGACAGAGATAATGTCTGCGGTACCGCCTGCTAAATTCACTGCGGCGGTCCACAAAGGATAATCAGGCATAGGCACCAATACTTGGTCGCCATTATTGAGCAAACCTTGCATAGCCATCACGATCAACTCAGAAACGCCATTTCCAATAATGATGTCATCAATCGTGACACCGGCAATTTTCTTCTGCTGGGTGTAATGCATGATGGCTTTGCGCGCTGCAAACAAGCCTTTGGAGTCGGTATAACCAGAAGCTTGATCGAGATTGTGCAACACGTCTTGCACGATTTCTTCAGGGGCTTCAAAGCCAAAAGGGGCGGGGTTACCAATGTTTAATTTGATAATACGGTGGCCATCTTCTTCCATTTGCTTCGCACGCGCCAATACCGGCCCACGAATGTCGTAGCACACGTTATTCAGTTTGGTGGATTTTAAAATGGTTTGCATGGCCTAACCTAGGGCAAAATTGCCGTTATCAAAAAATGTGATATCTTACTTGCGAACCGCTTTTCAAGCAATGTAAGCCTTGGTCTAAGCCACGATTTTCCTGCATTTAGATGAGATAATAGGCAAATCAATAAACACATCAATTTTACTGATTGAAAGATAGCAGTAGGCAGAATGAAATTACACCTCAGTCAAACATCAGGACAATACGCCATAACGGCCTTCAGCGAGGGTTGTGTGCACATCAACCATCAAGCCTATCAGCACAGCCTGATCATCACGCCTAGCCAGTTGGATACGCAATGGCCGATTAGCGATATGCAGCAGTTAAGCGCGGAGCATATGCAGCAACTTTTAGCCTATCAGCCAGAAATTGTATTAATCGGTTGTGGCGCGCGGCATCAATTTCTTCACCCCAAAATTAGCGCCCCCTTATTACAAGTGCAAATCGCTGTTGAGACCATGACGACTGCCGCAGCATGTCGCACCTATAATATTTTGCTGGCCGAAGGGCGCCGTGTATTGGCTGCATTGATTATTTAAGCTGGCGCTTGGCGTGAGTATTTTATTTTCCAAGCGCTTGAAGCAAGTTAAAATAGAACCCACAAGCGCTGAGGCGTATTTCTCTTTATAACAAGCAAAACAGGTCAATCGAGACTACCACTGGTATGAAAATTCTTCTTTCTAATGATGATGGCTACTTCGCCCCCGGTTTACAAACACTTGCGCAACATATTAGCCAAATCGCAGAAATCGTGGTGGTCGCCCCAGAGCGAAACCGCAGTGGGGCCAGCAACTCCCTCACCTTGGACAGACCGTTGACCGTGCGCAAAACTGACAGCGGCTTTTATTATGTTAATGGCACTCCCACTGACTGTGTCCATTTGGCGGTGACGGGATTGTTAGATGGCCTCCCCGATATGATTATTTCTGGTATCAACGACGGTGCCAATATGGGTGATGACACCATCTACTCAGGGACCGTAGCGGCAGCGATGGAGGGCTTTCTATTAGATATTCCATCCATTGCGGTATCCATGTCTCAGCACAATGCCACGCATTTCATCACGGCTGCTAAAGTCGTGGCTGAGCTAATTCCAAACATTGCCCGACGGCCTCCAGTACAAGGCCCTATGCTGTTAAATATCAATGTTCCGGACATCCCGTATGCGCAGCTGCAAGGCATTAGCGCCACGCGCTTGGGCAAACGCCATAAAGCTGAACCGGTGATTCAATCTAAATCTCCACGTGGTGAGACTTTGTATTGGGTAGGCGCGGCTGGCGAAGCACAAGATGCTGGTCCCGGTACCGACTTTTATGCGGTGGCCCATGGCCAAGTGTCCATCACCCCGCTACAGGCCGATTTAACCTATATGCAACAACTCGACCAATTAAAAGCTTGGTTAAAATAAATGTTAGATAAACGCATACATGGCATAGGCATGACCTCGCAGCGCACGCGGGAGCGTATGCTGACGCGTTTGCGCGAACAAGGCATACGCGATGAAGCCACCTTGGCGGCCATGGGGGAAATTCCGCGCCATGTGTTTGTCGATGACGCTATTTCCATTCGAGCTTACGAAGATGTTTCGCTGCCCATCGGTTTTGGGCAAACCATCTCACAGCCTTATATCGTCGCCAAAATGACTGAGTTATTGCGAGCCGGCAAGCCACTCAACAAAGTATTGGAAATCGGTACCGGCTGTGGTTATCAAACCGCTATCTTGTCCAAATTGGCGCATGAGGTGTACACCCTTGAGCGTATTCGCCCTCTGCTGATGAAAGCGCTGAATACCTTACGCAAGCTCAAACTAAGTAATATCAAATTAGAAAATGCTGACGGCACCATAGGCTTGCCTGACTTTGCTCCATTCGATGGCATTATCGTCACCGCAGCCGCCAGCCATATTCCGCCATCACTTTTACAACAACTAGCGATAGGCGGTCGTATGGTCATTCCTGTCGGTGTCGATGATCAGGTTTTACATTTGATTGAGCGAACCAATGAGGATAATTTTGTGACTAGCAAACTTGAAGCTGTGAAATTTGTGCCATTACTCAATGGCGTAAAAAAGGACTGATGGCCTGTATTGATAAAGGATTCAACATGCGACTCGGCTTATTTCAACCCTATGTTTTTATGTTCTTACTCAGTTTTGCTGTGACGGCTTGTAAGACCACTACACCGACCCCAGCGCCAGTCTCTGAAATTGCAGTAAAACCAAGCCAAAGCGCGACGCCCAGCAAGACCACTGTGAGCAAAATTCCAGACAAGCAAGATAAAGATTGGCGTCCAGATGTATACACCGTCAAAAAAGGCGACACCCTTTACTCGATAGGCCTGGAGCATGGTTTTGACTACAAAGAGATTGCCCAACTTAATCATATTGACCCGCCCTACCTCATTAAAATTGGTCAAACCTTAAAACTCAAAGAGCTCAAGACGAATACTGGCAAAAGCAAGCCGATAGAAAAACGTAATGATGACGCAGTGGTGACCAAGCCGATACAGTCAGACAGCTTGGCCCCACAAGGCAAAGCCTTGGATGAGCCTATCGTAGGCAAAGCTTTGGATGATGGAGCTGCAAGTCCAGCCGCCACAAGCAACTCTGCGCAAAGTAATACCGCAGCAGAGGTAGCGGCTCCCAGCCCTGCACCAAGCACTCCAGCCAAAACCGATATAAACGAGAAACTAGCGCAACAAACCCGCCCCGTCCCTACTGCCAGTGCACCCAGCGCACCGGGTGAATGGTCTTGGCCTGCCAAAGGTAAAGTCATCAATCCCTTTGCAGAGGGCGGCAATGCCAAGGGCATCGATATTGAAGGCGTATTAGGCCAAGAAGTGAATGCGGCGGGCAATGGCAAAGTTATCTATAACGGTGGTGACTTACGCGGTTACGGCAATATGGTGATTATCAAACATGACAAAGACTTCCTCTCGGTGTATGCGCACAACAGCAAATCTTTGGTGAAAGAAGGGCAACTAATAAGCAAAGGTCAAAAAATTGCCGAAATGGGCAGCTCAGGCACGGATAAAGTGAAATTGCATTTTGAAATTCGCTTTCAGGGTAAATCGGTGGATCCCATCAAATACTTGGGAGCGCTTCCGCAATAGCCAGCAGCAATCCACTCAGAAAGCATTTTGTCAGAAAATCTAGGCAATCAAAAACTAAGCCCAGATCACCATGGGCTTAGTTTTTTGCGGATTCGTTTTTTGGTCAGTGTAATTAAGTAAAGCTGTTATCAGCTTAGGCTTGTGAGCGTTGACGCTTAATACTAAAAACCACTTCTTTTCCCAAACCTGCAAATAGCGTTGAGATGACTTCCACACTTGGATTTGCGTCGCCTTGCTCAACCATCGTAATGTAACTTCGGCACACGCCCGTGCGCTCAGCAAACTCTGTTACCGAAATTTTTTTGTTCTTACGAAGGTATTTAATCATCTGGCCTACCAACTTATTGTCTAATTTTTGGTATTTATCACTCATAGTTATTTCCTAACGAGGGTAGTTTTTGGAATTTTTTATGTAGATTATATACATCGTTTAAAGATATGCAATATGGAATTTGCTTGACGGATACAAGAAAAAAGCCGCTGGATAGCGGCTTTATAGAAGGACAAATATGAGAAAGAAATTAAGACTTTTTAGCTAGGTCAGCGTAATAAGCATGTACCGGTGCCATATCAAAATCGCGCGCCCATTCGATTAGCTTATCCAATGCTGGAGCACCAATCTCACCTTGTTGTGCATGGATGCCGGCTTGCTCGCGGATAATCAAAATAGCGGGAATTTTACTCACTTCGAAATATTCTGATATTTCCGGATTGGCTTCGGTATCCACCATGCCAAAAGTGATATCTGGATTCTTCTTTGCGGCTTCTTCAAACACGGCTGTGAAATTAACACATGGTTCACACCATGGCGCCCAAAAATCCACAATCACAAATGGATTGTTTTCTAGGGTAGATTTAAAGTTTTCTTTGGTAAGGGTTAAAACTGCCATGATGGTTAACCTATATGAGTAAATTAATTAAGCGGCGTATTTTAGCAGAAGCCTGCGGATTAATGAAAAGCGCCTTAAGCCCAAGGATTTTGCCATCGCGAGCGGAAGGCAATTTCGCCTACAGCCCTTCTAGCTCTTGGCGCTGTCTCACGCGCTTGCAACTCAGCTGAGAGTTGCGCTGGATCTCCGGGGTGGCCCACAGCGATCATGGCCATTAAGCTAAATTGCTCGGGAATACCAAATGCCTCGCGCGCACGTGCAGCATCAAAACCGCCTAGCTGATGGGCGACCAAGCCCATACTGCTGGCCTGCAAACACAGATTCAAAGCGGCAGCGCCAGTATCATATTGGGCCCAACGATTGGCTTGAGAATTTTTGACAAACAATGAATCAGCACACACCAAAGCCAGCCAAGGGGCATGCTGCACCCACACTTGATTACCTTCGGATAAACAATCGAATGCCTGCTGCCAACCTTGTGCATCCTCGTTTTTGTCCCATACCAGAAAGCGCCATGGTTGGTCCCCCATACATGAGGGCGCCCAACGCGCTGCCTCTAATAAGGCAAGCATTTGTTGCGCACTAAGGCCACGTTGCGGATCAAAACAACGGCCGCTCCAACGCGCAGCGATGGTGGCATCTATCGGTACTTGAGTAATCGCGGGTTTATTCATTGCACTCTCTTTCGATGGAAACACGAAGGTTGAAGATTAGGTTGCGGCTTGGTAAAACGGATAGTCGGTATAACCTTTTTCGCTACCGCCGTAGAAAGAATCACTATCCGCCTGATTTAAAGGCCAGTCATGTTGATAGCGTGCCACCAAATCTGGATTGGCAATAAACGGCACACCAAACGCCACCGCATCGGCATGACCAGAAGCAATAGCAGCGTTGCCGCGCGCTTTATCATAAGCCAAATTAGCCATATAGGCGCCAGACCAAAGTTGTCGCATCGCAGCAAAATCAAAGGGTAGTGCTTCACTAGAACTATGGATACCGCCCTCGACTATATGCAAATACGCCAAACCAAAAGCATTTAATTGTTGCGTGACATAGTTAAACATGGCTTGCGGATTGCTATCATGCATATCGTTAAATGGATTGACCGGCGACAAACGCACGCCCACCTTGTCTGCACCTGCTATTGCGACCACCGCCTCAAGCACTTGTATTAACAAGCGTGCACGGTTTTCCATGCTACCGCCATAGGCATCGGTTCTGTGGTTACTGCCATCGCGTAAGAACTGATCCAGCAAATAACCATTCGCTGCATGTACTTCCACCCCATCAAAGCCAGCCGCTAGAGCGCAACGCGTGGCATGTTCATACTCCTGCACAATACCGTCTAGCTCAGCGAGCTCCAATGCGCGTGGCGTGACAAAGTCCTGCAGACCTTGATAGGTAAAGGCTTGACCGGCTGGTTTAATGGCTGAAGGAGCAACTGGCAGCGCTTGATTGGGTAATAAACTCGGGTGCGAAATACGCCCCACATGCCATAACTGAATGACAATTTTGCCGCCTTGGGCATGTACCGCGTCGGTGATTTGTTTCCAACCCGCCACCTGCGCATCGGTATAGATGCCCGGCAATAATGGATATCCATGCGCCATCGGAGAGATGGGGGTGGCTTCAGTAATGATTAGACCGGCACTGGCACGTTGTGCGTAGTAAGTCACATTTAACGCATTTGGCACACCATCCTGACCACTACGATTGCGGGTTAAGGGTGCCATCACCATGCGATTACGCAATGCAATGGCGCCTAATTGAACGGGGGAAAATAAATCACTCATCACTACTCCAATATTGATTACATTAATGCTTATGAGCCACTGTTTATTGCGGCTTGGCTTTGACACCCTCTAGCAACAGCGTGACTTCAATCTCATCACCAACGGGGGCTTGTGGCTTCAGCCCCCATTGAAAGCCAAAATCTGAGGCTTTAATGATGGTACTGGCTTGTATGCCAGTGCGTTGGCCACCCCAAGGGTCGTTGCCAAAGCCCAATATTTTAAACGGAAAGCTCAGTGTCTTGCTGACCCCATGCAGGGTTAAGGTACCAGTGACTACGCCCTCATCAGCTTGTTTGCCGGGCACAATTTGGCTACTCACAAATTGCATCTCAGCAAATTGCGCCACATCCAAATACTCCGGTTTTTTAATGTGCTCATCACGTTTGGCGTGCTGGGTGTTGACGCTAAGCATATTGATTTTGGCTTGTACACGAGAGTTAGCCAAATTTTGACGGTCAATATACAACACGCCACTGATATCGCTAAAACTTCCTGCTAGTTTGGCCACTACGTGACGGATTAAAAAATTGGCCGAGCTATGGCTGGCGTCGATTTGATAAGTCTCCAACTCTGCGTACGCACCAGTACTAAATAGCAAGCCTGCGACGACGGTATTGGCTAAGTAAGATTTTATGCTGGGCATATACCCTCCTTTATACACATTTGAGCGAACGATATGACTCGCCTGATTATTCCTTAGGCAAATCAAATAACAAAATTTCGGCGTCACTGCTGGTGTTCAACACTAAGTCTTGGCTCCATTCTTGGATTGCCAATGCATCGCCAGACATCATTTGCTGTTGGTTAATATTCACCTGACCCTTGGCAACATGCACATAGCAAGCTCTGCCGGGCTGAGCGGCAAATTGCATATGCTCGCCTGACTGCATCACTGTTGCCCATAAACGCATATCTTGCTGGACTAGCAAAGAGCCTTGTTCGCCGTTTGGACTGGCAATCAGACACCAACGCTGACGCTTTAGTGCCGTGCTAAATTCGGTTTGCGCATAACTGGGCGTTAATCCTTTTTGTCTAGGCATCACCCAGATTTGCAATAAATGCACATGCTCAGTCAGCGAAGGATTATGCTCGCTGTGTACCAAGCCAGAGCCCGCGCTCATCGCCTGTACCTGACTAGCGTCAATAACGCGCTGGTGGCCTAAGTTATCAGCGTGTTGCAAAGCCCCTGATAAAACATAGGTAATAATTTCCATATCACGGTGCGGATGGGTATCAAAGCCGGTGTTGGGGGCAATCACATCGTCATTAATCGCACGCAATTTGGAAAAGTGTGTCCGCGCGGGATGGTAATAATCGCTAAAGCTAAACGAATAATAAGATGTGACCCAACTATCTTTGCGCATACCGCGAGAGCGAGCACTGCGATATTCCATAGGCATAGCAGGCATTTGCTGGTTTGGCAGGCTATCTTTTAACTTCATTTGCGTAAACAACAACATACAATCACCTTTGTTTGAAAATAAATTACTACTTTTTATTCACATTTTCTGAATAAAAAATAAATTTAACCCTATGATAAATAAAGACTGATATCATATATAGGTAATTATTTTGTAAAATTACTTCAAAAAAAATGAATATCAGTTTAGAAGCTCTGCAAGTCATCGACATGATTGCTCGTAAAGGCAGTTTTGCCGCAGCGGCCAATGCCCTGTTTCGCGTGCCCTCTGCCATCACCTACAGTGTCAGAAAATTAGAAGAAGACTTGGGCGTCAAAATTTTTGATCGTAACGGGCACAAAGCCAGCCTTACCCCTGCCGGCGAAGAGCTGCTGGCGCAAGGGCGTAGCCTATTACAGGCGGCCAATGAGCTTGAGCGTCGGGTGAAGCGACTTGCCTCTGGCGTTGAAACTGAATTGAATTTATGCCTAGGCGACGCGATTGCTTGGCACAGCGTATGGGATTTAGTTGAGCAGTTTTATCAGTTGAACTTAGGTACCCGCATCAAGCTGAGCCAAGAGGTGTATGGCGGGGTGTGGGATTCCTTGATTTTTGGACGCAGCGATATCGTCATCGGCGCTCCGGGTGATTGCCCTCTCAGCAACGGTATCAATTCCAAATCCATGGGAATGTTGCGCTTTGTGTTTGTGGTACCGCCACAACATCCTTTGGCTAACATGCCGGAGCCATTACAAAACTTGGATATCTTGCAATATCGCTCAGTGGTAGCGGCCGATAGCTCGCGTAATTTAGTACCTATGACTTCGGGCGTATTGAGTGGCCAAGATATCCTTACCGTTCCCACTTTGAGTCACAAATTAAACGCACAAATCGCTGGCCTAGGGGTTGGCTATTTACCTGAACATCTTGCACGAGATGCGATACAAAAAGGCGCGTTGATCGTGAAACAAGTCGCAGAATCCAAACCTGATACCGCCATGTATATCGGATGGAATGCACAAGCACAAGGTCAGGCGCATCGTTGGTGGATACAAAAACTGCAACAGGCAGAATTTCTTACTTAGGCTTATACTGCCAGCCTATCACGCTCATATCCAAGCTCATGCATACGCTCAATATCCACGATTGCATTTGGCCGCAAAGACAGCCCAATAGCCACAAAGGACAACATGGCAAGTTAGCCATTATTGGTGGCGCTGAAGGTATGTTAGGCGCTGCTTTATTAGCCGCGCGCGCGGGATTATTAGCTGGTGCTGGGCGAACTTATTTGGCCTTTCTGCATCCGCAAGCACCCCAAATAGATATAGAGTTCCCTGAGTTAATGATACGTAGCCCAGACCAAGTGTTCGCCCTAGATTCGTTAGACTCCCTCGCGATTGGTCCTGGAATGGGTCAGTCGAGTTACGCAAAACAATTATTGACTCAAGCACTCTCCAGCAACATTCCATTGGTGTTGGATGCCGATGCATTAAATATCATTGCGCAAGCCAATCAGGATGGAGATGAAACGCTCATGCGTTTAATGCGTCAATGCAGTGCGAGTCATGTAATTACCCCTCATGTCGGCGAGGCCGCTAGATTACTGGACTGTGACACCCAACAAATTCAAGCGCAGCGCGAACAATCTGCTATCAACCTAGCACAACGCTACCATGCCGTATGTATGCTCAAAGGTGCAAATAGCGTGATTGCCCAGCCCGATGCACACTACGTCATCAATCCCACCGGCAATGCCGGGTTGGCCAGCGGCGGAACCGGCGATGTGCTTTGTGGAGTAGTCGCCAGCTTGATTGCGCAAGGCCTGAGTGCATGGCAAGCAGCCACTACTGCCAGTTTTGTCCATGGGCTGGCTGCTGACCAGCTGTTGACGCAAGGCGTTGGCCCCATAGGGATGCGCGCTAGCGAGGTAGCACTACAAATCAGGAGCATTTTGAATCATCATGGATGAGTCAGTGATACATACCCGTTTTATGCAGCTCGCCATTGAGCAAGCAAAAGTCGCTGAAAGTTTAGGCGAAGTACCCGTCGGAGCGATTATCGTTAAAGATGGGGAAGTCATTGCCGCCGCGCATAATCAACCCATAGGATTGCACGACCCAAGTGCACATGCAGAAATACAAGTAATGCGCAAAGCGGCAAAAATCTTAGCTAATTACCGCCTCGTCGACTGTACGCTGTATGTCACATTAGAACCATGCGTCATGTGTGCTGGTGCCATTCAACATGCGCGTATCGGGCAGTTGGTGTATGGCGCACATGACCCCAAAACTGGCGCTTGTGGCAGCGTAGTGAATCTAATGACAGAGGAGAAATTGAACCATCACACCGAAGTCATCGCAGGGATATTGGCTGAGCCTTGCGGGGAAATGCTCAGTCAGTTTTTTAAAAGACGAAGAAAAAACTGAGTATTTTTCCTCAGCAAAAATGTTCAGAAATAACAACCAGCAGACATAAAAAAACCGCCCTTAGGCGGTTTTTTTATTGGATAAGCTTATTCGCGGTTATTCCCCATAATCGACATTAAGATGTACAACAAATTAACGAACAGATTATAGATATCTAAGTACAAAGCCAAAGTCGCCATCACATAGTTGGTCTGACCACCGCGCACGATTTGATTCACATCATAGAGGATGTAACCAGAGAAAATCAGTACAGAGATTCCAGAAATAGCCAGTGACATCACAGGGATATGCAAGAACATATTCACCAAAGAGGCAATCACCGCAAGAATCAACCCGATAAATAGGAACTTACCTAAGCCACTGAAATCGCGCGCAGGGGATGAAGCAATAGCCGCTAGACTCAAGAAAGTCAGCGCAGTGCCTCCAGCCGCTAGACCAACAATTTCAGCACCGTTACGCAGAGCAAAGGCAACTTGCAAAATGGGCGCTAGCATCAAGCCAAACAGGAACGTCATGCCTAATAGCAACCAAATGCCTAGCGCACGATTTTGATTAGCAGCGATGGCTTGGAATAGCACAAACATCACGGCAAAGAATCCCAAGGTAAAAATAATGGGATGCTGCGCCATAAACGAGAAATTCATTTGCATACCGAGCATCGCGCCGATAGCAGTAGGAATAAGGCTCAATCCTAGCAAGGCATAAGTGTTACGCAGCACTCTGTTTTGCGCCACATTGGCACTTGCGTCACGAGATAACACTTGAATATTGTCTGACATGGTTTACT
>JACCDX011204858.1_pt1 | contig 11128 bp, 10 predicted proteins | sample 7449681 | NCBI WGS metagenome assembly JACCDX01 (sample SAMN15323450, study PRJNA562643) | freshwater metagenome | isolation source: river surface water | place: USA:Blue River Watershed | collected 2017-08-18 | reverse complement strand
TTGAGCCTCCATTGCCAAGACAAGGACTTCCCATGCGCATTCCCGACTGGACCCCCGAGCGAAAACCCCAACCGCAGGATTTGATCGACGCCGTGCTCGCGCGTCGCGGCGGGCAATTCATCAACCTCGACCGCGCGCTGCTTTGGAGCGAGCCGCTCACCCGAGGCTGGAATGTGTATTTCAAAAATGTGCGCACCGGCTTGGCCACCTCGCGCAAGCATTGCGAGTTGGGCATTTGCACCGTGGCCTTGCTCACCGGGGCGCATTACGAGTACCACCACCACGCGCCGGATTTCTTGGCCGCTGGCGGCACCCAGGCCGAACTCGACGCGCTCGACCGCGCGGTGGCAGCAGACCCCTGCGTGGCTGTTACCGATCCAGCGTTGGGCGAACTCGAGCGCTTGGTGGTGCAATACGCCGCTCAAATGACGGTGCGCGTGCGTGTGGAAGACTCCCTCTTTGCCGCACTCTCCCAGCACTTCGACACCACCGGCATGGTCGAGCTCACAGCGGCTATTGCCGCCTACAACATGGTCGCGCGGTTTCTCAACGCCTTGCAGATCACGCCCGAAGGCGAGGGTTAATCGGCCTTGAGTTAATCCGCCTTGATGTTGTTGTCGCGCACAACCTTGGCCCAGATGTCCAGTGCCTTTTCATGAAGGCGCGCGCGAGGTGGGGAGGCGCAAAGGACGCAAGGGGTTCAGGGTGTTTTCCTTGGGGCGGCGCCCCGGAGTATGTTGATGAGGTGGGGCACATCGGGCAAGGCGTCGCCGCGCCAAACCACGTGCTGGTCTGTGCGGCACAACAACAGTTTGTGCGTGTAGGCAGCGGGGCGCTCGGTTTCGTCGGCCAAGTCAATCAAATTCACGGGCATGCCCCTGGCGCTCGCGGCTTGGAGAAACGGTGTGACATCGGCTTGCGCGTCAAAGCGCAGCAGGTTGTAGCCCGGTCCAAAGCGGTCATAGAGTGATTGGCCATCGCGCAGCCAGAAATGCGGCGCGCGGCAACCCGGCACGGTGGAGGGGGTGTATTGGCCCATGCTGTAGGCTGGCGCGGGTTCGTCTTCGTGGGCGATGATGGGAGAGTTTGCATAAAAGTAGCCAAAGTTGAGGCCCTCGCAACAAAACTGCTGCACATTGAGGTCATAGGCCTCTTCGCCCACTTGTGTGCGCGAGGCTTGGGCCTCGGTGTCGTCGTCTTCGATGTTGGCGGGCACGGCGCGGCGCGCTTTGATCATCTTCTGCGCGTGGTTCATGACGAAGTGGGACACTTGCTCCGTGATCGGGTGACGCTCGGCCTCGTAGGCGTCGAGCAGGGTGGGCGCGGCCCAGCCCTGAATCACGCCGTCGAGCAACCACGCCAGATGGGTGGCATCGGCAATGCCTGCGTTCATGCCGTAGCCGGCATAAGGGACCCACAGGTGCGCGGCGTCGCCCGCCAAAAAAATCCGGCCCGCACGCAGGCGGTTGGCGAGCAGTCGCCGCCCGACCCAATCTTCTTTGGAGATCACGTCGTAGTGGAAATCCTCGCCCACGCCCAAAATGTGTCGGATGGACTGATCGCGATCTACTGCGTCGTAAGTCAATTCATCGGGGTGCAGGTGGTTGTGCACCAGCCATGTCTCCTGCCCATCGACCGCGAACACCGTGCCGCAGCGCCGTGTGTTGACGCTGTAGTAACACCAAGCGGGCTTACCTGACAGCAGACGGCGTAGCTCAGGCGCGCGGATGTAGGTCGATTGCACGCGCTGAATGACCTCCGTACCCTCGAGTTTGGCGCCAATGTGCTTGCGCACGAAGGAGCTCCCGCCATCGCAACCCACCACGTAGCGCACCCGCACCGATTGGCGTGAGCCATGATCGAGCGAGGCCAGGTGCACGGTCGCGCCGGTCTCGTCTTGCGTGATGTCCACCACTTGGGTGCGGTTGTGCAAGGTGATCTCGGGGTGCGCAGCCGCGTGGCGCAGCAAGATGGGCTCCAAAAAGATCTGGTTGATGCGGTGCGGTGGCTCAGGCGTGGCCCAACCGGTGTCGGGGCCCACGCGCTCGGTGTAGCGGTCGCGTCGGCACGGAATGGGAATGCGGGTGAGCTCAATGCCCGTCATGGCGGTGCGAAACACCACATCGTTGGGGTAGTCCTCCGGCAAGCCCGCCGAACGCAAGGCTTTGGCCACGCCCAGTCGGCGAAAGTGCTCCATGCTGCGCGCCGACACATGGTTGCACTTGACGCTCGGCGGCTCGGCAAACGCCCGCATTTCTGCCACGACCACGCGCACCCCCCGTTGCGCCAAATCCGTTGCCAGCGTCAAGCCCACAGGGCCTGCGCCCACGACAAACACATCCGCATCCCACATCGTCGGCTCCGTCCTGTTCAGTTCAACTTGATGTTGGCTTGCTTGATCACACGCGCCCATTTCTGCGTTTCGCTGCGCAGGTAGCTCTCAAAGGCTTCAATGCTGGAGGGAATGGGCTCCATGCCGCTCGCGCGCATCTGCGCCTTGATGGCCTCGTCATTGAGGGCGGCGGTGAACTCGGCGTGCAAGCGTTGCACGATGGGGCGCGGTGTGGCGGCGGGTGCGACCAGACCAAACCAGCCCGTCGAGTCATAACCGCTGAGACCGGCTTCTGACACCGTGGGCACCTCGGGCAAGTTGGCCAAGCGCTTAGGGCTGGTCACAGCCAGAGCTTTAAGCTTGCCGGCTTTGATGTGGGGCAAGGCGGCGGGTAAATCGGTGATGGCCACCTGCACCTGCCCCGACAAGGCGTCCATGGCGGCGGGGCCAGAGCCACGGTAGGCCACTTCAATCATCTTGATGTCGGCCATCTGGGTGAACAAGGCCGTGGACAAATGCATGGCCGTGCCATTGCCCCCATGGCCGATGGAAATGCGCTCGGGTTGCGCCTTGGCCAAGGCAATGAGCTGGGGGAGGGTTTCGACCGGCACCGAAGGGTGGGCCACGATCACAAAGGGAATCGATGCGAGCAGGGTGATCGGCGTCAACTCCTTGTTCACGTCAAAAGGCATTTGGGGGTAGAGGCTGGGGTTGGCCGTGAGGCCGCCGGCGGCCCCCACGCCAATGAGGTAACCGTCGGCATTGGCCTTGGCCACCACATTGAGCCCAATATTGCCGCCCGCACCGGGACGGTTTTCAATCACGAGTTGCTGGCCGAGCTTCTCATTCAAGCGCGGCGAGAGCATGCGCAAGATCGCATCCGAGCTGCCACCCGGTGGGAAGGTCACCACCACCTTGATCGGCTTGTTGGGGTAGTCGTTGGCTTGGGCCTGAGCGGAGATGCTGAGCCCCGATGAAATGACAAAAAAGAGAATAGGGGCTAAACCGCCAAAAAATCGTTTAAACATGATTCCTCCTTGGCGAAAGAGGCTATTCAGATGCCCCTCCAGCGGCAATCCGTGATAACGCTAGGGGACATTTAAAAGCGACGTGACGACCGCGTGGCGAGGGCTTTTCGCCGCAGAAACGACTTGGAAATATGCTACCCTGAGTTGCGCGGAATGCGGATTCATCCGCCGCTGACGCAAACGCATCCAACCAGAACCCAGGAGCCATCGCATGACAACTCTGCGTCAATTTCTGGCCGTTGCGAGCCTCTCGCTCGGTGCCGCCACCACGGCTCAAGCCCAAACCGAAATTCAGTGGTGGCACTCGATGGGCGGTGCTTTGGGCGAGTGGGTGAACGATCTCGCCCAAGACTTCAACAAATCGCAGTCCGAGTACAAAGTGGTCCCGGTTTTCAAGGGCAGTTACGATGAATCCATGACCGCCGCCATTGCCGCATTCCGCTCTGGCAACGCGCCCCACCTCTTGCAAGTCTTTGAAGTGGGCACGGCCACCATGATGGCGAGCAAAGGGGCCATTCGACCCGCACAAGAAGTCATGCAGCAAGCCGGCGTGGCGTTCAAGCCCGACGCCTATGTGCCGGCGGTGGCGGGTTACTACACCGCGCCGAACGGGCAAATGTTGAGCTTTCCTTTCAACAGCTCTACCCCGGTTTTTCATTACAACAAGGACGCCTTCAAAGCGGCGGGCCTCGACCCGGAGAGCCCCCCCAAAACCTGGCCGGAAGTCGCCGGTGCGGCGGCCAAGCTCAAGGTGGCCGGACACAAGTGCCCCTTCACCACGAGCTGGATCAGCTGGACTCAGCTCGAGAGTTTTTCGGCTTGGCACAACACCGAATTCGCCACCAAGGGCAATGGCATGCGCGGCATCGATGCGCGTCTGAGCTTTAACACCCCGCTGCATGTGCGCCATATCGAGAACCTGGCCAACATGGCCAAGAGCGGCCTCTTTGTCTACAAGGGGCGGGGCAACGTGGCCGACGCCACCTTCGTCTCGGGGGAATGCGCCATGATCACGGGCAGCTCGGCCCTGTATGGCAACGTCACCCGCAACGGCAAGTTCGGCTATGGCATCAGCACCCTGCCGTATTACCCCGATGTCCCCGGGGCGCCCCAAAACACCGTCATTGGGGGCGCAAGCCTGTGGGTCATGAGCGGCAAGAAGCCCGCCGACTACAAGGGGGTCGGGCTTTTCTTCGCCCATTTGAGCAAGCCCGAGGTGGCGGCGGCCAGCCACCAGCGCACGGGGTATCTGCCTGTCACCAAGGCCTCATTTGAGCTCACCGATCAATCGGGCTTTTACAAAAAGAACCCTGGCACCGACGTCTCGGTCACGCAAATGATTCGCAAGACCACCGACAAATCGCGTGGCGTGCGCTTGGGCAATTTTGTGCAGATCCGCACCATCATCGACGAGGAGCTCGAGCAGGTCTGGTCGAGCAAGAAAGCGCCCAAGGAGGCGCTGGACTCGGCCACGCGTCGCGGCAATGAGTTGCTCGAGCGCTTCGAGAAGGCCAACAAGTAATTCGGCGGCGCGATGGAGAAGCGGGTTTTCTTTCGCAACCGCCTCTTGCCCTGGTTGCTCGTCGCCCCGCAGCTGGCCATCGTCGCGGTGTTTTTCTTTTGGCCCGCAGCCCAGGCCCTCTACCAAAGCCTGGTGGAGCAAGATGCGTTTGGCACCAGCGTGGTCTTTGTGGGTTGGCAAAACTTCGAGCGCCTCTTTGCCGACCGCAGCTATCTCGACTCTTTTGTCACCACGGCGGTCTTCTCCGCGCTCGTGGCGGTTATTGGTTTGTCCATTGCGCTGACCTTGGCCGTCATGGCCGAGCGGGTCACACGAGGCGCCGCCATCTACAAAACCCTGCTCATCTGGCCCTATGCGGTGGCCCCCGTGGTGGCGGGTGTGCTCTGGCTCTTCATGTTTGCCGCGCCCATGGGGGTCGTGGCCTATGCCTTGCGCGAATTGGGCTTGGAGTGGAACCACTTGCTCAACCCCCACCACGCCATGGCGCTCATCGTGATGGCCGCGGTCTGGAAGCAAATCTCCTACAACTTTCTGTTTTTCTTGGCCGGCTTGCAATCCATCCCGCGCGCGCAACTGGAAGCGGCGGCGCTCGATGGGGCGGGACCATGGCGGCGTTTTTGGACCATCGTCTTTCCTTTGCTCTCGCCCACCACCTTTTTTCTGCTGGTGATCAACGTGGTCTACGCCTTCTTTGACACCTTCGCCATCATTGACGCCACCACCCACGGTGGGCCAGGCAAGGACACCGCCATCCTCGTCTACAAGGTGTATTACGACGGCTTCAAAGCCTTGGACATCGGTTCATCCGCCGCTCAGTCGGTGGTGCTCATGGTCATTGTGATCGCGCTCACCGTCATCCAGTTCCGCTACGTCGAGAAAAAGGTGCAGTACTGAGATGGTCGAGCGCCGCCCGCTCCTCACGCTGCTCTCCCATTTGGTGTTGGCCCTGGGGGTGATCATCGTCGCCTTCCCGCTGTATCTCGCTTTTGTGGGCTCGACGCAAACGGCCGCGCAAATTCACCAGGGCAACCCCATGTCGCTGGCGCTGGGCGCGCATGCTTGGGAGACGTACCACATCGCGCTCGCGGGGGGCGTGAACTCCTACGGCGCCAAACTCGCCCCCCTGTGGCCCATGCTCGGGGTGAGTTTGGTCACGGCCTTGTCCATTGCGATCGGCAAGATCGTCATCTCATTGCTCTCGGCATACGCCATCGTGTATTTCCGCTTTCCCCTGCGGCGTCTGGTGTTTTGGTCGATCTTCATCACCCTCATGTTGCCGGTGGAGGTGCGCATCTCGCCCACCTACGATGTGGTGGCCAACCTCGGTCTGCTCAATACCTATGCCGGGCTGAGCGTGCCGCTCATCGCCTCGGCCACCGCCACTTTTCTCTTTCGGCAGTTCTTCCTCACCGTGCCCGATGAACTCGTGGAGGCCGCTCGCATGGATGGCGCCGGGCCGCTGCGCTTCTTCGTGGATGTGCTCGTTCCCCTCTCCATCACCAACATTGCCGCCATGTTCGTGATTCAGTTCATTTATGGTTGGAACCAGTACCTCTGGCCCTTGTTGGTCACCACCGACGAATCCATGTACCCCGTGGTGCTGGGCATCAAGCGACTGATCGCCGGTGAGTCCTGGACCGAGTGGAACGTGGTGATGGCCTCCACCATGTTGGCCATGATCCCCCCCGCCCTGGTGGTGATCTTCATGCAAAAATGGTTTGTCAAAGGCCTCGTCGATACCGAGAAATGACCGCATATGGCTTCCCTCACCCTTGACCGCGTCCAAAAAACCTACGGCAGCGGCGCGCGCGCCAACACCGTCATCTCTGCACTGAGTGCCGACATTGCCGACGGGGAGTTTGTGGTGATCGTCGGGCCTTCGGGCTGCGGCAAGTCCACGCTCTTGCGCATGGTTGCGGGCTTGGAGGAAATCAGCGCGGGGGAAATTCGGGTTGACGGACGGGTGGTCAATGACTTGGAGCCCGCGCAGCGCGACATGGCCATGGTGTTTCAGAACTACGCGCTCTACCCCCACATGACGGTGTTTGACAACATGGCTTATGGTTTGAAGATCGCAGGCCTCGACCGCGCGCAAATCCAGCAGCGCGTGGACAAAGTGGCCGCCATCTTGGAGCTTGGCGGCTTGCTCGAGCGTAAACCGCGCGAGCTCTCGGGTGGGCAGCGTCAGCGCGTGGCCATGGGACGGGCCATCGTGCGCGAGCCGCAAGTTTTTTTGTTCGACGAGCCGCTCTCGAACTTGGACGCCAAGCTGCGCACCCAAACCCGTTTGGAAATCCAAAAGCTGCACCGCGATTTGGGCATCACGAGCCTGTATGTCACGCACGACCAAATGGAAGCCATGACGCTCGGCCAGCGCCTCATGGTCATGAACGGTGGCCAAGTGGAGCAGTTTGGCACGCCCGAGGAGGTTTACAACCGGCCCGCGAGTGTGTTCGTGGCGAGCTTTATCGGTGCCCCCGCCATGAACCTCTTGCGCGCGGCGCCAGGCGTGCCCGCAGGGCGCATTTTGGGCGTTCGACCCGAGGACCTTTATTTGTCCAGCGCCGGAGGCTGGCCCGTGCACATCGACACCTTGGAGTTGCTCGGGGCCGAGCGCCTGATTCATGCGCGATTGGGGGAGGAATCGCTCACCTTGCGGGTGGACGCGCAAGCACCGGTCCCCGCCATCGGGGAGACCACGCACATAGAGGTCAATCCCGATCGGGTGCACTGGTTTGAGGCCAGCTCGGGTCAGCGGGTGGACGCTTGAAGCCCTTTCCCTATCCTCGCTGGATCGCTCACCGCGGCGCGGGCACTTTGGCCCCGGAGAACACCATGGCCGCCTTCGCGCTGGGCGCGCGCACGGGCTGGCGCATGTTTGAGTGCGATGTCAAACTCAGCGCCGATGAAGTGGCCTTCTTGCTCCACGATGCCGACCTCGAACGCACGACCAATGGCCAAGGGCTCGCCGGTCGCCTCGACTGGGCTGCCTTGGCCCAATTGGATGCGGGTCAATGGCACAGCCCCGCCTATGCAGGTGAGCCCCTGTGCACGTTGGAAGCCCTCAGCGCGTGGTGCCTCGAACGCAGCTTGCTCCTCAACATCGAGATCAAGCCCACGCCGGGTCTGGAATGGCAAACGGGTTGGGTGGTGGCGCGTCTGGCGGCCGTCCTCTGGCAAAACGCGCCCCTGCCGCCGTTGCTCACCTCGTTTCAGCCCGAGTCCTTGCGCGCAGCTGCGCAGGCCGCCCCGGCTTTGCCGCGGGGCCTCTTGCTGCACGAATGGCACGCGCAAGCCTTGAGCGACGCGGCAGCGCAAGGTCACTGCGCCTTGGTCTGCCATTACCCGCTTTGGACCCCGGAGCGCCTCAAAGCCGCGGCGCAAGCCGGGCTCTGGCGCATGAGCTATACCGTCAATGCGGCGGAAGTGGCTGCGTGGCTCTTTCAAGAGGGGCACGAGGCCATCATCACCGATGCCATTGACTTGTTCAATCCTGCGGCCTGAGCCCTCCTGATATGTGGTCTGCCATTCCCGCCGCGCAAGCCCTAGCCGATTGGCCCCTCGCGCAGCGCGCGCGCATTCGCGGCGTGCTCACCGACATTGACGACACCCTCACCGAGAACGGGGCACTCGCGCCAGAGGCGAGGGATGCGTTGGCCCGTTTGCAGGCGGCGGGGCTGCCGGTGATCGCCGTCACCGGGCGACCCGCGGGTTGGAGCGAGCCCTTTGCGCTTGACTGGCCCCTGGCCGCCATCGTCGCGGAAAACGGTGCGGTACTGCTCTGGCGCGAGGCCGATGGTCGCCTGGGCAAGGACTGGCTGCAAGACGCCGCCACGCGTGCGCGCAACCGCCAAACCCTGTCCCATGTGGCCGGGGTGATTGCCCAGACCCTGCCCCATGCGCGCTTGGCCACCGACAGCGCCGGTCGGGAAACGGATCTCGCCATTGACCATGCCGAGCACGCGCACTTGGACGCTGCCGACATCGCCCATGTCTGTCGCCTGATGCGCGCGCACGGGCTTCACGCGACGGTGAGCTCCATTCACATCAACGGTTGGGTGGGTGAGCACCACAAATGGGTGGGGGCTTGCTGGGCATTGCAACGCTTGTACGGCCGTTCGCTTGCGCAAGAAATTGAATCGTGGGTCTACATTGGCGATTCGCCGAATGACGAAATCATGTTCGCCCATTGTCCGCACAGTGTGGCCGTGGCAAACATCCTGCCCCAATGGGCAAGTTTGCAACACCACCCGCGTTACGTCACGCCCTCGCCACGCGGGGCCGGGTTTGCCGAGATGGTTGCGGCCTTGCTCGGTTAACCAGATTCAGCCCCCCTCCATGGTTTGCCACCACTGTGGCCCGAACTGGCCTTGGAGCCAACTGATGAAGAGCTTGACCTTGGCGGGCACCATGCGCGGCGAAGGGAAGACCGCGTGCACCTCTTGTTGCGGCAGACTCCACTCGGGCAGCAGGCTCACCACTTTCTTGGTCTCGAGCGAGGGGTGGGCCACATAGCAGGGCAGGGCGGCAATGCCAAAACCATGACGGGCCGCAGCGAGCAGCATGGAGAGGTTGTTCGAGCGCAAGCGCCCCTGAACAGGCACACTGGCCGATTTGCCGTCGCTGCCGGCAAAGTGCCAGCGCTCATCGCCCTGCACCGAGCTGTAGATGAGCGCTTGGTGGCGGCTGAGGTCTTTGGGCGTCTTGGGACGGCCATGCGCTTTCAGATAGTCGGGGGAGGCCACCAACACCCAGGGGTTGAGGCCCAAGTAAGCCGCGCCCAAAGAGGAGTCGGCTAGCTTGCCCAGGCGAATGGCCACGTCCACGCCTTGCTCGACCAGGTTGACGTAGCGGTCGTCGCAACTGAGCTCGATTTGCAGCTGCGGGTTCATGCGCATGAATTCCATCACCAAAGGCGCCATCACGCGCCGGCCAAAGGCCACCGAGGTGTTGATGCGAATGGCCCCCTCGGCCTGGGTTTGCAAAAGCGAGCCCACGGAGGCTGCTTCTTCCGCATGGTGACAAATGAGTTTGCACTTCTCGTAATAGAGCAAGCCGATTTCGGTCGGGCTCACGCCATGGGTGGTGCGGTGTAGCAAACGCGCGCCCAACTGCCGCTCCATGCGGTTGATTTGTTTGGTGGCCGCGGGCTGCCCAATGCCGATCTCCACCGCGGCCTTGCTAAAGGAGCCGAGGTCAACCACCCGGATAAAGAGTTTGATGTCTTGGATGCGTTCCATGGGGGGTATTCCACCATGGAATAAGCATCATGCGCCATAAGGACGTTCCCTTGCCGCGCCAAGCCAAGCACCATTGCGGCATTGCAAACCCACCCACCCAGGAGAGATTCCATGGCAAAAATGAAAGCCGCAATGGCGGCCGTGTTGGTGATGGAAAAAGAAGGCGTGACACAGGCCTTTGGCGTCCCCGGCGCTGCCATCAACCCCTTGTACGCCCAGCTGCGCGAACGCGGCACGATTGGCCACATTCTGGCGCGCCACGTCGAGGGCGCCTCGCACATGGCCGAGGGCTACACGCGTGCGGTGGCGGGCAACATCGGGGTGTGTATTGGCACCTCCGGTCCCGCCGGCACGGACATGATCACCGGACTTTATTCAGCCCAAGCCGACTCCATCCCCATTTTGTGCATCACCGGCCAAGCCCCGAAGGCGCGTTTGCACAAGGAGGATTTCCAGGCGGTTGATATCGCCGCCATCGCCAAGCCCGTCACCAAATGGGCTACCACCGTACTCGAAGCCGCCCAAGTGCCCGGCGTGTTCCAGCAGGCCTTCCACCTCATGCGCTCGGGCCGCCCTGGCCCCGTGCTCATCGATCTGCCCTTTGACGTCATGCAGACCGAGATCGAGTTCGACCCCGACACCTACGAGCCCCTGCCGGTCTACAAGCCCTCGGCCTCGCGCAAACAAATCGAAAAAGCCATGGGCATGCTCTGCACCAGCGAGCGCCCCCTGATTGTGGCGGGCGGCGGCATCATCAACGCCGATGCGAGCGATTTGCTCGTCGAGTTTGCGCAAATCATGGGCATTCCGGTCATCCCCACCCTCATGGGCTGGGGTAGTATTCCCGACGACCATCCGCTGATGGCCGGCATGTGTGGCTTGCAAACCAGCCACCGCTATGGCAATGCCAACATGCTCGCGAGTGATTTTGTGTTGGGCATCGGCAACCGCTGGGCCAATCGTCACACCGGCTCGCCCGAGGTGTATTGCAAGGGGCGTCGTTTCA
>JACCDX010404514.1_pt1 | contig 11128 bp, 8 predicted proteins | sample 7449681 | NCBI WGS metagenome assembly JACCDX01 (sample SAMN15323450, study PRJNA562643) | freshwater metagenome | isolation source: river surface water | place: USA:Blue River Watershed | collected 2017-08-18 | reverse complement strand
GGGCCTTGGCGGCGGAGCGTATAAGAAGGTTTACTTCCATCCAATCAAGCGCCGTCCTGTCTCTGAGTCGGTGGACCGCAAGGACCTGATTCTGTCCGATGGCGCGGTGAGCCTTGAGGCTTGTAGCCGTGTCACGCATCGCTCCAAAATGCGCCCGTCAGAGATCAAGCGTATGCAGCTTGCTGGTGTCTGGCGTGAAGCCCCGCTTGGACCGCCGGCCATGTCTACGATGGCGACCAACACGGTTGATGTGGCGCTTCAGAATATCTCTGGCTTTGATCCCAAATCGACGGTTGAGCCCGAAGAAGTCGATAGAGAGATTTACGAATGTTATTGCGAGATTGACCTACGCGGTTATGAGCACAGTGAGGACGGCGAGGCTACTGGTCTTGCGTTGCCCTACCGTGTGACGATTGACAAGGATTCTAAGCAGATCCTTGAAATCCGCCGCTGGTGGGAGGAAGGCGATGATACCTACACCCGCAAAGAAGTTTTCGTGGAATACGTTTTTGTCCCAGCATTTCCCGGTGTTAACTTGGGTCTGCTGCATATCTTGGGAAATGCCACTCGCGCTCTTACTGCTGCTTGGCGTATTGCTCTGGACAATGGAATGCTGGCTAACTTCCCCGGCGGCATCATGGCGCGCAGCACCGGTAAGCAGCAGACGACGTCCATCCGGGTTGGACCCGGACAGGTAGCGCCGATGGATGCTGATGGCGTTCCGCTTAAGGAAGCCTTCATGCCGCTGCCTTACCGTGATGTGACAGGCGGCTTTGTCCAGATCATCCAGAATGTGGAGCAGACATCCCAGCGTCTGGGCGGCACGGCTGAAACGGCCGTTGGTGAAGGTCGTAGCGATGCGCCGGTTGGCACCACGATTGCCCTGATTGATCAGGCGATGAAGGTTCTAAGCGCTGTCCACAAGCGTATGCACACGGCTCAGCAAAAAGAGTTCGCTCTGCTGAAGGATTTGTTCAAGAAAGATCCGGAAGCTTTGTGGCGTTCAAACCGCAACCCGGCTTTTGAGCGTGACGTTGCCCGTCTTGAGGAGGCTCTGGCGAACAAGGACATTGTCCCGAAGGCCGATCCCAATACAGCCAGCCAGACGCTACGTATCCAGAAGGCCATCGCCATTTACCAGATGGCCAAAGAAAACCCGGCGATGTTTAACCAGAAAGAGGTTTACACCCGGATCATGGGCATGGTTGGCATTGAGGATGCGGAGAGCTTGTTCAACAACTCTCCCGGTGGTCCGCCTCCGATTGACCCGATCAAGCAAATGGAAGCCAACGCCAAGCTTGCCGGTGTGCAGGCCAAGGTCGCTGAGATGTCCAGCCGCCAGCAGATTGCGGCTAGCCAAGAGCAGACCAAGATTGCCATGGCTCAGGCCAAGATGGCTGAGACGAAGGTTCGTGAGAAGGAAGTCGCCATTGATGCGGCTAACCACGCTGCGGATCGTCGTTCAAAGGAAGCTCTGGCTCAGGCCGATTTGCAGCAGTCCATGCTGGTCCACTCCGATAAGCTGTTGAAGGATCGCGCGGCTATGCAGGCTGATAATCAGTATCGCCAGCAGGATGATGAGTTCCGTCGTCAGGAAGCTGAGTTCAAGCGCCAACAGGCGATGCAGAAACCTATCTCTGAAGGTTAATACAAATGGCTAAGACCCCTACTTGGCAGCGCGCCGAAGGCAAGAATCCAAAAGGCGGGCTGAATGAGAAGGGGCGCGCGTCATTGCGGGCTGAGGGGCATGACATCAAGCGCCCCCAGCCTGAAGGTGGCTCGCGTCGGGATAGCTTCTGCGCCCGCATGAAGGGCATGAAGAAAAAGCTGACGTCGTCTGAAACCGCCAATGACCCGGACAGCCGGATAAATAAGTCTTTGCGGGCTTGGAATTGCGCTGATGGCGGGGCTGTTGATCCGTATGATGAGGTTCAGAGAGCCGCGAAATCAGATGCAAATGCGCCTTATGGCGTGGTGGATATGGGGGACAAAATCATTGTTGGTTCTCCGCATGGGGATCAAATTCCGCTGTCCGACGAATTGAAGTCAAGGATACAGGATGTCGCTGGTAAAAGCGGTGTTTGGTATGAGGGAACCGGCGGCGATATTGAGCAGAACAAAAGCTTGTTCCCCAAATACCAAGGATCTTGGGACGAACAGGTTGCCAAGAATGTTGAGGGGTATCCGGTTGAATATATGGCTCCCATGTTTAGCAACGTGGAAGTCAATAAGCCGCATGAGGTGTATGCCAACCCTGACAAGTCCATATTTGATAGCATTGTAGCTAATCAGGATAAGGCAAAATACTTCAAGGATCGTCGGTTTGACGCTGATGCGTTGCGTGATTTCTTGACGCAAGGCAGTGAAAAAGACGCTGATCTTATAAGAATGTCTCAGCTTCCGGCGACAAAGGAAAACCTAAACAAGTTCTTTTCCACAGGCGAACGCCTTATGTGGCCTAACAACTGGCAGGAATACCCTAACAGACTGGGGAAGATCGCCAAGCGGTTTGAAGAATCACGGAACCAGTATCTGCTAAATGCCCCTCCCGGCGTTTATGTCACTGGCGCAGGACACATCCCAGAACTTCGTGGGATGAACAAAGATCTTAAGATTATTGGCGGCGAAAGGGCTAGTGAAGCTGATGGTGGCGCGGTTGATCTTTACGATTCCGTCCAGCAAGCTGCCAAAGGTGGCCCAATTTGGGATAAGCCCCGCCCCAAGAAGCTGGGCAAGCCTGAGCCTCTGAGCAGCAAGGAAAAGGCCAGTGCCAAAGCTGCGGCCAAGGCTGCTGGTCGTCCGTATCCTAACCTGATCGACAATATGCGGGCTGCTAAGGCTGATGGCGGTGAGGTTGATCCGTATGAGGCGGTTCAGCAAGCAGCCAATCCTGACGATGGAATGAGTCGGTTCACGCCGGAGGATATTAATCGCGCTGCCCATGGCGCAACTCCTGCTGTTCCGCCTCTGACAGTCACTGAAAACCCTGCTCCGGCTAGTTCTGTGTCAGACGCGGTTCGTGGCGCGTATAACGCTGCGGTTCCTCCGACCGCTAGATTGTTTGCTGAAAGCGCAATGGGTGTTCATACGCCTATCACTGAACGGGATTTCTCGCCGTCAGACATCCAGAACATGAGGGATCGTTTGACTGAGCAGCAACAGTTTAATGCTGGCAGGGAAAAGAACCTTCAAGTGATCCAAGATACGATGACGCCTGAAGGATACCGTCATTATCAGGCAATGACGGATCAGCCTATAGGCGGAAATGAAGATTATCGCCGGTATATGGCCCACAACGCTGAGGCCCTTAAAACATTTCAGGACACCCGTGGCCAGACAAGCGTTCCATATGGGACGACGTTCGGCAAAGAGGATCAACCGAATCAGCCTCTAAGTGTTTATTCGCCTGAGCAGGGTAATTTCCTGACGTCGTTGCAGAGGTCATACACTGATCCGGGCTATCGCACGGGAATGACGCTAGGTCGGTTTAATGTTTACGACACGCCGCAAGGTCGCGTGGCTGTGGATAATTATGATTTTAGAGGAAGAAAACAGTCTTGGTCCGACGTTGCTAAGAATTTTCAAGAGCAGCCATTTGTAACTGCCCTTCGTGGAGCGATCCCGACTGCCTTCCCAAACATTGATCGTCCAGTTGCGGTCAATTTGGATAAGCCCGGCAACTATACTTACACCGGAAAGGCTATTCTTACCCCCGGTTCTCATTTAGAACCCGAACAGACGCAAACGCCCAAGCGCGATGACATTGCCGACTATAGGACAAAAACGCCGGGATTCCATCAGTTCAATCTGGCTGCAATAAACAGCAGGACGCCTGATGTAACGACTGTGCTTCCCCCGCGCCGTCCGACGTCGTTTGCTGATGGCGGCGAAGTTGTCGGTGATAAAGTCCAAGGTGATGTCCAGTTCCTAGAGGACGATCCCTATGCCAAGGTTCAGGAAGCCGCCAAGCTTCCGATGATGGCGCAGAACGACTTCGCCATGCGTATGCCGCAGCCTGAAGTCCGTTACGACACTGGCCCGCAGCCGGGTGAGGCTACCCTTAAAGGGTATGAGCCGACGATTCGTGAGCGGATTTACCAAGGCATTGCTGGCACTGAGGAGCGGCCCAGCCCTGAGCGGGCGCAGTTCGCCCGTGGCATGTCGCAGATGGCTGAGTTTGCCCCTGTTCTGGGCAATGTGATGGCCGGGCAGGAAGCGCAACGCCGTGGCGACACTAAGGGCATGTTGATGGCCGCTCTGCCTGTGCCGGGTATGGCGACTGAGGCCCGCATGGCTGAGGCGGCTATGTCGCCCGCAGAGCAGGCTGCCAAAGAAGCTTATCAGCGCGTTCTGAATGCTCAGGGCCTTTACAGCCACGCTGCTGAGGCTGCTGCCAATCTCCCGCAGGCCAAAGGCTCCTATGAGCAGATGATGGCCATGCTCCAGAAGGCTGGCGTCAAGCCGGAGGAGATGCGCTGGAGTGGTGTTGAGCAGTTTGCCGGTCAGCCTGTGACCCGCGAGCAATTGGCCACGCATTTCCAAGAGAATCTGCCTCAGATTAAAGAGACGGTTTATGCCGCTCCCGATGAATCAAAATTGGATGCTGCTGATGCTGAGGTAAGGCGGATTTTGCAGGCTCATAATGAGGCAAACAATCCGGATACTTATCAGCCAAGATATTATGGCCAAAGCACAGAGCCGATGGCTGCAACGCCGTTCTTTGATACTGAGGAGGAAGCCCGCGCGCATATCATGGGGATGCCTGAGCGTTACCGCGCCAATATGCAGATACTTCATAGCAATCCCAAGCCGCAGGTTGATATCTATGAGACGATGCGTCGTCTTCATGGCGGAGAGTTTATATACAATCTCCCCGATAAGGCTCAGAGGGCTGCACTTAATCTTTTGGATGAGCGAACGGCGCTTGAGAAAGCTGCTGAAGAATCGGCTCCAAAGTTTGGACAATACACAATTCCGGGTGGGCAGAATTATAGAGAGGTTTTGCTAAGTAATCCGCCAAAAACATTGTCTCTGGATGAGGCAAGAAAAGTTCTTGGTGCTACTCCTAACGCCACGTTAAACCAAGCTGATATTGATTACGCTTCGCGCAAAGCTGCGGACGCATACAAATCGTCTCACTGGAACGAGCCCAACGTCCTTGCTCATCTCCGCATGTCAGACCGCACAGGACCGCAGGGAGAAAAGATCCTCCACCTTGAGGAACTGCAAAGCGACTGGGGGCAGGCTGGCAGGAAGCAGGGATTCAAACCTGAACTTACCCGCGAGCAGGAAGCTGCCCTTAGAGATGAGAGAAATAAACAAACAGAAATTGCATATAGCCAAACAGGCGGAAGGTTCGACCAAAGCAATCCGCAATATATGCAAGCAATGGATCGCATAACTGAAATCAATAAATTGCTTGGCGAAGGGACTGTCCCAAAATCTCCCTACGTTTCCTCCCCCGAAGGCAAGCACACATCAAGCTGGGTTGATCTTGGCCTGAAGCGCGCTCTCCGTGAAGCGGCTGAGAAGGGCTACGACAAGCTGGTATGGACGCCGGGGGCTGAGCAAGCATCAAGGTATAGCCTTAGCAGGCAAGTTGAAAGCATCGCCGTCCCATCAGTTAGCAAAAGTGGCCGTTCTGTTCGTATAGATGACAAAGATGGCAATTCATTTCGGATGATGATTAACAATGAAGGAATTGTTGATGGTCATGGTTCGGCCAGTCAATTTACCGGCAAAAGATTAGATGAGGTTGTCGGGAAAGAAATGGCAGACAAAATTATGGGAATTAATGAGCCCCATGAATTTTCTGGTGAAGGGCTAAATGTTGGCGGCGAAGGCATGAAGGGTTTTTATGACAAGATCCTTCCGACTCAGTTGCAGAAGCTGGTCAAGAAGCTTGATCCAGAAGCCAAAGTTCAGATGGGCGGCCATGAAGTAAGCACAGGCAAATATCAGGTATTTGCGCCAAACGGTAAGATGATAGCTGAATATCCTCACATGGAATCTGCACAAGCCATTGTTAATCGCATCCCCGGTTCAACAATGGCCCCTGTTGGCGGAATCAATGCTCATTCCATCACGATTACTCCCAAGATGCGTGAAGCTATCCTTGGCGGCTTGCCTGCCTATGCCGATGGCGGCGAAGTTGTAAACAACCCCGATCCGTATGATAATGTGCGGAAAGCGGCAAAGATTTCTCCCCGCGCGCGGCGGGATTCTCATTAGACGCGCTGTCTGTAAACTAAACACCTTGCAAGGGTAAAACTATGTCCCATCCATATCACAAAGAGGCCAAAGAAGGCCACGCCAAGAAACTGGCGGGCTACGGCGGCAAATCCAAATCATTTGATGACAAATCGTCTTGGGACGGCCAGAAGGGCCTGAACAATGATGAGCAGGCTGGCCTGAAGATCATCGACAAAGAGCCGAAGCTTTCCGAAGAAACCGCTCCCCGCATCATGCGTAAGCGTGGTGGCGTGGTGAAGGGCAAGATGGCTGTGAAGCGTTTGGACAAGGCGTCCCGTGGCAAGAAGCGCGCCAATGGCGGTGAGCTTCCCCCGCCGGAAGAAGGCATGAAGGCTGCGGCCCGCGAAAGCGGCATGAGCTATGAGGAAGCCCCGAAAGAGGGCGGAATTACTGGCGCTGAAGAAGCTGCGTCGTCGTCTGGTCGTCAGGAAGATCGTCGCGGTGGCCGCGTTCGCAAGGCTGCTGGCGGCAAGATGTCTCACGAAGATGAGGCTGAAGATCGTTCGCTGATTAAGAAAATGGTCAAGGGTTCGTCGCTTACTGGCAAGAAGGCTGGCGGCGAAGTTAAAACCAAGAGCTATACGCCTGAGAACAATGTCACCAAGTCGGCTCGCGTTGGCCGCGCGTCGGGTGGCGCTGCTAAAGGCAAGACGACGGTGAACATCATCGTTGGCGCTGGCAAGGGTCAGGATCAGGCTCCTATGATGCCTCCGGCTCCCGGCGCTCCGGCTATGCGTCCTCCGATGCAGGCTACTCCGATGATGCCTCCGCAGGGTATGCCGATGGCTCCGGCTATGGCTGCTCCTCCGATGGCTCCTCCGCCGCCGGCCCCGCCGATGGGTGGCGCTCCGGGCATGGGCGCTGGTCCGGGTATGGGAATGCCTCTGGGTCGCAAGCGTGGTGGCCGCATCCGTGATGCTTTGGATTTGACGGCTGGCGCTGGCTCTGGCGAAGGTCGTCTGGAAAAGATTGAGCTTCAGGAATCTAAGGGCTATCCGCCGAAGAGCGCCCGCAAGGGTTTCAAGTAGGCGGAACGGCACAGGGTGAAACGCCGCCGGGGACTTTTCCCACAGGATACTTTGGGATGACTCCGGCGGCTCAGGACTATGCTGCTAAAACAGCAGTCCCGGCCCAGCCAAACCCCCGCGCTGGACGAATGGCAGAGCAAGCTGCGATGGCCAATCGTGCGGGAATAGGCACTGTTCCGCCAAGAAACAAAGGTGGAAGAACCAAGTGAATTTAGACCTGAGATTATATCAGGAACTAGAAAAGTCCTTGTCGGAGATGGCAGAGAAGCTAGGCGCTGAACTGATCACCGGCAAGGCTCAGAGCTTTGACGATTACCGCTATCGCGTTGGTCGTTTGAAGGGCCTCCAAGACGCTCTTGAGGTCGCACAGGAAGTCCAGAAGCGCGTTCTGGGCGGTGAAAGGAAATAACTGACATGCCGTCAGTCGCAATGTTGCATGAGGTTGACCCGCGTGAGGCAATCCTTGCTAGAGTTGGCTCCCTTGATGGGATTGAAATGTTTGGTAGCGACCTTCTGATTGCTATCTACAAGCGTCCGACAAAGACAAAGTCGGGAATTATCCTCACTGACAAGCACTTAGAAGAGGATTTGCATCAGGGTAAGGTGGGTTTGGTCCTTAAAATGGGTCCGACAGCCTATCTTGATGATGAGGGCAAGTCGTTCCGCGACATCAAAGAGGGCGATTGGGTGGTTTTTCGCCCCTCTGATGGCTGGCGCGTCACGCTGAACACGCTTCGCGGCACTTATTCCAAGGATGATACGGTAGATTGTCGCATTGTTAGCGACATCTCTGTCCGCTCACGCCTGAATGACCCCGATTCCATCTACTAAGGGCTGAAAAATGGACGACATTGAAGAAAAACCCGGCGAATCCGTAGAGATTCCGGCGGAAGAGGCCCAGCAATCGGTCGAAGTCAACTTTGACGATGAGCCGAAGGCTGAAAAACGGTCTGAACGTCAGGCTGCGCCCGTTGAAAAAACTGAAGATGTCGATGAGCGTGAGCAGCAGCTTATTGAGATCAAGCGCCAGTATGAGGAGCAGAAACGCCGGGCGGAAGCTGAGCGTAATGCCCGTCAGCAGGCAGAGGCATATGCCTATGAGCAGGCCCAAAAAGCGCAATACGCCCAGTATGACGCGGAAGGCAATCGCCTTCAGACGTATATCAATGCGATTGAAGCGACTGAGCAAGCAGCATCTAATGCGGAACGCGCGTATGCTGACGCCATGGCGTCTGGCGACTATGCTGCGGCTGGACGGGCGCAAAGGGCGATGGCTTCGGCTGAAGCCCACTTGCTCCGGCTTCAAAATGAAAAGGCTCAGGCTGAACAGTATATCGAATCTCTGAGGACTGAGGGCCGGGTTCAGGCTCCTCCGCGTCAGACTTTCGACCCTATGCCGCAGACCCAAGACCCTATTGAGCAGATGGCTGCCCGCCTGACGCCCAAAAGCGCTGCATGGCTCCGCGCTCACCCGGAGGCGGCAAATAACGTCTCAAAGCTTACGGCGGCACATTCGTCTGCTGTTGAGTTTGAGGGCTTGACCCCTGAAACGCCGGAATACTTCCGGTATGTTGAGGAGAAGCTTGGCATTTCTCAGCCTCAGAAAGCGCCGGTTAAGAAAATCATGGCTTCTGCTCCCGTCCAATCTTCATCCAGCATGTCGTCATCCCGTTCTGGCGGGAATGGCAGCACGATGGTCCTCTCTCCTGCTGAGGTCGAACAGGCCGTTTTGAATGAGCCTGAACTGCCCCGCGACAAGGCCCTTGAGGTCTACGCCCGCAACAAGGCGGCTCTTATCAGAGAGGGGAAACTTTCCGCTTAACCTCCAAGTAGGCGCAATGAGCCTGCTCTGGAGTGTCGTAATATCCAATGTGAATGCGCTTCCTGTCTTTAACAAAGCAGGCGCGATACTTCCCAGATTGGATTTGGGTTACGCCAGAGTATCCGGTTTTGTTGCGCTTGCTAAGATTAGCGTTATGGCCGTTCTTTGAATGGCCAACGACGCGCAAGTTTTCGATGCGGTTATCAGATTTGTTTCGATTGATGTGATCAATCAAACCGTCTGGCCACTCACCGTAAACGTAAAACCATGCAAGCCGATGGGCAAAATATAGCTTTCCTTCAACGGAAAACTTAGAGTATCCGGCACCATTGTTTGTGCCTAACACTTTGTTTTTTCGTGTAAATACCCCGGTGTCCGGGCAGTATTTAACGCTGGCAAGCAGTTGCTCATGGGATAATTGGATAGTCATAGACTTTCCATACACCAAAACAGGAAATTGAGCAATGGAAAACAACCCTAATCAAAAGATTGACGGACGGTCAAAAGAAGCCCGGATGGCTAAAGTTGCGTCTGGTGAAATCAAAACCAATGCTTATGACAAGGCTACTTCTCTTGCCCGCGCTGAAGCCCGTATCCGTGAGATTCGGGAAAATATGCCGGATGGTGGTGCGGCGCGTGATAAGTTTTATGCGCCTCCTCCTCCCGATGGATTTGATTACCAGTGGAAAATGCGGACAGTCATGGGCGAAGAGTTCCATTCCTATCAAGTGGAACTGATGCGTAATGGTTGGGAGCCGGTCCCGCTGAGCCGTCATCCTGAGCTTATGCCGAATGGCTGGCAGGGCGAGACGATTGAGGTTGAGGGTCTGGTCCTTATGGAGCGTCCCAAGGTCTTTACAGATGAGGCCCGCGCCGAAGAAGCCCGTTCCGCCCGCGAGGCGGTCATGGTCAAGGAAGCCCAGCTTCGTGATGGCCGTGGTTCGGATCTTGGCAAGCGCGAGGTTCACCGTTTCAGCAAATCCCGTAGCCCGATAGCGATACCGGGAGACGAATAGGGTTTGTTGACAGAAATCCAAAGATTTCATAAAATTGACTTTGGATTTTACCCTTTCCCGTTTGAATAGCGGGAAACGAATAGGAGCGGGCCGGTAAATCTGGCCCGTCGCCTTTATGAGCCGCCCCGCGCTGGGGTGGATTAACCATCCCGATCTAACGCTAAAAGCGCCTTTTAGCTAACGGTCACTCCAATAAAAGGAGAGAGCCGTGGCGAATACTTTTGCGCCCTTCGGCTTCCGTCCGATTTCGACCAGCAATGGTCCGATCAATTGGCGGATTTCTACGCGCCGTGTCGCTTCGTCGGCTGGCGCTATTTACCGTGGCGATGCTGTCGTCCCGGTCACTGGCACTGCTAATGGCTACATCATTCAGGCGACCGCTGGTTCGGTTCCGCTGGCGGGTGTGTTCTGGGGTTGTCAGTATCTGTCCACCTCGCAGAAGCGCGTTATCTGGTCGCAGTATTGGCCGGGTTCCGACGCGACGGGTGACGTCATCGCTTATGTGATTGACGATCCGAACGCTCGCTTCATCGTCCAGACGTCGGGCGCTTCGTTCCAGATTGGTGGCACGAATACGACCTTCACGTCGTCTCCTGTTGGCCAGCTTGCTCAGCTTAACGTCGGCGCGGGTTCGACGACGACGCAGCAGAGCGGCATGTATCTGGACACTGTTGGCACGACTGCCACCTATCCGTTCCAGATCGTCGATATGGTTATCGATCCCCCCGGTTCGAACGGTTCCGACGCTACGTCGAACTACAACTATGTCGTCGTTGGCTTCAACAACGAAATGCTGCGTTCTAACGGCGCAGTGACCGGCATCAGCTAAGGAGTAGAGACCAATGGCTGTTAATCTTAGCGCCATCCGCGATCTGCTCCTTCCGGGGCTTCGCGGCGTTGAGGGTAAATACCCTCAGATCCCGTCTCAGTGGGATAAAGTGTTCGAAAAAGCCAAGTCAAACATGGCTTTGGAACGCACTGCTGAAATGCGTTACCTTGGCCTTGCCGCT
>JACCDX010580127.1_pt1 | contig 11130 bp, 8 predicted proteins | sample 7449681 | NCBI WGS metagenome assembly JACCDX01 (sample SAMN15323450, study PRJNA562643) | freshwater metagenome | isolation source: river surface water | place: USA:Blue River Watershed | collected 2017-08-18 | reverse complement strand
GTTTGATTTTTGACCAAATTCACCATCACCTCTTGTGAACGCATCATTAGTTAGTTCATTTACACAAAGTGATAAACCGTCAAATTTAGGAGTAATAATAACTACTTCGTTTTTAGAAATACCTTTAAGACGACACCAATCATTGATATCATCCATTGATTTAATTTTATTCATTGAAGCCATTTCAATCGGTAGCTTCGCTTTTCTTGATTCATCCGAAACTGAATGTCCTACTTTTGTCAAAATCTCATCATCTGGTGAAAGTAATGACAATTCTTCAACTAATTTATCATATTCAGAATCAGAAATAATTGGACTTCCAACTCTATAAGCGTCATTCGCTTTAATAATCTGTTCTTTTAATTCATTAATCATACTACAAAGATAATAATTTATTTTTAATAATCAAACATTTATCTATCTTAATATCTTATTCAATTTATCTTCTCTTTCTATTAATTTCCAATTTTCAACTACATCAAAAACTAATTCTGGATCAATAGTTTGACCATCACAATCACACCAATTGACTTGATAACATTCAGCTTGAGCCCAATCATCAGCATCTTCTGTTATGTAGGAATAACCAACATTATACTGTTTGTCTGAAATAGTGAATTGAAATTCCTCACCACTTTCACTATAATATTCATCACCATATGAAATCCTAGTTAGTTTACCAGGATAATCCTTTAGTGATTTCAGGTAAGAGAAAATATCATTTACATTCATCTATTACTTCGTTTAGATTTTTGTCACGGTTATAAGACTTTTCATCATACACCTCAATGACATAACCATCAATCTTAAACTCAGATACCCAAACGTCATATCCTTGTTTATATCTTGGATTTTCAGATAATGCTTTTTCTTTAGCTGCGTCACTGGATTCAGCAACTACTGTAATATTAGGTAGTGAACCACTATGCCAACCACCATCATTGAATGTTACTTTATATATCTTCATACTACAAATATAAAAAACAAAAAACAATTGTCAAAGAAATGAGTAAAATTTAATATATAAACAAAAAATCATTTTAAATAAAATGGCAATTCAATCGTCTTTTCCCAGAGTAGCAGATCAGGTACTTTCCTTTAATAAAAATGTCGTTGAGATTTTATCGAAAATCAATAGTATAACTCAAACGGCTGAAAATTCAACCACTATAAATATCACCGATGAAACAGGAACATTAAGGTCATTCACCTTACCTTCATTTACATCACTTAAAGCTGATATTGAAAGATTGAATAATAATATTAATTCACTTTATAGCATTGATGCTGCGGGTGCCTTAATAGCAACTGACAATACGAATAAATTTAAGAAGATTATTACAGTTGACTTAAACAGAGAACCAACTGAGTTGTCAAGTGTTGGAGCCGTTACTCAATTTAAAACAGCACCTAACTGGTTTTTTGACTCATTATTAGATCCTCTACTTTCTGTAGAGTTTGATTTAAGTACTCAAGTTGAAGATAATGTTAGAAAATGTTTTGTAAGAAGATATATTGTTAATTTTGCTACAGATATTGATGGTAATTTGACAAACTTAGGTCAATCAGCACTAAACAGTTTTAATGACAATTTTATTGGTAATCCAAATATTGTAATAACTGAATTTGAGAACTGGCATAAAAATACACCTGGTGTAGTTGAACCATTGAATCCGAAGTTTGATGAGCAAATGTTTGACTTTGAGCCAAACAATCTCAGATATGATGGAGTTTTCACGGTTCTTAGAATACAAGAAGATAGATTAAATAGAAAATTGTGGTATGTTCTAAACACATTAGATTATTTAGAAGTTGAAACATCAACTATTATTAAATTGTCTGTTGGTGTTGAATTAATGGTAAATTCATCTAAGACTTCTACAAAATATAAAATAATTGAAGTATCAACTGCTGAAGCAAACCCAAGAATAAGAGTAGAAAGAATAGAGGGTATTGAACCAATTCCAGTAGGTGTTGGTACTCTAAAAATTTACTCACCAGTTAGTTACACAAAAAGAGTAAGAGTTAGTGTAGGATTTGATGAAAGAAATGTAGTTTTTATCAAACCGGTAAATGCTGAAAATAACTTAGTTGCGAGAAAATGGAGTTTAGGTACTGGTTACTATACAGGAGATTTAACCTTAAATTCTGATTCATCTGCGAATGGACTAACTATGCAACAATTCTACACCGATTATGTTTATGATTATGGTGAAATATTAAAGGATTTAGTTGCTAAGAAAACACCTAATAAGTTAGCAGGTACTCCAGTTGCTCCAACATTAAACTTAGATAACTTTAAAGTTGTACAAATAAATACACACTTGACAGATACACCTGATGCTAATTTAATTAAACAAAAACACAACTATCAATTAACTCTAAAATCTGAGGTAGAGCAAATACAACAAGCTCTAAATGATAGACAGAAAAAAGTAAAAATTACAAAATTCAAATCAGATGCTCAGAAACAACAGTCTAAACTTGAGATTGATGATTTGACTAAAAAGAAAGAAAGTAGAAGTAAACTTTTAGCTACATTGACTCAAGAAATAATTGACTTAGCTAAGAGTCCAACTACAAAAGTGGATCCTAAATTCAGAGTTAGAGGTTTCTGGTCTATGCCAGAGGCTGTGGCTACAAGAGGAACTAAACCTCAAGAAATCGTTCAATTTAGAGTTCAATATAGATATGTTAGTAAAGATGGAAAAGAAGCACCAGTTGAAACTTATCAAGTTGATGATGTTCAGACTAAAGCTGCTTTCTCAAACTGGACAGAATTTAAAACAGATGCTAGAAAAAGACAATTTGATCCATCTACTGGTGAATATTTCTGGCAGATAGAAGATGTTGAAAACGCTGACACCCCTAATATAAATCAAATTGATATTTCGATTCAAGTTGGTGAGAAGGTAGAGATGAGAATTAAATCTATCTCTGAAGTTGGTTGGCCTGAAGCACCAGTTGAATCAGACTGGTCTGAAATAATTTCAGTTGAATTTCCTGATGACTTAAATAATGTGTTAAATGAAAATGACTTTATTTTACAAGAAGCAACTAAAGAGGATTTACAAGTAAGAATGCAATCTGAATTATCAGCTAGAGGACTTGATGAACACTTATCAGAACAAGTTACTGTTGATAATGTCACTTACCATCATGATTCTGAAAAAATATTATCAGGATTCAAAGACTCAAATGGTACATCTCTTTCATTATTTGAATATTTGAGAAGTTTACAAGATAAAATAACTTCTCTTGAAGAAAAGATAGCAAGAGCTAAAGGTGAACTTGAAGTTGTTATTCTTAGAAATAATCAAGAGTTTGTGGTACAAAATGGTTCAGAGACTGTATTTAATATAGAGTGTGAAGATTATCTTGAATCATTTAGTGGTACAGGTATTCCTACTGGTAGAGTTTACTCAAACAATATTTATGTAGTTAAGGACTTTGTTATTAAGATTAAAAATAAAGCCACATCATCACCGTTAGGATTATTATCATCAAAAACATATATACAAAATGCAGATGTTTATAACACAGCAGTTCCTCAAAGCTTCTGGGTTAATGATAAAGATGAATTATTAACACAAGACTCAACGGGTCAAACTAGAACACAATTGAATAATCAGTTCATCTGGCAAGTAAACTATGATTCAATAACTGACGAAACAGTGACTAAACTATCTGAGAATATTGGAAACTCATTTACAACAACCAACTCAATTACAAGTATTCTTTCAAGTAATGAGTTTAACTTAGGTTATAATGAGACAACAATTTTAGATTTTATTGGAAATAACAGATCTCTTTTAGAGCCATCAAAATGGATTGATGCATCTACATCTGTTGCGTCTACTAATAAACTATTAACATCTATACACCCAGTTGTTCAAGATTTAGAAACAATAACAGAAACTAATAGTCAAAAAGTTAGAACAGTAAATACAGGAGATTCAAACGCTGTTATAGTACCATTAAATATTTATTTCAAGATGAACTCGTTAGATACAACTCAGACTGGATTGAACTATGAGTACATAAATTTAAATGGTTCTAAAAAAACAACAAAACATATAAAGAAAGTTAAGTTTTTACTGGAAAACGAAGCTGATAATAGACCTTTCACTTTTAGTTTGAAGTTTAATATCAACAGAAATAAAATAATTCTTAAAAAAGTTACTCCAGCTATAAATACTCAGATTAAATAATGAAAAGTTTTGCTCTTCTAAGAACCAATGTCGGCTTAACAACAAACATTAAAGTAATGATAGATTCTCAATATAATCTGTCATTGGATAGTATTGAATCGAATGAGCAACTTTCGACTGATAAACTTAAAAAAGTAAAATTTAACAAAAGTAATTATTATGATGAGTTAATTTCATATTTCTATAAGAACATTCCAGCTGAAATTGCTTTTCAGATAAAATTTGATAATGATATTGAGACTATGTCAGATGATTTTAGTCAACAATATGATGAGCTTTATCAGTATGGTGCTAGAAATATAATTGATAATAAAAACTATTCTGAAGAATTTGAGTACTTTGCTCCTCTTTATATAAAAAGAAATAATCTACCTAAGAAGTTTATAATTTTTAGAGTTGATGGACCAGGTATACAACTGTCATCAAAAGAGAATTTTACAAATGAGATAGTTAATAAATTCAAAACAGTTAAAATATTTGACTTAACAAGTCTTACAAAATTAGGAGAATGGCTTGAAAGAAATTATACAAATAATTCAAGTTTTCCAGAAGCACCATTAGAAATGGACTTTAGAAGTCTTGAATTTTGTAAATGGAATGGTATCGACTATCAAACTGGTGGATATACTACAAAATCATTCTTCATGGATGATATATTGGATGAGGAAAAGGAAATCTATGAATTAGAAAAATTTGTATTTGATCAATATGCGAATAATAAATTAGTATTTCCTAACATATTGAATCTATCATTTTTATTTGATGATGAACCAGCAACTCCTGAATCTTTAAGGAAGTGGTCAATCAATAGATATTTTGGTTTTTACTTAGATAATTTAGAACTTTATACTACAATATCACCTTATATAACTCCATTTTTAAGAAATGATGTTGAGGTTCAAGAAGGAAATATACTTTACTCACCATCAAATGTGGATCCTTTTATTGAAGGATTTGTTGAAACAAGACCTTTTTATGTTGAATATAGTGGTAACTATTACAAGGTAGAAAAGTTTACAGAAGAAGGAGCTGTTACACTTTCACAAAACTCTAGTGGTAATTTTGTAACTGAAGAGTACTTACCTACTATAAATACTAAATTTAGAATTATTTCTGAAATAGACCTTACAGGTAAACAATTAGAACTTAATCAAAACTATGGGTATATAGATTCTAATCAAATATTAACAAACTATCAAAACGCTGCATTAGAAATAGATGGATTCGATGATTCCGATGTTTGGATTATTGAAATTGATGGGGTATACCACAATATTGTAAGAACAGATGAAGGTATAAAAATAAATTCAGATTATAATTTTACATTTAGACAAAATGATTTTAGTTATAAAGTAGCTGGTAAAGAAACAACTGTTAGTTTTGTTGTTGATTCTAAGAACTATCCACCTAAAAAATTCAATATTTACAGAGCAAATTTTACTGAAATTAAAGATTTTGATACTAGAATTGTTGATACTACTTATTCAAGATTTGAGTATGAGAAAAAAGAAGGATTAACAGAAACCGACGAGACTAAAATGTATTTAGAAAATCTATCAAGTAATTCTATACCAAAGGATTTAGATGATTTTATTTACGAAGGTGAAGTAGTTAATATACCTGTTTCTTCTGAGTATACAGCAAACTGGGAAACATTCAAGATAGAAAATAATCAATTGTCTGAAATTTGGAAAAGAAATTCGGTTTATTGTAGATGGGCGTTTCAAAATTCATTGTCGGCTAATGACTGTCCTTATTTACTTAACAACTCAAATATTTTTGAGGATTACAACAGAAGTATAAATCCATATACTCAATTTCCATCAAGAATTGAAAGAAATTTAGATTATTTTTACACAGTAAATTCATCAACATCCTCATATGTTTATCACTCACTACATATTGAATCAGTTGATGATGAGGGAAATATTGATAACACATTTAAATTTGAATTAGATAAATATTTAAATTTAGGAACATTTTCACTAGGAACATCATCTGCAACTTACTCATATGATTACTTTAGTAATTTTTTCTATCAAAATCAAAAATTTGATGAATCAAAAATAAAATATAATAGAAAGAAATATTCAGAGTTTAATATAGGTGATAGAGTTATACCAAATATAACACTATTTAGAGGAATTAGGTTCTTGATATATGATGTTGATTCTGTTGAGATAAATGAAGATGGATCTTTAGAAAATATAAATCTGTCAACTTCTAATAAGTTTGAGGATTACAAATTTTCAATATTATTATCGGATAATGATCTTTCTGTAAATTCAGAAGGTGAAATTGAACAATCAAACAACTCTATGAGTTGGACTATCATTCAAAATTGGGAAATGGACACAACTTATGCTACAAACTCAGTTGTTCTCTATGAGGGTGTTCTATACAAAACACTTACAGAGGTGTCCACACCAGAGCCTGAGAAATTATTACTAAATCTTAAAAAGATAAAGTCTGCTCCGTATCTATTACCATCTGACTATCAAGAGTACACATTATCAACCGGTCAACCAACAGTATTTTGGTCTCCTTATCAAATATACACCGATGGTGATCTTGTTTTTAATAACGATGAGTACTATTACTATGATTCAACAGGAACCGAAGACTTTTGGAATCCTACATATTCAGCGGGTTCGGGATATAATGTTGGTGATGTGGTTTTATTTAAAGGAAACTACTATATGTCAATGACAAGTAGTAACAACTACCCACCTAACTATAGAAGACCGATAGTACAGAAAATATTAAGTACTACATCTGCGAAATCAAGTGCTATTTACTCAAAAGTTTGGGTTGCTACACAATCATCTTCACCAAAATGGTGGGAGGTTACTTTGTGGGCGCCAAATGAATTTTATTATCAAGATGAAAAGGTTGTTCATAATGAAATTGTTTATAAATCCAATCAAGATGTACCAGCTGGTGAAATACCTGGTATATCAAGTTTCTGGGTTAGAGAATATAGTATGACACCTGATACGAATTATAATTATCAACCTAATGATAATCAGGTTATAGAGATGAATAACAAGCACTATTTATTAACATCAAATGTAAATAATTCTACATTAGACAATGGAATAATAATTTATATTAATAAAAAATGGAAAAACATTTTAGTAAATATTAATATTTCAGATAATACTTTACCAAATATTTCATCAACTGATAGAGATACTTTATATAGTGAGTTGTATACAAAATTAACGGCTTTCAATTTTTGTCAGTCTATAAATGATATATCTAACAAATATGACTTTACTGATTATGTTACATACGTTGTAATTGATGAGAATGGTTCAATTTCTAAATATAATTTAACTAATAACATAAAACAGCTACCACATTTAATTAAGTGTGAGGAGCCTGAAGAATTTCAGACTAAAGTCTTTTCACTTACTAAAACAGCGATAAGTCTACCAGAGAAGTTGAAGCCTTATAGAAGTCTAAAAGACGGAAATATAAAAAATATAAATCAGTTAAACTGGTTTAACAACACACCAGTAGCTTGTAATATTATTGAAAATAAATTTGTACCTAGAGTACTTGAGAACTTACATGGTCTAAAGAACATTGTGGCTGATGAAATCTATAGATTTGGTGGTTACTACATGCCACTTTTCTATGAAGTAGAACTATTTAGTAAAGATTTTAACAGACTTGAAAGTGGTAACTATAAATTTGACACATCACTTACCGATTTTGGATTAATGAAGGAAAGAAAGTTCAGAAAAGTAAACAGAAAAGGAAGTATATTGAAATTAAGAGATCAAGAAGACACAAAATCAATCTATCCAATGTTGCAAGAAATTGCAATAGGACATCAAGACTTTTTTATATTCTCGGGTACCTGGGATATGAACTATCATATTGAAACTTCTGAACCAAAAGGTAAGTTGATAAAAGTTGATTTACCAACAATCGTTTCATCTGTTTCAGGTCAATTCGGACAACCTGCTAGTGTAGTATCAGGAAATCAAAATAATCAGACACTATAATGAGAAGAACATATATATCACCAGAATACGTATCAACAAAATTATATGGAACATTTAATATGGTGGAAGAGAGTAATTTCTTTTCAGCTAAGATGTTAGATATAGAAGATTCTTTAGATTTAAGAGATCAAGATATAATTTATTATCAAAATGCAAATGGTGAACAAATTGACTTTTCTATTGAGTCATCACTAACACCACAAGTTTATTCAACATTGAATAGTAAACAAACAAATCACACATTAGTGTTAGATGAGACTCAATCACAGTTTCAGAAAGATACCAATACAAAGTGGATTATGACTATTGATTTAGAAACTATTTTAAGTGATTATATTTTCGCATCAATGAAAAAATTTAGGTCATTTGAGGGTCTCAAAAATAAAATGACTAGAACTGGTGATGTCAATGTTGCGTTAAAGCAATATATTCAATCAAACGTAGTAAATAGATATAAATTTAGTAAAGTAGAACTTTATATATCCTACAAAGATTTAAGAAATCAAAACATATTGAGATACAAAACATACTGGAACCACGTCATACAAAAAGAAGAAAATAAAGTTGTTAAGTTACAAACAGAAACGGCTTTTGACCAATCTTCAGTTAAACTATTTTTTAGTCAAGAAAAGAATAGTACACAATTCTCATTTGAATACTACTATAATATTTTATTTGAAAAATTATAAACCTTATTTCTAACTTTGATATAAGTTAGTATATGAACTCTAGTGACGACATAAATAAAAAAATAGTAGTTTTATTTAAATTATTTAAAAATAGACCATACCATTTAGCTAAATATCTAATGGAGAATGGAGCATTCAACAAACAGTTTTTAAATAAAATATCTAAGTCAACTAAGTTAGAACAGATTTCAACAGAAGAAGAGATAAATAAGTATCTTTCTTCGCAATTCTCAGACATAAATCACATGCAAGACTTCTATAACTCTTTACTCGATGAGATTAAAGAGATAAGTAACAATAAAACAAAATCTGAAATTTCCAAAGAACTTAATGATAAACTCGATGAATTTATCAAATTGGAGAAATTTGAAGAAGCGGCAAAGTTAAGAGATTATATGTCTAAAAATTCTATTAAAAGAAAAAGTAAATCTTGATAAACTTTTTTAGAAAACAATAATAGAAACTTAGAACTCGAAAAAATATGAATATGACAAATACAATCGGAAACCCAGAACTTGAGTACCTCTTCGAAGAAGAAAGCTTCAAGTCAAAAAGAAAAAAAACCACTGAAAATTCTGAACTTTGGAAACTTTACGAATCTACATTTGTAGATATGCCAAAGAAAGGAGACATCATCAACGCAAAGTATATGGGACTTGCATCAACAACTCATATATTTAGTGTACCTGGACTTAAAGATGATATTCGTGTAGATAATAGGCTTGGTGAAGCTAAATATCTTAAGAATTGTCCTGTAGGTGAAACTGTAGATGTACTTATCGTTGATATCAATCACGATGAATTTTACATCAAAGGTTCTATCGCATCACTTTATGAGTCTATGGCTCGTCAAAACTTGAAAGCTTTAGAAGAAGGAGTATCAGTTACAGCTACAGTAAAATCTCTAAATCCAGCTGGATATGATGTTGAGATATCACATGGTGGTGTTACATTACCAGGATTTATGCCAAACACACTCGCTGGTATAAATAAATTGTATGACCCTAACTCAATTGTTGGACATACATTTGAGGTGATGATTGAATCATACGCTGAATCAGAAGGTACTTACATCGTTAGTAGACGTAAATACTTACAATCTTTGATTCCAGAAGCCGTGAAACAGATTGAGTATAATGTAGCGTATGACGGACACGTAACTGGAACAACACCGTTCGGAGTGTTCGTAGAATTCAATGAGTGTTTAACTGGAATGATTCACAAAGCTAATATTAATCCAGATTGGGCTAATAGAATTAGTGAAATCAAACCTGGTTTCCAGATTTCTTTCTACATAAAAGAAATCATCAAAGACAAACCATTCCCTAAATTAATTCTTACTCAGATTTTGAGAGAGACTCTTTGGGACACTATTAAGAATGGTCAAGTCATCGAAGGAACTGTAAAAGACATCAAACAGTTTGGAACACTTGTAAACCTTGATGAAGAAACAGTTGGTCTTATCCATACTTCAGAGATGGAGAAGTTAAAACGAAGATTTCAACAGGGTGAACAGTTGAAAGTAAAAGTACTTTCAGTTGACCGAACAACTAGAAAAATCTTTCTTACAGTAGCCTAAAAAGAAACCTCAGTGAAAACTGAGGTTTTTTTATTTTATGTAAATTCTCTTACTTCTCTAAAATTAGTTGATCACTACCAGTTCTAAGACTGTGTTCATCTGATTCTCTAAAAATAGTTTTAATGATAAGCTTCCAATAAGTCAAACTTACTTCTTCTGCAATTATAGCCATAGATAAATTTCTATCTTTACTTCTAATTATAAACTCAGTTTGATTGACTATATCACCAGAAACTATTGATTGAGCAATTTCTCTTTTGAACCAGTTAACAAATTCAGACATTTCTGCATTAGAAATATGTGTATCATTAAAAGTTTCTAGACCTCTTGAAGCGAAATCTTGTCTTTGTTCAGCATGTTTAGTTTTGATAACGTCAAAGGCAAATGTAACTTCTATTGTAGAAGCAATTTGTGATATTCTTTTCTCGAGTATTAAAAATTCATTTAAGTCCATTGTGGTATATATTAAATACCACCGACAATTTTTAATACCACTTCCTCAACAAATTCTTTCATATCATCAACACTAATAGAATCAATAGTGTCTTTTTCTGTATGACAATTAAAAAGCATTGAGTAATCTAAATATGTATTTTCATCCCACTTTACTTGTGAAGTATTTCCATTATCTAATG
>JACCDX010972626.1_pt1 | contig 11133 bp, 10 predicted proteins | sample 7449681 | NCBI WGS metagenome assembly JACCDX01 (sample SAMN15323450, study PRJNA562643) | freshwater metagenome | isolation source: river surface water | place: USA:Blue River Watershed | collected 2017-08-18 | reverse complement strand
CCGAACGGTTTCGTCTTCGCCGCCTCGATGACCTCCCAGATATCGATCCCCATCGAGGAATACACGACCTTCAGCTCGTTCACCAGGGCGATGTTGACGCACCGGAAAATGTTCTCCGTCAGCTTGGCCGCTTCCGCGACCCGGCAACTGGACACCGGCACGGTGCGCTCGACCGCCAGCCGGTAAAGGGCCAGCGCCTTTTCGAGGCAGGCCGGGGTGTAGCCGCCCACGATTTTCGGGATCGTCTTCACCTCGCTCTGGGGATTTCCCGGATCCTCGCGCTCCGGCGAGAACGCCAGATGGAAGTCCCGGCCGGCGCGCAAACCGGACCCGCGTTCGAGCACGGCCCGCAGTTCATCCTCGGTCGTCCCCGGATATGTGGTCGATTCCAAGCTCACGAGGCAACCCTTGTGCAGGTGGGGCGCGATCGCTTCCCCGGTTTGCAGGATATAGGAAATATCGGGCTCGCGGTGATGGTTGAGCGGCGTCGGCACGCAAATGATCACCGCGTCGACCTCCCGGACGACGGCAAAATCCCCCGTTGCGCTCAATCGGCCCCCTTTGACCGCAGCGGCCACTCGTTCCGGGCCGATGTGTTTGATATAGCTTTCGCCGCGAGCGAGGCTCGCGATCTTCGCCGCATCCGTGTCGATGCCGACGACCGTGCCGCCTTTTTCGGCAAACGCCAAAGAAAGCGGCAACCCGACATAGCCTAGTCCAACGATTGCAATCTTCATAAAAAAGGGACTGTCAGAACGGTATCTCCCGGACCCGCAGGGGCTGCTGGGCCATGCGGCGGCGGGAAACCCCGACAAACATGCAGCCGAGATCGAAGCGCTCATGCCGGGACGCATACTCGAACGGCGCGAGGAACCCGTTGTAGAGCCGATAGAGTCCGTAGGGCTTGCCCGCGATATAGCGGCAGGCTTCCTCCAGGAAACGCCGGCTGCTGATCCAGCCGTCGGCATATTCGAACATGAAGATGTCGACCTGCTCGCGCGCCAGCAGGTCGGCCGCACCCTCGAGCACGTGCAGATCGAAACCTTCGGCGTCGATCTTCAGGAAATCGATCCGGCCCTCGCCGGTGCTGGCCGCGAACTCGTCCAACGTGCGCACCGGCACCCGGTAGCTGGTCACTCCGCCGGCCTCGAGGTCGGCCCGCGCCGCCAGACTGCTGGACATGTTCCCGTAGTCGTGAAACTCGGCCTCGCCCGCCCGGCTCGACAGGGCCGCGTTGACAAAGCGCACCCGACTGTCGGCCGCGAACCGGGCCGCATGCGCGGCGCCCGCCGCCCGCGACGGATCGAAGGCGACCACCCGACCCTGCGGGCGCATCTCCAGCAGACTCCCCGTGAAATCGCCGTCGTTGAACCCGACATCAAACACCACCGGCGCCGCCGGCAGCTCCCCGAGCAGCCAAACCTCGCCGTTGGTCGGCGTGTGCAGCGACTGGTTCAGGGCCACGTAATCGATCCGCCGCCGCAGGCCCAGCCAGCCCCGCAGAAGCAGGTGGCCGGGGCCGCTCCATGCCAGTTTTTGAATGAGTCGGTGGCGGGTATCGCGCGAAGACATAGAAAGGGAATCAGCGTTTGCCGGCGGATTCGGCCGCAAACGCGGCCTGCAGCCTCGCGGGCACAAGGAAGAGCATTTTCGTCCAGACGTCGGCCGGTTCCCGCAACTCCCGGAACTCCTGCGCGTGCGTTTCGCGGTCGGTGACCGTGGCAAACACCGCATAGCCGTGACGCCGACACCAGCCGATCAGATCGGCATTCACCGTCGCCTCCGTCAGAATCAGCGGTTGGCAACGCCCCACCAAGCGCGACGCACCGGCCAGCACCTGCACATCCGCGCCCTCCACGTCGATCTTGATTCCGCCCACGTCCGTGCCGCGCGGCTCGAATACCCCGTCGAGCGTCACCACCTCCACCTCGCGCGTGCGTGCCCCGGCTTCGCCGCCGAGCCGGCTCAACTCCGCATGGTCATCGAGGGTAAACGACGCCCGGCCCGCCCGGTCCGACACCGCAACGGCGTGCACGGTCACACCGGGCCGGCCGTCGAGATTGGCGCGCAAAAGCGAAAGGGTGCGGCTATCGGGTTCGAAGGCGTGGACCTCCCCGGCCCGCGGCCGCAGGTAAAGGGCATAGTATCCCAGGTGGGCACCGACGTCCACGAACGCCCGTCCCGTTTCGAAGTGGCGGTAGAAGCGCGCCTCCGCGCCCCAATCGACATCCGCGCCGGTGAGGATCACCTCGGAGCTGAAACTGTTCCGCGGCGGGAGCAGGATCGTCTCGCCGGTCGGCAGCCGCAGGGCATAAGGCCGCCGCAGCACGCGCTTGTAGGTCTGGCGCACCGCCATTCGCCAGAGGAAACGAGGCCAGCCGAATCGGCGGGCAAGCAGGACGTAGTTGTTCACTGGAATTTCAAGGCGCCGTCCCGCAGCCCGCCGAATGGCAAGGGGCTAGCCGGTTGCGTCCGGCCCACACGAAGAAGCTGTCGCAAATCGTTTGGTGCGTGAGACGGATGCCGGACGGAATCAAGGCCTGCAGACATCCGGAAATCCAGGCCAAGTCGATCACCAAGAGGCGCCAAGGATGAATCGGCAGCAAAAGGGCAGCGCCAAACCGCCGGCCGCCCGACGCTGCTTTTATCCGGCATTGCATTTGATGTCCTGCGCATGAATCCAAATTCGTGAAAACTGTTGCCGGCTTAGGCAATCGAAAGCGCGGACGGACATGCCACGGCAACTGCGGCGCGCAACGCCGGATACGCCGCCGCCCAAACTCCGCTTGATCCGCGGCCGTCGCGAATTCCGAAAAAGCCGGGCCGACGGCCGCACCAGCCCGACCCGATCGCTGAACCCCCGTCGACACGATCGACTTTCCAAGCCTGCGGACGGGCACGTTGCGTCGCGAGATCCCGCAACACCGACACCCGGATGACATTGCGGAATGTAGATCGCACAGGGAACCGACGCCGCAGCCGCGCCCCGTGCGAACTCAAGTCGGATCGATTTGCGGCCGCCCTACCCGAAGTTTCGCGTGGACGGGGCCGCGTCGGAATACCTTTTCGCCGATTCACCGGGCGATGACACTTGGACCCAGCGCCTCGAAGCGCCTGTTAAGCTCACGATTCTTCTCCAATATAAACGGGCGGACGTCGCTGAGGGAACGCAATCGAGCGCCCGGAATTTCGACTTTCTGACCGTAGGGCCGCCAGCGTTCATCCTCCAACCACTGTCCGACCTCGGCGGCCGCCCGATTGCGGTAATGTTTCAAACGCGTCCCGCGGGTTTTCTCCGGAACGACTTTCATGCCCCAGTGTTCCAGCAAATCCTTTTGCCGGAATACCTCGTGGTGGATCCAACCGGCAACGCACCGCCGCAGCCGCTGCCAAGCGGATGCGCGCGCCACCACGGGCGGGACCAAAACGGATCGAGTCGCCATTCCGGTCCACGCTCCGAAATAGGCGTGCATTTCCTGCCAACTCCATTCCGGCGACGATACCAAGGTGTAAACCCCGGGCTGCTCCTTCCCCTGCAGGATGTGCACCAACGCCTCGGCGACGGTGTAGGTGAATACGGCGTAGGACTTGAGTTCGGGCACGTAGGCCAGCTCGGGGCGAAATTCTTTCACGATCGCCCGCGAAACGGATTGGGTGGGCCCATGGACTTGGCCCAACCGCAGCACGTAAACCGGTCGACCCAGTTTTCGCCCCTCTTCCAAGGCAATTTTTTCGGCGTAAAGCTTGGCAATCCGGTAGGCACTGAACTCGGAAACCGCCGGATCCAACTGGTAAACGGACTGGGTGCTGATGAAAACATAAGGCGCGCCGGGCGCCGCATGCCGAACCGCGTTCCGTATTTGTCGGGCCAGATCTTCCAAGCGACCGACCGTGCGCCCCGGCCAGCCGAAATCCGCCACGAGTCCGCAGTCCGACAAGACCCGTTTGGCGTCACCTTCGTTCGCCATCCTTCCGTGGCGACAATCGAGCCCCAACCTGCGGAGCACGACGGCGCCGAATTCCGACCGGGTGACCGGAGCCACCTCAATTTCCGGCCAAGCGGAGAGTATCGCCGACACTTCCACCCCCACCTGGCCGTTCGCACCGATCACGCAGATTCGCTTGGCGCTACCAGACATTCCGGAGGTGCTCATGATGCACCTCCCGTTTCCGATCCGCCCGGAAGCACGACGGACCTGGACCGCGCGAGACCATAAGCAGCTTCCAGAATCCGGGTGACTCCGATCGAATCCATCGCGCTGGTCTCGTTGGGCTCGTTGGTGCGGACGGCAGTGAAGAAGCGCTGCCAGAATTTGGCCAGCGACCGGAATGACGAGGCATTGGCATCACCCGCCGCCACGCGCACGAAGAAATCGCTGCCCAACCGGGACGCACGCACGCCGGCAGTGTCGAAGAGTGAAAAAACAACCCTGTGATGGTCGAAGACCAATTCGATATTGCCGTCGGTCTCTTCCAGCATGGTGGTGCGGAACGAAAATGGGACCGTCGACCCATCCGGCAGCCCAAGTTGGACCCGCGCATCGGTGTGCACATCAAAGCCGCCGTCGAGGATCATCGATCCCTCCAGCGTGCCCGTCGGGCGTGCTCCGGTGCAATGGAGCACGGCGTCCAGACAGTGCACGCCGACTTCAATCAGCATTCCCCCGCCCGCGAGCTTGGGGTCCGAGTAGTATTTTTCCCCCGCGGAATAGCCGCCGATGCCGCCGAGCGCGAACCGACACTCGCGCAGTTTCCCCCAAAATCCGTCCAGGAGCATGTGTTTCACGGCGATTACGTTTGGGGTGGCGCGCCGGGAAAGACCGCAGGCGATTCGGCCCGGGCGGCGCATCGTCGAAATTTCCAAGTGCTCGACAACTGTTCGCGCGAACGGTTTCTCCACGAAAACCGCCAGCTCCGGGTTGGTGGTTCGGATTACTTCGTAATACGGTCCCCGCGCCCCATAGGGCGCCGTCACCAGCAAAACATCGATATCCCCGAGCGCCGCCGCCAAGTGCCGAAGGCTCGCCACCCGACTCCCATACACCTGCGCCACCTGCGCAGCGGACTTCTCGTCTATATCCGCAAGCCATGTGATTCGCGTATCGGGCAACGCCGAAAGCACCGGCAAATGCTGTTCGACGGCGATTTGGCCGCATCCCAGGACGCCTATGCGCAGTGGATTCATGAATTCTTGGAAAGTAAATTTCGCGGGCCGCACCGGCGGGAGTCCCCGCCGCAGGAATCAATCACACGAACCGGCGCATCGCAGCTGCGGCCCAACTGGCGTGAAGTCGATCACGAGCCGGAAGGTCGCCCGTCCGAAGGCTGAAACCGGACTTTGATTCCACGGCTACTGCTCGCGGTGCATCTACAAATTCACGCCATATGCACGCCCTAGTCTCGAGCAACGGAATGGATGGATTGCGCAAGACCAGCAGCACGTCGGACCGGTGTTGAATTGACCGCAAGGGCAGGCGACCTACAGGCCCCCTCCGCCGCGCAGCGGCATCCGGACGCTTGCTGCCCGCGGCTTCATCCCGGCGTTCATTTGGTCCGCACGAACAGATAGTCGCACATCGTCTTGTGCTGCAGCCGATAGCCGGCGGCCTGCAACGCGCGCAGACTCCGCCGAGTCTGCGACCACGTCACGTGCGGCATGAAATGATGATACTCGACACAGATCTGGTCGAACCGCAGGCCCGCCTCCAGCACATCGTCGATCACTCCGTATTCGAAGCCTTCGATATCGAGCTTGAGCAGCGTCAGGTCCTGCAGGCCCCGCTCGCGGACAAACCGGGACACGGAAACGCAGGCAAACTGCTCGGACCCGCCCCCGATCAATCCCTCCGCCAGCCGAAACGATCCCTCGGTGGGATCGACCGGCGCGGCAAATTCGACTGTTCCCGCATCACGGGACAATCCGAGCGGATGAAAGATCAACCGTTCATGGCGATTGGCCGGATCCCCCAGGGTCCGGGCACCCGTTGGAGACGGATCAAACAAATGGATACGGCAATCAAACCGTCTCGCCAGTTCCAACTCGAAGCTGATGTCCTTCCCCGCGCCGCCCGAAATCACCGTCGCCCCGGGCCGGATCAGGTCCGTGCGCACAAACCAGGGCGATGCCCCACCGAGGGAAGCCAAGGCGGGATGCGGGCGGCTCCAGGACCGGTCCCAGACACGGCGCAAGAGTTGACGGATCGAGCGGAGCATCGGGCGATCCAGTCAGTCCGCTCTCTCCGGCGCAAGAATTCCGGAGTAAATCTCCAACGCCCGGTCCGCATACGCCTGCCAGTCGAGCGAGAGCGTATGGATCCGGCGGGCCGCCGCCGCTTGGGCTGCCCGCAAGCCCGGATCCGAGGCGAGCCGGCGCAGGCAGGCGCTCATCGCTTCGACATCGCGCGGCGGCACCACAAACCCGGCCGCATACTCCCGGATGACTCCCCGTTGCACCGGCGCGCTCCCGCCCGCCAGCAACCGCAGCAAATCCTCGCCTCCCGTGTTCTCCGTGCAGACCAACGGCAGCCCGCTCGCCAAGGCCTGCGCCTGAACCATGGCCATTCCCTCCTCGATGCTTGCGATCGCAAACACATGGGAGTTGCGGTAATGCCGCACCAACTCGGCCTGCGGGACGTGACCGACCTGCTCGACTCCGGCCGAAAAACCCCGGAGCAACGCCGGTGTCTCCGGCGCCGGGCCGCCGACCAGTGTCAGCCGGGACTCCGGTATCGCCGCGGCCGCAAACGCTCGGGCGAGGTAATGAATGCCTTTCCGATAGGTCAGCGATCCGGCGTAGACGACCCGAAACCCCGCCTCGGACCCCGGACTGGATTGGTCCGACCGGAACTGCGTCAGGTTCACCCCGAACGGATTGATTCTCAACCGCGCGGCCGGAAAGCCCTGCTCGAGAAAGGAACCCCGCACAAACTCGCTCGGCACAAGCACCGCGGTCGCCCGATCGTATTCCTGCAACTCGGCCGCAATGACGCGCGGGTGGGTCACTTCGCGGCGCAAGCCCAGTCGCTCGCATTCCTCCCGCAGAATCTTTGTTTGCGTCAGCATGTGCGACGACATCCGGTCGACGATCACCGGCACCCCTCGGCGCCGGCACTCGTCGACCGTCGCAAACGCATAGCCGGACCAGGCGTGCACCAGCGCCGGAGAACCAAGACATCGGGCCGCTTGTTTCGCGAACAACGCATGCACGAGATACTGGAACCGCGTGTCCCAGCGCCCCCGGGTCGAACGGCGCACCAACTGCTCCAGCCATTGCGACGCCGTCCGGGTCACGATCCGATCCGCCGGCACGCCCCAACGCTTCACTTTCCAGCGCGGATAGTTCGTTACAAGCCGGTGCAGAGCCCCCCGTCGATGCAGGCCCACGGCGAGATCGAACGCACTCCAACGGCCACCCACGACGATCGTAATTTGGGGGGTCTGCATCAAAGCGTCGTCAGCACGCCTCCCAGGATACGCTCGTGCCCCAGACCGCGTTCGACCACGGCTCGGGCGCCATTGGCGGCGATCGTGCGTCGAAGGGGCTCGTCGGCCAGCAGCGCGTGACATTGCCGCGCACATTCCTCCGCATCGCGCCAAAACACGGCCTCGTGGCCCTCGCGAAACAAAGCGAGATGCTCGTCCGTCCGCTCGGCGCAGAACAGCCCGCCCAGCGCCGGGATCTCCGCTGTGCGCGTCGTGTGCCGATCACGGTTACCTTTCGACAAAAGGCCCAGCGCGATCTTCGAGGTCTGTATGACCTTCGCGTAGTCCGCCCCGTAGACGGCTGCGCCGCGGCAATGCGGCCGTAGGACCGGCCATTCCGCGGCCTTCGGCCAAAAATCGCCGTAAATCGTCAGCGGCACACCCCGGGCAAGCAACGCCGCGAAGAACTCCCCGCGCTCCGGCATCCACGTGCCGACAAAGACCACCTCGCTCGACCAGCAGGCGACATCGGCGGCCGACAGGCTCCGGGGGCGGTGCTCGACCTCGTCGTAGCTGCGCCAAACCCGCAGCACCCGCCGTGCACCCCGCGCCTTGAGCTCTGCCTCGGTCTCCGGCCGCACCGTCACCAGCAGGTCGTAATGCGGGATCGAGCGCAAAAATGACCGCCAAGCCCGGCCATCCCGCCTTCCAGTCGGATCGTCGTGGTTGTAGTTCACCACCCGGGTCGCCCGTTGCCGCAGCCACTCCACCGCACCGGGCCCCACCATGTGGCCGCTGTCCACCCACGCCACGTCGTAGTGTCCCGGCGCCACGTGGCTGCGGAGAAAGCGCCGCACCTGCGGCTGCCAGAGAAGGAAGCCGCTGACATTGTTGACGCGTTTCATCCAAAGGCTGCGCGGCTGGCACAGCTCGACATTGGCTACGGTCACCTCATGGCCCAACCGCTCGAGCGCTCGGGCCTTCATCATCGAGGTGGAGCCCTCGCCCCCGGCCGCCACATAAAGCACGCGCTTCCTGCCGGTGGTCATGGTTGTTCCTTTCGGTCCGCCGCCAGCACCAGCGCCTCGGTCAAACCGGCCGCCGCCGCCGCCAAATCGTAGCGAGCGACCCGCGCTCGTGTCGCCGCCCGCCACGTCGATCCGCCTGCCGGCAAAGTCGCCGCCACCTCCTCCAACTTCGCCGCCAACGCCCGGGCATCGCCGGCGGGAAAAACGCGTCCGGTCTCGCCGGTGACGAGATCGTCGCGGCACCCCACGGCATCGCTGACGATGACCGGCAGGCCGAACTGCATCGCCTCGTTCACCACCAGTCCCCACGTCTCCCCTGCTCCGCGGGCCGAGGGCAGCACGGCGACATCGGCGGCGGTATACCATTGGCCGAGCTCCGACTGGTTCACAAAGCCGGCGCAATGAAACCGCCGGCCGAGCGCGGCGCCCGCGGCGACGGTCAATCGCCCGCGCAGTTCGCCCTCGCCGATCACCAGCAGGTGCAGCTTGCTCCGCACCGCGTCCGGCAATGCCGCGATCGCCTCGGCCAGCAGCAGCGGCTGCTTCTTTTCGACCAACTTGCCGCAAAACAGCACGGCGACCTCACCGTCCCCGATGCCCAGCTCCCGGCGCCGCGCGGCCCGGAGCGGTTCCCATTCGCGGATTTGCTCCGCAAAGAGGTCCGAATCGATGCAGTAGGGCGCGAATCCGATGCGATGCGTCGGCACGCCGAGGCGTCGCAGGTGCCGGCGGGCCTCGCCGCCGATCGCCGCGAACCGCGCGATCTGCGCGTAAAGCCCTCGCAGCAAGGCATCGCGCAGCGCGGCTTTGACAGCAGATCGCCCGTGGGCGGCATCGGAGGCCTCGTGCCGCAGCACCACCGGCACCCGGTTGGCCCGCGCCCAGCCCAGTCCGCGGAGTTGCAGCAGCGAGTTGTAGGCGGTGAGCAACACCACGTCCGGCGCAAACCGACCGAGGCGCGCTTCGACTCGCCGGCCCGCCGGGCGACGAAAACTCACGGCCTGCAAGTGCTCGTCTTGCTCCAGAAATTCGTGTGGATAACCCGCCGTGAGCGGAGTATCCCACTGCACCTGCACACCGAATTCCCGGTCGCGATAGCCGCGGACGCTCAGATCCGAGCCGAAGAATACACGGACCGCGAGCCGCGGATCCGCCGCCACGCGCCGCCACAGCGGGGCCTGGTATTGGATCGGGTGCGTGGCCAAAACGGCCACCCGGATAGGTTCAGAGTGGTTGCCCACGACGCTGGCGCTTGAGTTCGATCACCTTCACCACCGTCATCCACTCGTAGAAGAAATAGAGCGTGCAGAACATGAACGCGGGAAACCCCTCGAGGAAACCGCGCCGGATCAGATAGGTGTGCGCGAAGCGCACGAAGGGCCGCAACGGGTAGAGCCGCGCCGCCCAGAGTCGCAACCGGGCTTTTCGCGTCGTCCCCAACGCAGCCGCGTCCCCGCTGGCCAGGAAATCCACGATCTTCTGCGCGTCCCACGTGGAATATCGGTCGTGCCGGGCCAACCAGTCGGACAAGCCTTTCGAATTGGCGAAATGGTTGTAGGGCTCCTGGATGCGCCCGATCCGGGCGCGGGCATCGAAATGCTCCCAGACTCCTCCGGTGAAGCCTGCTTCGGTGCGCCGCACCAACCGGGGATGCCAATTGGGATAGCCCTGGGTCCGCTTCAACCAACGCCCCCAAAACAAATACTTGGGCGTGAGTTCGTAGGCGTTGCACCCGTCCGCGTTGCGCTGCAATTCCGCCAACAGGGCATCGCGCAACTCCGGCGTCACCTCCTCGTCGGCATCCAGAAAGAGAACCCAATCGGCGCTGATCCCCGCCCGGGTCAGCGCCCAGTTGCGCTGTTCCGCGATGTTGAAGGCGCCCTTCTGCACATTCACTTCCACCCGCGCCCCGGCCGCCCGCCCCACGGCGGCGGTTCGGTCGGTGCTCCCGGAGTCCACAATCACGCACTCGTCGCACCACCCGAGGGAACGCAGGCAGCGCTCGACGTTGATCTCCTCGTTCTTGGTGAGGACGACACAGGCCAGGGTGAACGGATATCCTTTCATGGTCTGCTCCCGAACAGGTAACCCAACGATCCGTGCGCCGCCTGCGCCACCGTCAGGCCTTCCCCGCGCAGGATTTCGGCCAAGCCGGCCCCGTCGTCCCACGTGCCATGATACTCGAGGGCGATGCGGCGCACCCGCCGCAACCAACTCCGGTCCTCCGCCAGCAATCGGAACTCCGCGCCCTCCACGTCGCATTTCAGGAAATCGCAGGTGCCCAACGCCTCCAGGCGCGCGCCAACCGGGTAGGTGCCGATCTCCGGATGGCGCCGCACCAACTCCCGGCTCCAAGCATCGTGCACCCCTCCGACCAACGCGTTTTCCACCTGCACCCGACCCGCAAGCCCGTTGCGGGCCAGGTTCGCCTCGATGATCGGAACAAACGCAGGCTGCGCCTCCACCGCGTGGACCCCGCACTCCGGCGCGTTCACCGCGGCGAAGAGGGAAAAAGTGCCCGCATTCGCCCCGAAGTCCACGACCGTCCGGCAGTTCGCCAAATCCGCGCCCGCGATGTAGCATTCACGGCCGAAGATTTCCCGCACCACCCCGAACGAGGCCCCTTCGAGGTGCAATTCCCGGCCCCGCACCCGGATCGAAAACCGCTCGCCGAGCCGATCGT
>JACCDX011758246.1_pt1 | contig 11135 bp, 9 predicted proteins | sample 7449681 | NCBI WGS metagenome assembly JACCDX01 (sample SAMN15323450, study PRJNA562643) | freshwater metagenome | isolation source: river surface water | place: USA:Blue River Watershed | collected 2017-08-18 | reverse complement strand
CCCTTGGGATCGAGACCCGGCAGCAAGTGGCCGGCCAAGTGATTCTCGTCGCCGAGGTTGGCGGCCAGATACCAGTCATGCCAGCCGTGATACCCGCAAATGGCGACCTTGTCCTTGCCCGAAGCAGCACGGGCGATGCGGATAGCGATGGCGTTGGCTTCGCCGCCGGAACGGGCGAAGCGCGCCATGTCGGCCCATGGATGGATTTCAAGCAGTTTCTCGGCGAGATAGACTTCCTCGGGGCAGTTCAGTGTGGACATGTTGCCCGCCTGTACGGTTTTCTGCACCGCGGCGTCGACTTCCTCATGACTGTAACCCAAGGTGTTGGTGCCGATGCCCATGATGCACATGTCGGTGTATTCTATCCCGTCCATATCCCATACCTTGCAGCCCTTGGCCTTGCTGTAATAAGCCGGCCACTGTTCGGGCAGAAACATTTCTGCGCGTTTCGACAGCAGCATATTGCCCCCGGGAATAATTTGCTTGGCGCGTTGCCAGAGTTTTTGGCCAATACCCATGTCTTAGCTCTCGTGAAAAAAATTGGTGATTGTTCTCGATCTCACAAACCTGACCACTTGGCCGGATTAATGAGGTTTTCCTCGTTGCAGCCGAGGTCAGGAAGCCGATACCCGACCTCGCGACTGGCTGCGGCAGCAATCTGGCGCAGTTGCTCCGGATCATTCGCGCCAACGACGACGCGATCGATCTGTGGAAATCTGAGCGGATAGGCAAGACAAGCGCCCACTGCGTCCGCGTCTTGTTGATGCAACCACTGATGCCAGGTATTCCAGATGCCTTCCCATTTTGCGAACTTGGCCGGGATTGTGGACCGCGGCATGAGCAGCAGGCCTTGCAGAAAGGCCGAGCGGATATGCACTTCACAACCCTGTGCTTTCAGACGTTGCAGCCAGCCGCTCGCATGGAGGCGATGGTCGACAAGATTGAAAGGCGCCTGGATCAGGTCGAATTCAAATTTGCCAGCGCAGGCATCGAGCTCCGCGGGTGAATAGATCGAGATACCAATCTTCTTCACGTAGCCCTCCGATTTCAACTTCTGCATTGCAGCGTAGAGCACAGCACCCTGGGCGCCATGCAGATCGGAAGAGCGATGCAGCAGCAAGCCATGCAGACTGTCCAACTTGAGGCGCGCAAGCGAAGCTTCGGTTTCGCGCAGGGCCCATTCGCGAACATCCATCACCGCGTCAGGCAGTGGCAGCAACTTGCTGACGACCTTAAAATTGCCAACGCCAATTATACCAAGCGCCTGCTCGCTCTCACCATAGCCAATCGCGGTATCAATAGTATCCACGCCGCTATCGGCGGCGAACTTCACCATCCGCTCGGCAGCGGCAAGCGAAACCTGGCCTTGCGTGTTGGCCACGCCGTAAGGCAGGCCAAACTGCACCGCACCCAGGGCCAGACGGTGAAGCTTGGCGGTACTTGTAACGGGCGATACCTGAACAGCGCTCATGTCGAAACGGCTGCCTTCAGGGAATCGACAACCTTGTTCAGGTCGTCATCGGTCAAACCCGGATACATGGGCAGGCTGATGGCTTCACGGTAGTAACTCTCGGCTTCGGGGAAATTACCTTGCGCAAACCCCATCTTGCAATAGTAGGGCTGAGTATGCACAGGGATGTAATGTACATTTACTGCGATACCTCTCTCCCGCAAGAAAGTGAATACTTCGCAATGCGTGCGACGGATTTTATCTAGCTTGAGTCGAATTACGTAGAGATGTACTGATGAGTAATCCTCATCGCGTGCAGGAGTTTGCACAGGTAGAGATGCCAGCAGGCTGTCATATCGTGCCGCAATCTCATGGCGCTTCGCCACATAGGCATCTAATCTGTCCATCTGACTGAAGCCCAGCGCTGCCTGTAATTCGGACATACGGTAATTGAAACCGAGTGTTGTTTGTTCATAGTACCAAGGGCCGTCAGGAGGATTAACCATACCGGCTGGTTCGCGAGTAATGCCATGACTTCGAAATAACCTCATCTTTTCGGCCAGTGCAACTTGGTTAGTCAGCGCTGCACCCCCTTCGGCAGTAGTGATGATCTTCACCGGATGAAAACTAAATATAGTAATGTCGCTGTATTGGCAATTGCCAACAGGCTCGTTACGATAGCGCGCACCGATCGCATGCGAGGCATCTTCGATAATCCTGAATCCATAGCGTTGTGAAAGAACATGAATTGCTTGCATGTCACAGGAACGCCCACATAAATGCACAGGAATCACGATCTTGGGGAGTCGGCCCTCACTTTCAGCTACGATTAGTTTCTCTTCAAGAGCCTTTGGACTTAGATTCCAATTGTTTGGGTCGATATCAACGAAATCGACCTGGGCACCGCAATAGAGGGCGCAGTTGGACGAGGCCACAAAGGTATTCGGCGAGGTCCAGAGCCAGTCACCCTCCCCTAGACCTAGGGCTAAGCAGGCAATATGCAGAGCCGAGGTGGCGCTATTCACAGCTACGGCATGGGTAGCGTGACAATAAGCCGACAACTTCTGCTCAAAGCGCGGAACCTGTGGACCTTGCGTTAAAAAGTCTGAATTTAATACATCAACTACAGCATCGATGTCTTGCTGAATGATTTCTTGACGACCATAGGGGATCATATTTCAAACAATGCCAATCTTCGATCTGTTCTGCTCGATCCAACTACGCAGGGCATCCACGCTCATCCACTCAGAGTTGTTATCTGAACAGTAGGTGAAGTTTGGGTTGACGCGCAAGCCATTTTTGATACGCTCTGGATCGTTATACCAACTATGGATGGCAGGTAAGATTTTGAAATAATCAGTAAACTCGTAGGAATAGAGCGCGTCCTCGGTGCCAATCATCTGCTCATGAAGTTTTTCGCCTGGACGAATACCGATGATTTCATGTTTAGCATTTGGTGCTACAGCTCGTGCGATATCCAAAATATTCATAGATGGAATTTTTTTTACATAAATTTCACCGCCTACCATATCTTCAAAAGCTTTCCATACTAGCTCAACGCCCTGCTCCAATGAAATCATGAAGCGCGTCATGCGTACATCAGTAATTGGTAGCACCCCCCTTGCAGAAAGGCTAGCAAAGAACGGAATAACGGAACCGCGTGAGCCCATCACATTTCCATACCGCACAACTGCAAAGCGAGTATCGTGTCCACCCGCATAGGAATTCCCTGCAACAAAAAGCTTATCGGAGGCAAGCTTAGTAGCGCCATAAAGGTTAGCGGGGCTACTAGCTTTATCAGTGGAAAGTGCAATCACTCTTTTAACTCGACTATCGATACAAGCGTCGATCAAATTCATTGCACCAATAATATTAGTCTTAATGCACTCAAATGGGTTGTATTCTGCTGCAGTAACAATCTTAGTGGCGGCAGCATGAACGACATAATCAATCCCATCAAGTGCACGTATAAGCCTATCCTTGTCGCGTACATCCCCAATGAAGAAACGCACACGATCATCTTCACCATAAAGCTTCGCCATTTCCCACTGCTTCATTTCATCGCGCGAAAAAATGACAAGACGACGTGGATTGTACTTGGTAAGAGTCATAGGCACAAAAGTATGGCCAAACGACCCGGTACCACCTGTAATTAGTATAGAAGAATTGGTTAACATTCCAATGTCTATTAACGATTAATAAGTTCTTGATAAGAGCCGATTAACTTCACATGTCCCTTATCAAGTTCAATTATGAAATCACACTTCTGTAACGAACTAAATCTGTGCGCAACCATCAGAATTGTAAGGTCTGGACTTAGTGAGTCTATAGCTTGGGTCACAGCGCGCTCCGTTTCGGTATCAAGGGAGCTGGTAGCCTCATCAAAAATGATCACATCGGCACGTTTATAAAGTGCGCGGGCGATGCCGATTCTTTGGCGTTGGCCACCCGACAATCGCACCCCACGCTCACCAACCTTAGTCTGATATTTTTCAGGCCAGCTTTCAATGATTTCCGCAATTTGGGCTTGTTTCGCCACTTGGCACACTCGCTCCTTATCGATTTTCTTATGCGGTAAACCGAAAGCAATATTTTCCTCAATACTACTATCGGAGAGGTAAATACTCTGGGGAACATGTGCAATATGCGCCTGCCAGTTCCGAGAATTATGTCTGCCAATAGTGTGCCCGTCCACCAGAATTGTCCCCTCACTAGGCTCAAGCAGTGACATCAGGATATCTATCAAAGTGCTCTTCCCGGCACCCGTACTACCCACAATACCAACACGTTTTCCTTTAGGAATGATAAGGTGAATATTACGCATGATCCAGGTCTCGTCTTTCGAATATCGAAAACCAACACCGTCCAGTCGAATAGAATGCTTAAAGGGTAATGGCAAAAAAGAGTCTTGGCCAATGTTCTCAGGTAATGGTTGTGCAAGAAGATCAAGTCCGTCACGCAAGGAGGCTTCAGCGCCGAATATTGTGGCGAACGCATTGTAGCCTTGCTGCAAAACTGGTAAAAGACGTTGCGCACCAAGTGCTAGCGCTCCCAACACCGGTAGAGCGGCGGCAACCCCTCCCTCGCGCATCGTCATAACATAAGCCAGCATCGCAATCATCACCATACCGAGCATCTCCATGATGAAGCGTGGACTAGCACCAAAAAACATATTACTTGCTTGGGCGCGGCGCAATGGAAGATCAGCACTTCGAAAAATAGTGCAATAGGTTTCCTGAGTCCCGTCGATAAGGACATCTCGAATGCCGCCCAAACCTTCCTGAAGGGCCTTAATCACACGAGTCGACTCACGGGATATGCATTCGCTATTGTGCTGCAAATTACGTCTCAAAACTAGAGCTGCGACTAAATAAAGGAGACCAAAACTCATACAAGCCACAATCGCAATTTCGGGATCTATAAGCAAAAGCATCCAAAAAATCCCTATAAATAAGATGGCGGAACTTAATATCGTCAGCATTGGCATCAAGACGCTGCCAATTAACATGGCTACTTTGCCAGTTATGCCATTGATGATCTCACTACTATTTCTACCGATGTGCACTAAATAGGGCTGATAAAGCGTGCGGCGATAAACATCGATGCTGAAATCAGCACCAACCATAAAAGAGAATTGTGTAGAAGCATACAAAAGTACTAACCGAAGAAGTCCAGCAGAGACTGCCGCAAGACAAAAAACAAGCGTGAGTGGAAAAAGTAAATCCTCTGGCTGGGTAATTGCAAAAAAAGGAAATATTATTTGCATCCAAGGCTGGTTAAAAACCCGCTCTGGATTAATTAATACGCCAAGAAAAGGAATCACAGAACCAATGCTAATCATTTCTGCTATCGACGAGATGAGCATTAAAACCAACAGCACGAAGAATTGGGTCTTTCGTCGCTGTTTTAAATGCCGCCACAAGCTGGCAATCGACCGATAAAATCTTATCCGCTCGAACATAACCAGAATTTATGCCTATCCAAATACCACCTAAATTTTGTGATCATGCTGCTTAAGATGCGCTTGACGTTTAGCCTCTTTAAGGTCGTGATTGATCATTTCTCTGCACATTTCTTGTGCCGAGATTTCAGGCACCCATCCGAGCTTCTGTTTAGCCTTTCCAGGATCTCCAAGCAAAGTTTCAACCTCAGCGGGTCGAAAATAATGTGGATCAATCTTAATGATGATTTGACCCAGCTTTAATGCCGGAGCTTTATCTCCCTGAATATCTGTAACCAAGGCAACTTCATTTACCCCTTCACCCCGAAACTGAAGTGTGATACCCAATTCAGCTGCGCTCCACTCAATGAACTGCCTCACGCTAAACTGATACCCGGTAGCAATAATAAAATCCTCTGGTTGTGCTTGCTGTAACATCAGCCACTGCATGCGAACATAGTCTTTTGCGTGACCCCAATCGCGCAGCGCATCCAAATTACCCATGTACAAGCATTTCTCCAGGCCTTGGGCGATATTGGCTAAACCGCGAGTGATTTTTCGAGTAACGAAAGTTTCTCCCCTGCGGGGACTTTCGTGATTGAAGAGGATGCCATTGCAGGCAAAAATGCCATAGGCTTCTCGGTAGTTCACAACAATCCAGTACGCATACATTTTAGCTACTGCATACGGACTGCGAGGGTAAAAGGGGGTCGTTTCTCTTTGGGGAGTTTCATGTACCAGGCCAAATAATTCTGAAGTAGAGGCTTGGTAAAAACGGGTTTTCTTTTCCAAACCGAGGATTCGAATGGCTTCTAGTAGACGCAAAGCGCCTATACCAACTACATCTGCAGTATATTCTGGCGATTCAAAAGACACGGCTACGTGACTTTGCGCACCTAGGTTATAAATTTCATCAGGCTGGGTTTCCTTGATAATGCGCATCAAATTACTTGCATCACTCAAATCACCATAGTGCAAATTGAAGTGAGGGTTGTTAATGTGTGGATCTTGGTAAATATGGTCGATCCGCTGGGTGTTAAATGAACTTGCCCGGCGCTTGATGCCGTGAACTATATAGCCTTTTTCAAGCAGGAATTCGGCCAGATATGAACCATCTTGACCAGTAACTCCTGTAATTAGTGCAACTTTTTGTTTTGTCATCAATTTGAATTCCTTTAAGTCTGACTGGCGTATCTCTCTAAAAAATCATCGTAGGCTAATTTGATGCCGACTTCTAGTTCCACCCTTGCTTTCCAACCCAAATCGTTGAGACGTGAGCTATCCATTAACTTACGTTTGGTGCCATCAGGCTTACTTAAGTCGAACGAAATGCCACCCTTATAGCCGATAACTCTAGCAATAATTTCAGCCAGCTCTAGGATAGTGATGTCATGCCCAGAGCCAACATTAATATGACTCAGTCTGGACTGAATATGCTGAATGTATTTGACTTTTGGCAAATTCATTATGTGCACGCAAGCAGCAGCCATGTCGTCAACGAACAAAAATTCGCGCTTGGGGGTACCACTACCCCACAAGGTAACGCAGGACAAATCATTAACCAAAGCCTCATGAAAGCGACGAATTAGCGCAGGGATGACGTGGGAGTTCTCGGGGTGATAGCTATCCCCAGGCCCATAAAGATTTGTGGGCATAACGCTTCGGTAATCTACTCCATGGCTTTGGCCATACTGGCGGTTGTAACTCTCACAGAGCTTAATGCCAGCGATCTTTGCGATAGCGTAGGGTTCATTGGTAGGCTCAAGGAGGCCGGTAAGAAGGGCTTCTTCTGGCATCGGCTGAGGGGCCAACTTGGGATAGATGCAACTAGATCCCAAGAACAATAATTTTTGCACCCCGTGATGAAAGGCTGCGTCGATTACGTTGGTCTGTACCATCAGGTTCTGATAAATGAATTCGGCTGGATAGGTGTTGTTGGCGTAAACACCTCCTACCTTGGCGGCAGCTAAATAGACCTGGTGAGGTCTTTCGGAGGAAAAAAAGTCGCGCACTTTAGACTGATCGGTAAGATCGAGTTCGGCGTGCGTTCGGGTTACGATGCGATCTACTGGATGACCATGGATCAATAACTGACGCATAAGGGCCGAGCCAACCATACCCCGATGGCCGGCTATATAAATCTTGGGAAAGCTACTCACGCCTAACTGCGCCCATAGCTGTCTTCATAACGAACGATATCGTCTTCGCCCAAATAACTGCCCGATTGTACTTCGATGATTTCAAGCGGAACACTGTCTGGATTGGATAAACGGTGCACCTCACCCTGCGGGATATATGTGGACTGATTTTCAGTTAGAAGAAAATTTTTCTCACCGCAAATAATTTTTGCAGTACCCCTAACAACCACCCAGTGTTCTGCGCGGTAATTGTGCTTTTGCAAGCTAAGGCTAGCGCCAGGTTTAACTTGAATACGCTTTACTTTAAAACTTCCAGACTCATCAACAGTATCGTACCAACCCCACGGCCTTTGAACCTTTCTGTGCAGTGTGCGCTCTTCGCGTTTTTGTTGCTGCAAAATCTGAACAATTTCCTTCACATTCTGGCTATGCATACGATCGGTCACCAGCACAGCGTCAGGAGTCTCTACAACCACAAGATTTTGAACTCCAACCAAGGTAACTAACCTGCTAGTGGCATATGCAAGCGTATTGCGACAGCCAGTCGACAGAATATCTCCAACGTGGGCGTTTCCGTTAGGATCTTTAGAAAGAATGCTCCACACAGCGTCCCAAATACCTAAGTCACTCCAGTCGGCATCCAGTGTGGTCATGAGAATTGAGAATTCGCTTCCCGGGCAACGCTCAATAACGGCATAGTCTATGGATTCACTTTGGATATCAGTAAATTCTGTTTTACTTGGTCGAACGAATAAAGCATCAACGCTACGTCCAGCCCAAGCATTACGGGTAAGAGTAGCGGTAGCCGGCCGAAATTTTTCAATGGCACGAAGCCAGATTGAAGCCCTCAGAACAAAGATGCCAGCGTTCCAATAATACCCCCCATCAGCCAGATACTGCCTTGCTGTCGCTTCATCGGGCTTCTCAATAAACTGTTCAACCAACAATGTGGACGAAGGCATTGGCACATCCAAGGTCCGAATATAGCCATAGCCTGTTTCGGGACGATCTGGGGTAACCCCAAGGATCACGATAGAACCCTCTGCAGCCTTGCAGATGGCACTATGGATGGCAACATTAAACATCTCAGTATTTGCTACATTCTGATCTGCAGATACAACTACTAGAACTGGGTCGTCGCCGTTTTCAACAGCAGCTAACGCTGCAAGGGTAAGGGCTGGCGCAGTACTTTTACTCACTGGCTCTAAGATGATTGCTGTTGGAGCCAGTCCGATTTCACGCAATTGCTCGGTTACAAGAAATCGATGATCCTCCCCCGTTGAGACGATGGGATCTATCACCCGAACATTCTCACTGCCAATACCCATCAATCGCCTGGTCGCCTGCTGAAATAGACTGTCGGCCTCTTCTGTAATACAAAGAAACTGTTTTGGAAACCCCGCGCGCGAAAGGGGCCACAAGCGGGTACCAGAACCGCCGCAAAGAAGAACAGGCTGTACATCTAGTTTATTTTTCATTGTGCAAAGTTTAATTTTGAGACTGTTGAAAGTACCATGTACTCCTACACATTTCGTACAGTGTGCGAGAAGCAGTCCATTTCAATACTTCACTAGCCTTCTTTGGGTTAGCAAAACATACGGCTACATCACCAATTCGACGATTAACTATCTTATATGGCACCTGCTTGCCCGATACCTTCTGGAATTCCTCCACTATGTCAAGTACACTAAAGCCTGAACCTGTGCCAAGATTGATGGCGTGCCAACCGGCTGTTTGAGTTAAAAAACCTAGTGCAGCAACATGTCCTTCTGCCAAGTCCATAACGTGGATATAGTCTCTTATGCCAGTTCCATCTTTTGTGGGATAGTTATTGCCATAAATACTCAACTCTGCTCTTTGGCCTGCAGCAACCTGTGCTATGTAAGGCATGAGGTTATTGGGCTCTCCATTTGGATTCTCACCAATCAAGCGACTTTCATGGGCCCCTACTGGATTGAAATAACGCAGGCATACAATCCGCCAGCTCTTATCTGATAAAGCAAGATCATTCAACATCTTTTCAATAAACAGTTTATTTCGGCCATAAGGGTTAGTGGGATTAGTAGGATGGTTTTCATCCAAAGGGAGATATTGAGGCTCACCATAAATCGTCGCACTACTACTAAAGACAAGCGTCTTAATCTGAGCTGACTGCATCGCTTGCAGTAAACTTATAGTACCCTGAATATTATTTGCGTAATAGTGAATAGGTATTTGCGTTGACTCACCAACAGCTTTTAATCCAGCAAAGTGAATAACAGCATCAATTTGGTAAGAATGAAGCGTGCTCGTCAGCAACTCTGTATCGCGGACATCCGCGTTAATAAACGGAATTTTTTTTCGAGTGATTCTCATAAGCTTTTCAAGAATCAGACTACTACTATTTGCTAAGTTATCATAAAGAATGATGTGGTGGCCCAACCCCGCAAACACCGCTGCTGTGTGACTACCTATAAAGCCCAATCCACCTGTAATTAAAATATTCATGGGTTTTCCCATTTTTTTAAAGCCATTTGCACACATCAGCCAGAAATTGAAGACATTGAGCTTAATATAAGAGTTTAATATGTTTATCAATTACCCCTCCTTGCATGTTTCAGCCGGAGAGGTGCAACAAACTTTTACTCCACCAAAAATTTCAGTTCAAAAGATGTGCCAACTGTTATTGGGCGAAACGGAAAATTATTTTTAAAACAAAACCAAGGTTAATGGCGATCTAAAGAAGGTTAATCTAAGGTTTCCCGAAAAACATTAAGTCCCGAAGATCTTTTATGCACGGAAAGGTACAAAGGATATTAAGCAAAATGAAAAAGATTTTGAAAGCTACCGCAGTGCACTCTTGGTGCAGCTTTTAAAGTAAAAGGAAATATTTTAATACTTTGTGCTTTTAACTAAATTAATTTACTATAAGTAACTATAAAGATTAATTTTTACTATCCATAATTAAAACAGTTAGATTTTAACTATAAGTACCATACAAAAATACCATCAAATTGACGGTTAATTTGCCGATAATTTTAATGTGGGAAGAGTTTCTTACCCAGAAATCCTTCTCCCTCTATATTTCTAACATGCTAATTATTAAGGAGATTTCATGGCTAAGTCGGTAAAAGGTACTAAAACTGAACAGTCTTTAAAAGAAGCATTTGCTGGTGAGTCCCAAGCCAACCGTCGCTATTTGTACTTCGCGAACCAGGCTGACATTGCTGGCGCAAACGATGTAGCAGCAGTATTTCGTTCGACCGCTGAAGGTGAAACTGGCCACGCCCATGGTCACATGGAGTATTTGATCAACGGTGGCGCTGGCGAGCCAGGTACTGGTATGCCTGCGAAGACCGTTGCTGAGGCTCTCCAAGCCGCTATTGCTGGTGAGACCCATGAGTACACCGATATGTACCCAGGTATGGCAAAAACTGCTCGTGAAGAAGGTTTTGACGAGATGGCTGACTGGTTTGAGACTTTAGCGAAGGCTGAGCGAAGCCACGCTAACAAGTTCACCAAGACGCTCGAAGCACACTTGGCAAATTCCTAATTTGTAGTTTCTACAGAAAAGAAAATGGCGCTCCATGGAGCGCCATTTTTATTTGACTCAACACCAAAGTGATGT
>JACCDX011382139.1_pt1 | contig 11137 bp, 10 predicted proteins | sample 7449681 | NCBI WGS metagenome assembly JACCDX01 (sample SAMN15323450, study PRJNA562643) | freshwater metagenome | isolation source: river surface water | place: USA:Blue River Watershed | collected 2017-08-18 | reverse complement strand
TAGATGCAGTTGAAGCAATCTGTTCTTTGGTTTCAACATCTTTTGCCATGTCTAATAATTTGGCAACAATTTTTTCAACAGCTGCTTCGATGCCACGTTTTAATGCCATTGGATTTGCACCAGCTGCAACGTTTCTTAAACCTTCGCGAACTAATGCTTGAGCTAAAACTGTTGCTGTGGTTGTGCCATCACCTGCGACATCGTCTGTTTTCTTAGCAACTTCTTTAACTAAGTCAGCGCCAATTTTTTCGTATGGATCTTCTAAATCAATTTCTTTTGCAATAGAAACACCATCATTGGTAATGGTTGGTGCTCCCCATTTCTTTTCCAAAACGACGTTACGTCCCTTTGGTCCCAGGGTGACTCGAACTGCGTCAGCCAAAATATTCATGCCACGTTCCATGGAACGTCTTGCGTCTTCGTCAAAAGCGATCATTTTCGCCATTGTTAATTTCCTTCTTTATGGGTTATAGGCTTTGTCACTCTCATCAATCGAGTGCTAAATCAATTTTGGCACTCAAGAACTTGGAGTGCAAATTGGGGGTCAAGGCCTTGTCTAAGGCTTAATTGACCAGGGAAACCATTTCATAAATCAGGTGAGATGCAGCAATCCCCGTGATCTCAGCGTGGTCATAGGCAGGAGCAACTTCTACGACATCTCCGCCAACAATGTGGCAATCTTTTAAGCCTCTTAAAACTGCTAAAAGCTCTCTTGAACTTAATCCCCCCATTTCAGGAGTTCCAGTTCCTGGAGCAAAACCTGGATCTAATACGTCAATATCGATTGAAACATAAACTGGTGCATTTCCAACTCTTTGTTTTACTTTATTGATGATTTCTTCTAACGAAAACTTATTGAAATCAATCGAAGAAACTATGCCAAAACCAAATTTTTTATCATTTTCTAAATCACTCTTGTCATATAAAGGACCGCGAATTCCAACATGCATGCATTTTTCTTCTGCTAATAATTTTTCTTCCCAAGCTCTTCGAAAAGGCGTGCCGTGAGTAAAAGATGCATTCATGTAGGTATCCCATGTATCCAAATGAGCATCAAAATGGACTAAAGCAATTTTTCCATAAACTTTATTTAAACTTCTTAATAATGCTAAAGCAATTGTGTGATCACCACCGATAGTAAAAAGTGGTTTTTCTTTTTCAATTAATAATGAAGCATGTTTTTCTAATCCAATTAATGCTTCTTGAATATTAAATGGATTCATCACAGCATCACCTGCATCAACAATTTGTTTATTAGCAAATGGTGAAACATCTTGAGCAGGGTTATACGGTCTTAAAAGTCTGGAGGCTTGTCTTACATGACTTGGACCAAATCTGGCTCCAGATCTATAAGAAACTCCTGCATCAAAAGGCGCACCTAAAATTGCTACATCAAATTTTGAAACATCTTCAATTCTAGGAAGTCTTGCAAAAGTAGAAAAACCAGCAAATCTTGGAACTTCTAGACCACTGATTGGTCCAACATTTCCATTATTTTTAACATTATTTCTTAATGGATCATTAATTTCTGGATTTGTCATAAGTAATTTCTATTCTGGCATAGGTGATAAATGTTCATGCACAGCAATCCACTTATCATTTTGATAATTAAAAACGATGGTTTCTCGTTCTTCAAAACTTTTTTCGCCATCGGAAGTATTTAAAGTTGTTGCAACAGTATGAGAAAAAATGGCAACATCGCCATACATTTGCACTATTTGGTTTGAAGAATTACAAGCCTTGACTTTAAAGCCCCATTCTTTTTCCCAATTTTTCCACTCTATTTGGTATTCAAGTTTATTTTTTAAAACATTTTTTGTGGTGTGAAAAATAAAAACGGTGTCATCTGCAAAGCATTCAAAATATTTATCAAAATCATGTTGGGCAAAACATGAAACAAGGTGCGCTGCTTGTTGCAGCACACCTTGTTCATTTTTCATGCTCTTAAAATTACTTGGTTCTAACTAAACGAGCACCTTTTGGTCCATAAGCACTCTTTGGTTCTGGCCAAATTGTTAAGAACAATATGTACAAAACCGCAGCAGAGATCATGGATACAGGAAGAGAAACATCAATTCCGCCTCCCACTAATGCACTCCAAGGACCAACTAAAAGCGGTGGGTAATAGCAAAACATCAATCCCAAAATTGCAGATGGAATCCAAGCTAAAAGACCACGCCAGTTAAATCCTGCGTTAAACCAGTAACGTCCACCGGTTTTTCCTTTATTAAATACTTGTACATCTTCAGCTGAGTACCATCCATAGCGAATAAAGAATCCAATCATCATGATTACCATCCAAGGAGTTGTAAAGATGATGATTAAACCAATAAATGCGTTAATACTTGCTAAAAGATCTGTTACTAATCTTCCTACCAAAATAAATATGAATGCTAAAGATCCAATAAATATGGATGATTGCACACGACTTAATTTTGGAAACACGCTAGAAAAATCTAAACCTGTTCCATACAAAGATGTAACACCTGTTGACATTCCACCTAAAAATGCGATGACAATTAATGGCAAGGCATACCAAGCAGGTGAAATTTCAACTAATCCAACAATGTAAGCAGCTGGATCTTTTACCAATGTTGTTGTGGCAACACCAAACAAGAATGGAATCAAAGTCATTAATTGAGCTGAGAAAACTGAACCCATTAATGAGCTTCTTGGAGTATTTTCTGGAATGTATCTAGCCCAATCACCTAAGAATGCACCAAAAGATATTGGATTACCCATCACAATTAATGCAGACAATATAAAGGTTGGCCAGAAACTTCCTAATGCATAAGCACTTGGTCCTGGGTTATAGCTGGCACTAAAAATAGAACCAAAAGCAATAATTCCTGCAAGCATCAAAGCAGTATTTGCAATCACTACTGTTTTGTTTACTAAAAGCATGAATTGGTAACCGTAAACAACTACTACAATTACAAGTGCGCCAATTAATGCATAAATTGTTCCTCTGAATAATGCACCAGTTGTATCGACTCCAAAGAATCTAGAAATTGCTCCAAGTAGTGCATCACCACTTACCCAAACTGAAATTGAGTAAAAAGCAATTGCTGTTAAAAGAGAAAGAAAAGATCCAACTAAACGTCCTTTAACACCAAAATGCGCACCAGAAGAAACTGCGTTATTTGTTCCAGTGATTGGACCAAATAATGACATTGGCATAAGAATTAAAGCTCCAACTACAACACCTAAAACTGTTGCAGCTACTGCTTGCCAAAAACTTAGACCTAACAGAATCGGAAATGTTCCTAAAATAATGGTGGCAAAAGTATTTGCACCACCAAAAGTAATTCTGAATAGATCAAGTGGTCTTGATGTTCTATCTTTTGCAGGGATGGTGTCGATTCCATGTTGCTCGACTTGCATCGCCCTAGGTTGTGTAGCCATTAACTTTTCCTCCCGTATTGGCTTTGGAGAAAGATTAGTCCTAAATTGGGCTTTTAATAAGACTATTTTTTAGTTTTTTAGTCAGATATTTCTGGTTTTGTGAGGACTCTTGGTACAAGGTTCAAACTTCTAACGTGTTTTGCTATCTCATCTAAAGAAGTGACCCACACATCTTTTAAGGAAAGGGTGTATTGAATTAATTTCTCTAAAGAAAAAGCTCTACTTGGTCTGCCTGATAAAAATGGATGGTTAGTCAGAATAAAAATTCCACCAACTTGTCTTAATCCATCAAGTTCTAATTGCCAAAGTTCTCTAGCTTTATTTGGAGATTCAATTAAACCCACACCAGTAATATCTGGCAAAAATGCATATTGTTCCCAATCATCTAGCGACCATTGAATTGGGAGTTCAACTAACGATTTATCTTTAACAGCTAATTCGTATGGATGATCTGAATCCATTAAAGATGTGTCATATAAAAATCCATATTCAACTAATAATTCTGGAGTTTTCCACGACAATTCCCAAAATGGTGCGCGATAACCAATTGGAGTAACACCTGCTACTTTTTGTAAACTATCAATTCCTCTTTCAATGTATTTAATTTCCTCTTCAAAAGTTGCAGCTGCTGGTTGTTCATGCATATCTCCATGATGAGCAATTTCATGACCTGCAGCAACGATATTTTTAATAACATTTGGATATCTTCTTGCTGTGTATCCTGGAACAAAAAAAGTTGATCTAATTTGATTTCTCTCTAATATTTCTAAAAGTCTTGGCACGCCAGATAATGGTCCATAAGATTGATGTGACATTACAGTCATTTGATTGGCAGTAGAAGGTTTGAAATTTAAAATAACAGATTCTGCATCTATATCAAATGAAAAAGAAGCAGCTGCTTTTTTACCTTCAGGCCATTTAATAGGAACTGCTGGAACAGTTTCACTCACGCTCTGCTCCTTAATTCTCCGCCATTGGCATTAACAATTTGTCCAACCATGGCATTTTGCTCTGGATCTAAAAGAAACGATACGACGTTTGCAATTTCATCAGCTTCACCGACTCTTGCCAATGGAATATTTGCAGCATACATTTTCTTAACTTCTTCTAAACTTATATTTAAATTATCAGCATCCACTTGTAATTGTGGCGTATTTATTACTCCAGGCGCTATTGCATTTACATTTACTCCTTGGGGAGCAAGTTCTCTTCCTAGAGATTTAACTAAGGAAATTAGACCTGCTTTACTTGTTGCATAAGCAGAAGCTTCACTCCAACCAGATAGGCCCCAATAACTACTGGTTATGACAATTTTTCCTTTTGCATTCAACAAAAAAGGAAGAGTTTCTCGAACTAAAACATACGTGCCAAGCAAATTCGTGTTAATTATTTTCCACCAATCATCTTCATCATGTTCTTCAAATTTAGCCATGGCAGCATATGCATGTTGAGCAACTAACCCATAAAGATTTTCATTTGGTTTTAATACTTCTTGAACAGCTGATGAGATTTCATCTAATTTACTTAAATCGCAAATCATTAACTTGGCATCTAGTTCTTTAGCATTTTTTTCAAAATTTGCATCACTTGATTTATCATTAAGAATTAAATTTGCGCCTTCTTTTTTTAATCTCTTCGCAATTGCTAAACCCATCCCTTGTTTAGCACCAGAAATAAGAACTGTTTTTCCAGTTAATTTCATTTAAATCACAGCTCCTGCATTTGGGCTAATAATTTCTCCGCTAAAGAAAGTGCCTTCAGTTACTAAGAAATAAACAGCTTGAGATATTTCTTCTGGTTTTACTAATCTTTTTAAAGGCAAAGTATTTAAAAACTCAGGACTTCTTTCATATGTGCCCAAAGGAATAAGTGGTGTATCAGTTGGTCCCGGTGCAATTCCGTTTACTCGAATATTAAAAGGTGCATATTCCAAAGATAAAGTTTTTATTAAACCAATTTGAGCACCCTTAGCAGCAGAATAATGGGAAACTAATTCTCCTCCACCAATTCCAAGCTCTGATGTAATACAAACAAGATTTCCGCTTTTTCGTTTTTTCATTCCTGGTAAAACTGAAAGGGCAATATTTCTAAATCCACCCAAATGAACTTGCATCATTTTAACTAAACTTGCATTATCAATTTCTGAGATTGGTTTCATTTCATAATGTCCAGCATTTGAAATTGCAGAATCAATTGGACCTAATTGATTTTCAATTTCAATTACTGCTTCTTTTATTTCTTTTAAATCTGCAACATTTGCTTGAATTGATAAATCTGCTTTAGCTTTATTACGATCAATACTTGCAACTAACCAGCCATTTTCTTGAAATCGGCGAGCAATATCTGCTCCAATACCACTGGCAGCACCTGTGACTAGCGCAATTTTCTTATCCAAAAAATTTCCTATCCAGGTTCAAGCATTCTCTGAAATTCAGACATTAGCAATAGTCGGTTTTAAGTTAATTAGCAACGTATGTAGTTTTTTTATAGATTTCTTCATAAAGTTTGGTGATATTTTGGCCATCTTTTGTGAAGGGCTCGAATATCGAATCATTAGGCCCAGCCACACTCAAAACAAATCCGTCTTTTCTTGCAACTTCTCGACCAAACATCGGTGGCTCATTTGGATTTTTAGAAGCATCAAATTTATCTTCGGGCATATAAAAAATACTCATAAAAATATGTTCAGTTTTATCTTCAGCCAAGTAAAACATGGTTAATGCAGATATAACTCCAGCTTGAGCAATTTGATTAGCATAATCACCAGTCATTGGTTCTACTTTTAATAATGGTGCAATTTGTTTATCTACTTTCATTTCAAATGGAATAGGAGAAAAAGAAATTTTTGTGGTGTTAAAAATACAAGAAGTAATAATTAAAGGTAGAAATAATAAAAGTAATTTCTTAAATATTTTCATTGCTATTTAACAATAGCAGGGCAAGTTTCATTTTTGTTTGGAATTATTCCATCAACTAAGTAATCTTCAACATACTTATCAACACATTCGGAGCCTCGCTTATATGCAGTATGTCCATCGCCTTCAAAAGTTATCAATTTATTGTTTTCAATTTCGTTACTTAAACCAAGTGCCCACTTATATGGTGTTGCAGGGTCATACTTAGTCCCAATGATCAATATTGGATCTGCACCTTTTGCTTTGAAACTAGTTAATGGCTTTTCATCTTTGACAGGCCAAACAGAACAAGCAAGATTCCCCCAAGCTAGATAATCTCCAAATATTGGAGCACTTTTTATCCACTCTTTTGCTAATTCTTGAACTTCTGCAACAGTTCTTGTTGATGGGGTATCAAAACAATTGATGGCATATATTGCTTCGGTGGAATTGGTGGCAAATGTTCCATCTTCTAATCGATCATTAAATAAATCAACAATTATTAAAAGATCTGTGCCGTCATTTTCAAATGCGCTACTTAATGATTGGCGCATGTATTCCCACCATTCATCGTTATATAAAAATCCTGCGACTGCATAAACTCCCATACTTTGGGTAAGCATTCGATTTGGATCTTGAGTAGGCAATGGTTTTTCATCTAATGAATCAAGAAAGTTTCTGATTTCTTGAACACCATCTTTTCCTGTTTTAGTTAACGGACAATCTTTATGTTTTGGGCAATCTTCCACAAATCTTTCTAGTGCTTGATCTAGCCCTACAGCTTGATCAAAAGAAAGCTCTTCACCACTTAATAATGGATCAACAGCACCGTCTAAAACTAATCTTCCAACTTTGTCAGGAAAAAGTTGTGCATAAGTTGCACCTAAATATGTACCATATGAGGCACCTAAATAATTAAGTTTTGGATCCTTTACAAGTTGTCTTATTACATCCATATCTCGTGCCGCATCTTGCGTGCCAATATGAGCGATTAAATTATTTTTCTGTTTTTGGCAACCCTCAACCATATTTTTAGAAAGTTCTAATGATTTTGTGATTTCAGATTCATTATCAGGTGTTCCATCAAAAGCAATAAATTCATCAACTTCATTGTCTGTTAAACAATCAAGAGGTGTTGATTCTGCAACTCCACGGGGATCAAATCCTAAAATGTCAAAAGAATCCATCAATCTTTTTCCAAATGCGTCATCTGCATAAGTTACAAAATCTGTGCCCGATCCACCAGGACCTCCAGGATTAATTAATAAAGTTCCAATTTTATCTTTTTTAGCTGGAAGTTTTTTTAACGACAAAGTTAAAGTTGCACCAGTTGGATTTTCATAATCAACTGGAACTTCGATAGTGGCACATTCAAATTTAGTATCTTCACATTTATTCCATTTCAATTCTTGTGTATAAAATTTTTCCAAATCGTTAGAGATTATCGGCAATTCAGTTTCAGTTTGAGTATTTGTTTGTGTTGTACAACTAGTTAAAATAAAAACATATAAAAATAAATCAAAAAATTTTTTTTTCATTACCTTTGATATTACTTTAATTTAAGCTCTAGCAAGTGAGACGGTCATTGCTTCAAGAACTAGAAGCGGTGCTGCTTCACTTGGCAACATTCTTCTTGTGGCCTCGACAGTGTCCAATTTTTTTATTGTTGAATTAATACTGCTTGAATCCGCTAGTTTCTTAATAGAAGCTTTCATTTCTGTGTGAAAAAGCTCTATTTGAGCACCTGTTTGAACTACTAAAACATCACGATAAAAAGCGGCAAGTTCTTGCAAGGTTAGATCAAGTCGATCTCGAGTTATTCTTTTACTTCTCTTTTTTTGGTCTTGTTCTAGTTCTTTTCTTGCCCCACTTGATAATCTTTCAATCTTTTTCTGAGTAACTCCCACTCCACCTTCACCGTAAGCTTTCATTAAAGAATCTAATTCTTTTTCATCTATTTCATTTGTTTCATCTTCTGCATCTTCATTTGCCGCATCAACGATTTTTTGCGCTGCTTGAAAGCAAGTCGGTAAATCTTTTAATTCAAACGGAACTTGCAAAACTTGGGTTCTTCTTTGTTTAACTCTTTCATTTGTGGCAAGAAGTTTTGCTCTTCCCACATGACCTAAAGATGCATGAGCTGCAAAATATGCAGTTGCCTTATCAATTTTATCTCTAGAAATTAATAATTCTGCAATTTCTTCTGCAGGTGGAGTTCTTAAAGAAATAATTCGACATCTAGATTTAATGGTGATTAAAACATCTTTACTTGAAGGCGCACAAAGAATCCACATTGTAAATTTTGCTGGTTCTTCTATTGCTTTTAAAAGTGCATTTCCGGCTTCAGTAGTTAATCGATCTGCATCTTCTAAAATAATGATGTTCCATTGACCCAGACCTGGCATCATGCTTGACTCTCTTACTAAATTTCTAGTATCAGAAACTCCGTAACTTAATCCTTGTGGAGTAATTACATGCACATCTGGATGTGTACCTTTATTTACTGAAATACAAGACACACATTTGCCACAACCATTTTCTTCACATTGCAAAGTGGCCGCAAATAATCTTGCCGCAGTTGATCTGCCACTTCCAGGCGGTCCAGTGATTAACCAACTTTGAGAAAACCCAGGTAATACTTTGTTTGAAATTGATTCTTTTGCATCTAGGGATGCTTGTTTTAAAGCTTTAACACTAAATTCTTGACCAATTAATTCTTCCCACATTTATTTTTTTCTTTTCGCTAAAAACGCATCCAAAACTAATTTTGATATTTCTTCAACTGGTTTAGAAGCATCAATAACAACGTATCTTTCAGGATCTTTTTTAGCAATATCTAGAAATGCCTTATTTACTTTGTTATGAAAATCTTCTGATTCTCTATCTAATCTGTCTTTTTGTTTTAGTCTTGATTGACCAGTTTCTGTTGAGACATCTAAAACAATTGTTAAATCTGGAACTATTCCTTGAACTGCCCATCTTGAAATATCTTCAATAGTTTGCTCTCCCAAACCTCGAGCTATTCCTTGATAAGCAATAGATGAATCAATATGACGATCAGCTATTACAACATAACCTTTTTCTAAAGCAGGTTTAATAACTTGACTCATATTTATTGATCTATCTGCTGCAAAAAGTAAAGCTTCCATTCGAGGAGTTACTTCGTATTCAGTTTGGTCAAGTAATATTTCACGAATTTTTAAACCAAGAGCAGTGCCACCAGGTTCTCTACTTAAAATAACTGTTTCATTTAAATCTTTTAAACTTTGTTCAAGTTTTTTTACTTGTGTTGATTTTCCGGCACCATCGCCACCTTCAAAAACAATAAAAAATCCAGGGTAATTAGACACTGACTTCGTCATTAGTGTTTTCTTCTACTTTGGCTTCTTTAGATTTTTTCTTACTCGTTTTTTTAGCAGTAGTTTTTTTCGCAGTTTTCTTTCTTTTCTTTTCTACAGGTCCACGAGCTCTTCTATCTGATAATAATTCTGAAGCTCTTTCAATACTCATTGTTGGAATATCATCACCAACTCTTAATGATGCATTTGTTTCACCATCTGTGACATAAGGACCAAATCTTCCTTCTTTAATAACCATCATTAATTGAGTTGAAGGATCAAGTCCAACTTCTCTTAATGGTGGTTTAACAACAGCACCTCTTCTAGTTTTTGGTAGCGCATATTTTGCTAATGCTTCTTCTAAAGTAATTGTAAAAATTTGTTCTTCTGTATATAAACTTCTTGAATCTTTTCCTTTTGTCATATACGGACCATAACGACCATTTTGGGCAGTTATTTCTAAATTGTCACTTGGATCAATTCCAATAACTCGAGGGAGTGCAAAAAGTTTTAAAGCATCATCCAAGGTGACAGTGGTTGGTTCCATTGATTTCAACAATGAAGCAGTTCTTGGTTTTTCGGTGCTGTCTTCTGGTAAAACTTCTGTGAAATAAGGGCCATATCTGCCGGTTTTAACCATGATGGTCAAACCAGTTTCAGGATGAACTCCTAATTCTCGATCAGTTGATGGAGCAGTCAAAATCGCTAAAGCTCTTTCTGGAGTTAATTCATCCGGTGCAACATCTGGTGGAATTGATGCTCTTTCTTCTCCACGTTCTAAATAAGGTCCATATTTTCCAACCCGAACACTGATTCCTGAATTTGCCACTTCAAAAGTTGAATTTCCTCTAGCATCAATATCTGGAAGTTGTTCTAAAAGTGTTACTAAACCTTTAGCAGATAAATCTTCTGGACCAAAGTAGAAATCTCTTAACGCTTGTGATCTTTGTAATTGTCCTGCTGCAACTAAATCTAATTCTTCTTCCATACGAGCAGTGAAGGCATAATCAACTAGATTTGTAAAAAATTCTTCTAACAATCTAATTACTGCAAAAGCAGTCCAAGAAGGAACTAAAGCTCTACCTTTTCTTAAAATATATCCGCGATCAACAATTGTGCCTAAAATACTTGCATAAGTTGAAGGTCTACCAATTCCTCTTGCTTCTAATTCTTTAACTAATGATGCTTCAGTAAATCTTGCCGGAGGAGTAGTTTGATGACCTGATGGTTTAATTTCTTTTGCATTTAATACATCAGATTTTTTTAAACTTGGTAATCTTTTTTCTTCTGCTTCATCTGCTTCATCAGTTTCCCCACTTTCATATGCAGCTTTATAGCCTAAAAATTCAATAACAGTTCCAGAGGCCGAAAATTCAATTACTTTTCCACTATTTGTTTTTCCAGAAATTTTTACGGTACTTGTAGTTCCTTTAGCATCAACCATTTGAGAAGCAACAGTTCTTCGCCAAATCATTTCATAAAGTGTGAAATCATCACTCT
>JACCDX011133964.1_pt1 | contig 11138 bp, 13 predicted proteins | sample 7449681 | NCBI WGS metagenome assembly JACCDX01 (sample SAMN15323450, study PRJNA562643) | freshwater metagenome | isolation source: river surface water | place: USA:Blue River Watershed | collected 2017-08-18 | reverse complement strand
TGTGGGTGATTCTGCCGATTCTTATTGGTGGCCTTCTCTACTCCATTGGCGCCATCTTCTATGCGCTAAAACTGCCAGGGCGAAATGCAAAGTACTTCGGCTTCCACGAGCTCTTCCATATCTTTGTGCTGGCGGCATGGATTTCGCAGTACTTAGCGGTCTCATTCGCCATTTACCGAAAGTAGCCGGATGCCCTAATCTTGGGCTCTTGCACCACTATCCCCGAGCACTTGATTGAGAGTTAGACCATGGCAGAGAAGAGCTTCCGCAGCTGGGTTGGTTTTCGCGATGAAGCAGAGCGCGCACCTGTAGCTAATCCTGTCGATCGCATTCGCGAGCTCGAATCTCAACTTGCTGACCTTAAATCACGTCGCGATATCACCGGCTTAAGCCGCGAAGAATTTGAAATCCTAGCTACCGAAACAGCAATGTCGATGATCAAGTCGGCACAAGCACGTGAAGCGAAAGCTCATGCTGCAGCCGAACGCCTCGTTAACGAGACTACCCGCACAGCTCAGGATGCAATTGAAAGTGCTGAAAATAAGGCACGTAGCATTCTTGCCGGCGCCGAATCTCGTGGACGTAAATACATTTCAGCTGCAGAAGTTGAAGCCTCTGAAATTGTTCGTGATGCCAGCCGTGAAGCATCAACAATTGCAGATGCGAAGGTGCGCGAAGCTGATTCGATTGTTGACTCTAAGCGCCGCGAGGCAGTTGCGCTGACCACGGCTGCTCGTCGCGAAGCTGAGCGCGTGATTTCCGAGGCGGCAGAGAACGTTGTCGAGTACCGAGCATGGCTTGCAGACATCATCGCTGAGTCAGAGCGTCTTTACCGTAGCCAAGCAACTGCGCTTTCTGCAGCTGAAGCTGCGATTGCACAATCTCGAGAAAAGCTCGATTCAGCTTTCGCGCGTCTTAGCAAGATGCAGGCAGTCGTAAATGACTCATTGAATGCAGATGGAAGTGTGAAGAAATCTGCTCCCATTAAGGTTGAAAGCAAGCGCACACGCACTGCAATCGCAGCTCCAAAGAAGCAGGTTGCGAAGAAAGCTGCTGTAAAGAAGTCAGCCTCTAAAAAGCCGGCCGCAAAGCGTAAGTAATTTCTATGGCTACCAATCGCGGTATCCAATACATTCCTGCAATCGACGGCCTTCGCGCCGTCGCTGTTATTGCAGTGATGTTCTATCACCTGGGCTTTACCTGGATTCCAGGTGGCTTCCTCGGAGTAGACCTCTTCTTCGTTATCTCTGGCTATGTCATCACTCGTTTACTGCTTGATTCGATTGCACAAAGTGGCGGACTTGATCTGCGAGGCTTTTATCTAGCTCGAGCTCGTCGTTTATTGCCCGCCCTCATATTCATGCTCGTTTCGACCACCATTGCCATCGGTATTTGGGCTCCCGATACGATCAAAAGGCTTCTGACTGACACTCCCTTTTCATTGACCGGCACCATGAATTGGTGGCTAGTTGCCCGTCATCAAGATTACTTTGAAAGCATCGGTAGACCACCGCTGCTGCAGCACACCTGGTCACTGGCCGTGGAAGCACAGTTCTATTTGGTCTGGCCACTGATTCTCTATTTCATCCTTAAGAAATTCGGCAAGAAACACATTCCTGCAGCGTCACTGATTATTGCCGCAGCATCTGGAGCAGCGCTTCTCATTGTCTCATTCTCACTCGATGCCTCAAATGCATCCAAGGTAAGCCACGTCTACTTTGGAACAGATACACATAGCATCGGTCTCTTCTTGGGAGCAGCTCTTGCTGTCAGCTGGATTCCACAGAACTTTACAAAAACTGTTTCTAAGAAAGCGCAAGACTTTATCGATGCAGTTGGATTTCTTGGATTCTTCGGAATCATCGCTGCCTTCTTGTTGATTGATGAGAGTCAGCCAACGCTCTACAAAATCGCTTTCCCACTTGCCGGTATATGCGGTGCTGCAATTGTTATGTCGGTTGTGCATCCCGCCTCGCGATTTGCACCCGTCTTACAGAACCCAGTCTTTCTTTGGATTGGCGAACGTTCGTATGCAATCTACCTATGGCACTGGGTAATTTTTCAAGTAACTCGACCATCAGTCGACCTTGCAGGACAAGAGTGGGCGCTCTATGCACTGCGCATTCTGATTGTCTTTGCACTCGCCGATATTTCATTAAGATACATTGAACTTCCCGTTCGTCGCGGAGTTATTCAATATTGGTATAAAGGTCTTAAGTATCGAACCAAGAAAGAGCGAACACTTCAAACACGTTCATTTGCGATTCTGACCGTTATTGTCATTGCCATCGCTGCCGTCATTAGTGTTCGTGCCATTGGAATTGCCAATGATCAACGCGCAAAACTTGAAGCCTCACTGACTTCAGAATCATCACCGGTGGAGCCAGTAAATACAGGTGGACTCTGGGTTACAGGTGACTCCGTCATCTTGGGCATTCGAGCAACACTTGGCGAAAGCGCTCCAATTGCCATCATGAATGCACGTATTGGCAGACAAGCTGGCGAACTTCTGGAAGTGATGAAGGTAGATCTAGCAAGCGCCTCTGAATCCCCAGTGATCTTTAACCTCGGAAATAACAACGCTCTGGGTCGCGAACAAGTTCGCGAGATATTTGAGCTCGTAAAGAACCAACCTCAAATTATCGTTGTAAATACAGCGGTTCCGCGTCCTTGGCGTGAGGCCAATAATGAGCTCATCAATGAGATTGCAGCCCAGTATTCCAATGCCACGGTGGTTGACTGGAATTCAATCTCTGAGGGCCACCCTGAATATTTCGCTCCGGATGGCGTGCATCTAGTGCCGACAGGTGTTGCAGTTTATGTAGCAGAGATAGTGAAGTCGCTTAAATAGATTTGGCAAAAGAAAACTCCCCACCTGAATATCAGATGGGGAGTTTTTTACTTTTTATTTATTCGAACTGACCTGCGAATCCGAATGCCTTCGCAGCACCCTCAGCGCCGTCTGCATAGACTGCAGTTACGCGGAATGATGTTGAACCATCCTCTGAAGTCTTTGCAAACTCAGATGCGAGTGTTGTCGCTGAAACTTCTGAAACAACCTTCCATTCGCCCATATTTGAACGAGTCTCAACCTTGTAGCCCTTTACATCTCCAGCTGGCGCCTTCCATGTAATAACCATTACTGACTTAGAGCTATCTTTCCAATTTCCAATGAAGCGTGATGGCGCTTCACCTGATGCAACTTCTGTTGCTTCTGGATCTGTCGCTTCTGCAGACTCTGTCGCCATTGGTTCTGCTGATGCCGCGATTGATGGTTCAGCTGCAGGAGCTGCATCATCAGAATCTTTGCTTGAATTTGAGATAACGATTGCAGCGAGAAGAACTACGCCAACAAGCACCGCGAAGAGAGTCTTGCTTGAAGAACCCTGACGTGGCGCTGCAGATGGCTTAACTGGCGCCTTCGCAGGAGCTGCCTTTGCTGGAGCTGGCGTTGTTGAAACGTTGACACGAGCTGAACCTGTCGCTGGGACTGGAGGAACAACAAGCTTTGTCGCTGCCTTCTTTGCAGGAGACTTCTTCACAGCCTTCTTAACGGTTGCCTTCTTCGCAACTGCCTTCTTTGTTGTGGTCTTCTTCTTTGCAACTGCCTTCTTCGCAGTCGACTTCTTTGCTACTGATTTCTTTGCTGTGGTCTTCTTCGCCACTGACTTCTTCTTTGCCACTGTCTTCTTTGCAGGAGACTTCTTGGCTACTGCCTTCTTTGCAACCTTCTTAGGCGCAGACTTCTTAGCCGAAGTTTTCTTGGCTGCTGTCTTCTTCTTTACTGCCACGGTATATCTCCTTGAGTTATGAAACGGTGGAATATAAGGAAAAGTTTAACCTAGGGATTTGAGCAAAGTGATCACATGCGGTGCTATTGCTCGGAGTGATTTCCCTCGATGGCTAATCGCATCCTTCTCTTCTGCGCTCATTTGTGCGCTGGAGAGCTGTAATCCATCTGGTCTGAAGATTGGGTCGTAGCCAAAACCTTGTTCACCGATTGGTGCGCGCAGAATCCAGCCGTCGAAGTGGGCTTCTTCGCAATGGCTTCTGCCATCAGGAAGATAGAGAGCTGCAACGCATGTGAAGTGCGCACTGCGCTTCTCATCTGGAACATCTGCAAGTTGTTCTAAGACCTTTGCAGTATTGGCTTCATCATCGCCATGGTTTCCAGCCCATCGAGCCGAGAAAATTCCGGGATCCCCATTGAGCGCATCGACACAGAGTCCGCTGTCATCTGCAATTGCAGGTATCCCGGTTGCAATAGACATTTCTCGCGCCTTCTTTAAAGCATTCGCTTCGAAGGTGTCACCGTCTTCGATGACATCGTGTAAATCTGGGAATTGATTAAGACCTACTAAATCAATCTCTCCAGGAGCTACTGCATCAAGAATACGGCGGAACTCTTCGATCTTTCCTTTATTGCGCGTTGCAAGTAAGAGCTTATGTGCCATTTACTCTGCGAGAGCTTGCTTTTGGAGTTCGGTGAGGGTTGCAGAGCCCGCAACCGCCAAATTCAGTAGTGAATCAAGAAGAGCACGATCAAATGGTGCGCCTTCAGCAGTTCCCTGTACTTCAATAAAGCGACCATCACCTGAGCAGACAACATTCATATCGGTTTCAGCGCGGACATCTTCTTCATAACAAAGATCAAGCATTGGAACTCCATCAATAATTCCTACGCTGACTGCAGCAACTGAATCTGCGAGTGGCTTTGCGCCCGCCTTCACATGTCCCTCTTTTTGTGCCCACGAGATTGCATCTGCGAGTGCAACATATGCACCTGTAATTGCTGCGGTTCGGGTTCCGCCATCAGCTTGCAGAACATCGCAGTCAATCACGATTGTATTTTCGCCAAGCTCTTTCATATCTACGATTCCGCGTAATGAGCGCCCGATGAGGCGAGAAATTTCTTGTGTGCGCCCACCCAACTTGCCCTTAACGCTTTCACGATCTGAACGAGTGTGTGTTGCGCGTGGAAGCATTGAATACTCAGATGTGACCCAGCCGTTGCCTGAATCCTTAAGCCAGCGAGGAACACCCGGAGTAAAGGAAGCAACGCAGAGAACGCGCGTCTTTCCAAATTCAACAAGTACGGAACCTTCGGCATGATCGAGCCAACCTCGTGTGATTTTGATGTCGCGAAGTTGATCTACTGATCGTCCATCGTTGCGTGCCATGTCATGCCCCATTTTCTGAATGTATTGGTATTAGAGAACTTGATGCTGAACAGAACCTACTTCAGGCCCTAAGAAACGTCGTGCAAGAACTTCAAATGCCTTGGCATCGCCGGTCGCAAGAAAACGGTGTGTAGCAGGCGAATCCGAAGGTTTGCGAAGAAGGGAATTCTCCACGAGAACGCGGTAGAGATCTTTGGCAGTCTCTTCGGCGCTCGAGACGAGTGAGACGCCATTGCCCATCACATATGAAATAACTCCAGTAAGAAGTGGGTAGTGCGTACATCCAAGGACCAAGGTATCGACCTCAGCATCAATCATCGGCTGCAAATACTCGCGAGCAACCTTTGTAATTGCATCCCCCGAAGTTTCACCACGTTCAACAAATTCAACAAAAAGTGGGCAGGCAATAGATTCAATAGTTAGCTGAGGGGCTGCAGCAAATGCATCGAGATATGCCTTCGAATCAATTGTTGCTCTAGTTCCAATTACTCCCACTTTTCCTGAGCGAGTGGCTGCTACTGCACGTCGAACAGCAGGCTGAATAACTTCGATAACGGGAACTGAATAACGCTCACGTGCATCGCGCAACATGGCAGCACTTGCAGTGTTGCAAGCAATAACCAGCGCTTTCACGCCTTGATCGACAAGGAAGTCGAGAGTCTCTAAAGCAAAGTCGCGAACTTCAGCAAGGGGGCGCGGACCATATGGTCCGCGAGCTGTATCGCCGATGTAGAGAGTAGATTCGTTGGGAAGTTGATCGAGAATTGCGCGGGCTACTGTGAGTCCGCCAACGCCAGAATCGAAGATACCGATTGGCGCGTTACTCATGGAATAAGTCTAACCGCGAGAAGGCGTTAAGCCCAAAGAGTGCCGTCGAGCCCTTCAGTTGCCTCATCAATCTGCGAGCCATAAACACCAGTAGATAAGTACTTCCAGCCAGCATCACAGACAATGAATGCGATATCAGCATCTTTTCCATCGCGAATTGCTTCCTTACCCATAGCAATAGCGGCATGAAGGATTGCGCCCGTTGAGATACCTGCAAAAATTCCTTCAACTTCGAGTAATTCTCGTACGCGCTTCACTGAATCTTCTGCTCCCACAGAGAAGCGACGCGTTAATACAGTTGCATCATAAAGTTCTGGGACGAAGCCTTCATCAATATTGCGAAGACCGTAAACAAGCTCGCCATAGCGAGGTTCGGCAGCAATGATCTGAACATCGGGATTCTGTTCGCGAAGATAACGGCCCGCACCCATAAGAGTTCCAGTGGTACCAAGCCCTGCAACAAAGTGAGTGATGGTTGGAAGATCTTTGAAAATTTCTGGGCCAGTTCCGTTGTAGTGCGCCGCAGTATTTGCTGGGTTTCCATATTGGTAAAGAAAAACGTAGCTTGGATTCTGCGCTGCTATCTCTTTTGCTACGCGAACCGCTTCATTGGAACCACCGGCTGCAGGTGAAGAGATGATCTCTGCTCCCCACATCTCAAGCAGTTGGCGACGCTCAGGGCTTGTGTTCTCTGGCATTACGCAGATGAGTTTGTAACCACGCACCTTTGCAGCCATCGCAAGTGAGATTCCAGTGTTGCCACTGGTTGGTTCAAGAATTGTTGAGCCTGGCTTGAGTAAGCCATCTTTCTCAGCTGCTTCAATCATCGAGAGCGCAGTGCGATCTTTTATTGAACCAGTTGGATTTCGATCTTCCATCTTTGCCCAGAGACGAACATTTGGTGCAGGTGAGAGTCGAGGAAGGCCAATAAGCGGTGTGTTACCTACCGACGATTCGAGGGAGTCGTAACGAGCCAAAATTATCCGCCAGCGACTGCAGGCAAGATTGTGATGGAGTCGCCATCTTTAATCTGCGCTTCGAGTCCACCAAGAAAACGAACATCTTCATCGTTGACGTAGACGTTGATAAAGCGACGGAGCGCTCCGTTTTCAAGAAGACGTTCTCCAAGACCGGCGTACTGCGCATCAAGATCTGCAATAACTGCAGAGAGGGTTGCGCCGGCTGCCTCAACGGACTTTTGGTCCTTTGTGTATGGGCGCAAAATTGTTGGGATACGTACGTCGATTGCCATAGTGGTAATTATGTCGAAAAAGAGCTGCGAACTCTAATTGAAAAAATCAGTCGGTAATTGTGACGGGTTCCTCGGTGACTACGCCGTCAATGATGCGATATGAACGAAACTCTGTTGCAGGTGCAATCTCTTCGCGGGTAGAGACCAGCACATAATGAGCACCTGGCTCGCCGGCATAGGCGATATCTGTGCGAGATGGATATGCCTCAGTCTCGGTGTGTGAGTGATAGATGACGACAATCTCTTCATCGTTGTCATCTACCTCGCGGTAGAGCGCAAGGAGATCTTTCGGATCAAACTCATAGAAGGTTGGTGAATGTGCTGCATTGAGCATCGGCTTATGTCGTAGCGCCTTATCGGAACCCGCTGGTCCAAGGATTACTCCGCAACATTCATCCGGATATTCCGCTCGCGACTGTTCGAGAATTGCATCAACAAATGCGCGGGAAATCTCGAGTGACATATCGGTAATCCTACACAAGAATTTCTAGAGGCGAGAACTTACGAGTTACCGAGCTGTGATTCTTCATCTTCGTCAGCATCATCGATAAGGGCTGACAATAAAGTCTCTTGCAGCCAACCGAGCCATGTATAGACCGCATAAACGCCACGCAATGGATCATCAGGTGCCAAGAGTTCAAGCTCTTCATGTGAATTGTTCTGCACCTTTAATCTGACACCGAGTGCAAGGCGAATATCGTTAATTGCACCAAGCCATGCATTGGCATTGTCATGATCTAGATCAATGACACCATCATCGGAAGATTTGAGATGAATACGCATAGAGATTGCGTGTGCTTGCTTCTTCTGCCGCAAAGTCGCTTCTGTATAACGTCTAAATTCAGATGCATCAACTTGATCTGCATAAGCATTAGGAAGTAAACGATGGAGAACTTCATCTTCTGGTGGAGAATCGTGGGAAGTAATTCCCACCATTGCCGCTAGTGGGTCATCGTGGCCATGATCATGACGTTCGGCCAGCAATTCAATTATTTGTTCGCAGAGATTAAGGAGAACTTCCTTCTCGCTGTCAGAAAACGTTGCGACATATGAATGATCGCCGTGGCGCTTAAAGCCTTCGGTTGCGGTCATAGTTGGTCGCCGCGTTGCAAGGTGGCCCAGAGGCCATACTCGTGAAGGCGTGCCACATCATGTTCCATCTCTTCGCGGCTACCTGTAGAAACGATTGCCTTGCCATCATTATGAACTTGCAGCATCAACTCAGTTGCGCGCGCCTTCGAATACCCGAATAACTCCATAAAGACATAGACCACATAGGTTTGAAGGTTTACCGGGTCATCCCAGACGATGGTGACCCAGGGTGTATCGCCAGAAAAGATTGCACGAATCTCTTCTTCGATTTTATCTGCTGTCTTTACCATCACCGGATAATGATATTAAAGGTTGGGCTGCTGACAACGTTCCAGAGTGAATCTGCGGCGACCGTTACACGTAGCGGGACAACTCCTCTTGGATATCCGCTTAGCGTGATTGTGAAATTGCCTTGTGCATCTGTAAGCACCGCAGTGCCAGTGGCTTTCCACTCTCTTCCAACAAGTCGTTCGAGCACGACAGAACTTCCTGCAAGTCGTGGTCTGACATTTCCGGTAATAATTATTGGAGCAGCTGACTTCGCAGTTGTAGGAGCTGAAATAACGAGAAGTCGATTGACCGAGACCGGGAATTCAGGGCTTAGACCTTCTGTGCGTTCCCACGTTGCATCCGATGCGACTCGAATCGCGGTGCTCTTTCCAATAATGACGGCCTTCTCAATCTTTCCATCAATACCTGAGGTCGCAGTTGCAAGAAGTCGCCAGGTTGAATCACCTTGTGATTTGCCTTCAATCCGAATTGGAACACCAGCTACAGCAGATTTATCTTTAATGGTTATCAGCGCATTTACGGTTATTGGATTTCCGTAGTCAACAACGCTCTTATCGATTGTCGCAGTAAGCGTTACTTGATCCGGCGCAACCGACTTCGCAACGGTTCGGATTGCTTCCATCGCTAAAGGTTCTTCCATGCCGAATGTCCACGCCGTAATTCCACCAATTCGATATTTGGAGACAAGATCTGCACGGAGCGCCCAGCTTCTGGCATCTTGGTACCAAGCTGTGCGAGATGCTGTGCAAGAGGTTGATAAACCAGTTGCAGTAATTCCGTTATAGACCTTTTGATATGAGAAAGTCATCTCGCCAAATTGCTCGTTATATATTGGAACTGCGCCATAAGTTGCAGCCAGAGCAGCTGCATCGCGCATGACAAACGTTGCTGCCTTTGCGCCAGCTTTCACTGTGTTGATTACGTTTGCAGGACAGACGCCAGTGACGGCAGTAACCCAATCGCGGCCATAACCAGGTACTCCGACAAAGACTTTTGACGCAGGCATAATCGAAACAGCATATTGAACTGTGCGCTCGGTCCAAGTGATCGGGCCAATCGGACCTACTTTGGAGACGGAGTAGTCGTACGTCATGATTCGCAATTTATCTATGTATGGTGCAATCGCAGCCCATGCATATACAAAGTAACCCTTTTGAGCACCAGATGGGTTGAGCACATATGGGGTTGAGACTGAAAGTAATTTCTTCTCCGCGCGAAGTGCTGCGCTTAACTCTTTGACGAGTGCAACCCATGAAGGTGCGGTACTTGCCCAAGTGGTGTTGCCATCGACAAAAGCAAAACCTTCAAAATCTAGATCAATTCCGTCGTAGTTATTTGTTCGAACTAAATTCATTATGGCATTGACAACTTGTGTGCGTGACGTTGGATTCTTGAGTAATCCAGCCAAAACTAATTTACTTGTTCCATCGGTGATGGTTGGAATGATTGAAAACCCTGCATTGCGCATGGCAGTAAGAGGTTCAGAGATAGGAACACTTGGGTTTGCTGGCGCATATAAATCTGCGACATATGGAGCCTTCGCTTTTCCATCAAATTTAAGGGTGTACCAAAAGGGCATCACTTCGCGAACTAAATCCGCGTTATTAAGCGCATCAGGGAGCGCTGTCTTCATGGAGTAATAAGGAATCCAGCCAGTCATAATCTTTCGAGGCGGATTGTCATCGGCACGGGCTGGAGCAGTCAGAGCCGTTGCGAAGAGCGAGAGAGTTGCAATGGCTACAGCTGTTGAGCGGAAGAGGTTCTTTGCCATGGCATTCCTCTCTGTGAAAACTAGTGCTCTAGTGGTGTCCAGGTCGTATCGGTCGTTGCAAAGAGTGCCATATCAATCTGCCGACCATCATCACGTGTGACCTTGTTGCGCAATATTCCTTCTTTTTGGAAGCCCGCAGTTGTGAGAAGTTTCTGTGAAGCGGCGTTTTCTACATCCGCAAGGCCATCAATTCGTCTAAAGCCAAGAGTGCGCAATCCGTAATCAGTAATCATCTTGGCAGCGATAGTTCCGATTCCTTGTCCGCGCATCGATTTCTCAAGCCAATAACCGATTTCAGCAGTGTGGTTTTTGATGTTTATTGTGTGAAGAGAAATCACTCCTGCAAATTTTGCGTCGTCGCCATTGCCGTGTTCGATAATAAATCTAATTTCTCGTCGCTCTGCAAAGCTAAATGGATCTGATCTCACAAAATCGATGGCGTGATCAAGTGTGTATGTCGCCGGAACTGTGGTGAAAGCTGGAATCAGGGGGTCTTGGCAGGCGTTGAAAATTGAATCAATATCTTTTTCAGCACTTGGGCGAAGAGTCACGAGCCCGTATTGCAGAGTGGGAATCTCAGAAGGCCACCAAATCATGAGTGGTTAGCCGACGAGTTCGGAATCGTGCTGACGAGATTGATCGTGTGTGCAGCTGAGGTTTGAAGGTAGCGATGCACATGAATCGCAGAGAAGAATGAGTTGGTGGCATGAGGCTGTATTGCAGT
>JACCDX011015698.1_pt1 | contig 11138 bp, 9 predicted proteins | sample 7449681 | NCBI WGS metagenome assembly JACCDX01 (sample SAMN15323450, study PRJNA562643) | freshwater metagenome | isolation source: river surface water | place: USA:Blue River Watershed | collected 2017-08-18 | reverse complement strand
CTGTCCGCAAACCACCATCCAAATGATCATGCAAAAGCGCTTTTGGTAAACGCTTAATCTGATCTGGACTTGGAGTATTAGTTAGCGACACTTATCCCTCAATTCTTTCTATTACCAATGGTAATCGGTTTACAGGTGCTTCTTTACTTCCAATTGAATATCCACCCTCAAGTGCCTCAACTGCTCGAGTAAATCTTGCAGCTTCATCTGTGTGAAGCGTTAACAAAGTTTGTCCTTCAGATACTACGTCACCAGGCTTAACGTGCATTTCAATGCCTGAACCGAGTTGTAATGTTTCACCTTGTTTTTGCCTGCCAGCACCGAGTCGCCAAGCAGCAACTCCAACCTTCATAGCATCTAAAGTTAATAGCTTTCCAGATGATGAAGCTTTGATTTCCATTTTTTCTTTTGCAGTTGGCAGAGGCGCATTGTTATCTCCACCTTGGGCTTCGATCATTTTGCGCCAGACATCCATTGCCATTCCATTTTGCAATGCGGTTTCTGGGTCAACCTTTGGCTTAATTCCAGCTGCATCAAGCATCTCATTTGCAAGTATTAGCGTAAGTTCCACAACATCACTTGGCCCGCCACCTGACAATACTTCTAGGGTTTCTCTAATCTCTAGAGCATTTCCAGCAGTTTTTCCAAGAGGTACATCCATCGCAGTTACAAGTGCCCTAGTTACAACTCCTGCACGTTTTCCTAAATCAACCATGGTCCTTGCCAAAAGCGCCGCATCCTTTGGATCGCTCATAAATGCACCAGAACCTGTCTTTACATCCAAAACAAGAGCGCCTGTACCCTCTGCAATTTTTTTACTCATGATTGATGAGGCAATTAAAGGTATTGCTTGCACTGTTCCTGTTACATCTCGTAATGCATAAAGTTTTTTATCAGCTGGAGCTAGTCCAGTACCTGCTGCACAAATTACCGCACCGCATTCTTGTAATACTTTTAACATTTGGTCATTTGAAAGATTAGCTTTCCAGCCCTTTATAGATTCTAATTTATCTAATGTCCCGCCTGTGTGACCAAGTCCTCTACCAGATAACTGAGGTACCGCAGCACCACATGCTGCAACAAGTGGGGCCAGTGGTAATGTGATTTTGTCGCCAACTCCCCCAGTTGAATGCTTATCAACTGTTGGGCGATCTAGCATTTTCCAATTCATTCTTTCGCCACTTGAAATCATGGCATCAGTCCATCTGGAAATTTCACGATTATTCATGCCATTTAACAAAATTGCCATCAAGAGCGCAGACATTTGTTCATCTGCAATTACGCCCCTGGTATAGGCATCAACTGTCCAGTCAATCTGATCATCACTTAATTCAAACTTATCGCGCTTTGCTGAAATTATCTCTACAGCTGCATACCGTTCATTCATTTAAGATCCTCAGGGCCAAATCCCCATGGAAGTAGGTAAGACAAAGGTTTTGGTCCCTCTGGCGTCATGAAAAGCATTTCATTTCCGCCGTGTTCAAAAAGTAATTGTCGGCAACGACCACACGGTGAAAGATATTCACCCTTGCCATCAACGCAAACAACTGCAACCAATCTTCCGCCTCCTGATGCAGTTAAACTTGAAATTAATCCGCACTCAGCACAAAGGCCAACGCCATAACTTGCATTTTCACTGTTGCAACCAACAACTATGCGACCATCTGAAACTAAACCTGCTACTCCAACTTTAAAATTTGAGTAAGGAGCATAAGCTTTTACCATTACATCTTTTGCTGCCTGGTGAAGTTGGGCCCAATCAATATCCATGGGCTAATTCTCCTACGAAAACCTATTACTTTTTACCGCGTATGTAAGGAATTCCATCGGCGGCTGGAGCACGAACGCGTCCGACAACACCGGAAACGGCAATAATCGTTGCTATATAAGGAATCATCAACATAAACTCGGAAGGAATGGATACTCCAATAATGGATAGATTTCCTTGCAAGTTATTAGCAAACCCGAAGAAGAGCGCAGCAAGAATTGCCCCTCTTGGTGTCCACTTGCCAAAAATTAAACAAGCCAACGCGATAAAACCAGCACCAGCTGTCATAGATTGAGAAAAAGGCCCAATAGTTCCTACAGTGAAATAAGCCCCTCCAGTACCAGCTACTAATCCAGCCAACATAACATTCCTAAATCTTAATTTGTTCACATCGATTCCAACACTATCGGCTGCAACCGGAACTTCACCGATTGCTCTAGTCCGTAATCCCCACTTAGTTTTAAATAAAGCCACCTGTATGAAAATTACAAATGCGTACATTAAGTAGACAATGATAGTTTGGTTAAACAAGGTTGGACCAATAATCGGTATTTTGGACAATAAAGGAATTGGAATCGTCGAAAAACTTCCTCCAACATTCCACCTATCTTCGTAAGGAATTAACAGCGTTGTGTAAAAGAAGCTAGTTAAACCAAGAACCAAAACATTAATCACAAAGCCAAGGATGACTTGATCCACTTGAAATCGAATTGAGAAAAATGCCAAAATTAGTGATATTAATGAGCCCGCTATCGGCGCTGCGATTAATCCGAAAAACACATTCTGCGTGATACTTGCCACTACAGCCGAAACAAATGCTGCAAATAAAAGTTGTCCTTCGATTGCAATATTAATAACACCAGATTTTTCACATAACAACCCTGCCATCGATCCAAAAATTAGTGGTACCGATAACATAATTGCACCTTGAAGCAATCCAGTGAAAGGTATAAATTTTCCAGCGCCCGCCCAACAAAGAAATGACATGATGCTGCCGAGCCCAAATAAATACACCCCAAAAGTTAATTTTTTATCTCTTTGATATTGTCTGTAGGAAGAAAGAACTCCAATCAGAGCCAATCCTAAAAATAAAAGTGCACCAGTTTTCGAATCAATCTTCCATTCGTTGATTAATTTCCACTCGTCGCCCAAAGTAAAGCCGAATGTGATCTCTTCGGTTTTATTGGAATTTAAGTAAAAAACAACGAAAAATAACAAATTCAATACGAACATTGAAATGATTCCGCGCCTTTGTCTTCGTTTTAGGTTGCTCAAGTTTTTCATTATCCGTTCCATCCCTTGGCAGCCATTGATTTATCACTTAAATTTCGCTTAATTCTAAAGATCGCTTTCATCATCGTTGGGGCAGCAATAAACAAGACGATTAATGCTTGAATTACTTGAACTATGTCCGGAGACGTTCCAGTGTTTGAGAGCAAAGTTCGACTTCCCGTTTGAAGTGCACCAAACAAAAAGGCTCCAAATAAAGTACCTAGTGGTGTTGCTTGGCCCAACAAAGCCACGGTGATTGCATCAAAGCCAAGACTTCCAGCAACGCCTGCTGCCAAAGCCTTTTCGGTACCTAATAAATGAACTGCACCACCCAATCCAGCTAGGCCACCACAAATAAACATTGTTACGGTAGTTACAAATGGCACTGAAATTCCTGCAGTCTTTGCTGCATTTGAGTTTGCACCTACTGCTCGAAACTTAAATCCAAGCGTGCTTCTTTGCAGTAACCATGAAACAAAAATGGTTGCAACAATTGCAATGAAAATGCCAAAATGAATTCGTAAATTTTCACCAAATAGTTGTGGTAATTGCGCACTTGGGTTTACTTCAGGAGCAAGAGGATCCTGTCGATCCGGCCGCAGGAACACTGTAGTTTTTAATAGCCATAAAATAAATAGCGCAGCAATGTAATTGAGCATGATGGTGACTATAACTTCATGTGCCCCAGTTTTTGCCTTAAGTATTCCCACTAGTCCGCCATACAATCCACCTAAAATTACTCCGGCAGAAATTGCCAAAACTACATGCAAAATTGGATTTAACGTATATGTAAATCCAACATATGAAGCACTTATTGCTCCGAAGATAAATTGACCTTGCGCGCCAATATTAAAAAGTCCAGATCTAAAAGCCAAAGCAACCGAAAGCCCACATAAAATCAGTGGTGTAGCAGTAACGATAGTTTCAGATAATGGATAAAACCCACGCCAAAAACCAGAATCGCGAGCTAAATTTACATCATAAATTGAGCCTTGAAATATTGCTAGATAGGAGTTACCAATCTTGGCTCCAGCGGCAGTTAGGAATTTACCTGGTGATGAAAGTTGACCCATTACAACTGGATCTGAAATTACAATAATTATTCCACCAATAAAAAATGCAAAAATAAAAGCGACAAAAGGTAATAGTGCGTTATTTTTTAAGCTATTTATCATGTTCTTCATTAGGCAATTCCAGCCATCATTAAACCTAATTTTTCTCTTGTAACATCCGAACCTACAATTCCAACTAACTCACCTTTGTAAATCACTGCGATTCGATCTGCCAGTGCTACCACTTCATCTAATTCGCTACTAATCAATAAAACAGCTTTGTCTGATTCCCGCTCCGCAAGTAATCTTTCATAGACAAATTCAATAGAACCAACATCTAACCCTCGAGTTGGTTGTGATGCCACTACTAAATCAACTTTTCTAGTTAGTTCTCGAGCTAGAACTACTTTTTGCTTATTTCCTCCTGACAAAGAAAAAGCCTTGTCAAAAATACTTTGTGTTCTGATATCAAATTCCTTGATCAATAAGTTTGCGCTGGAATTTATGGCCTCGCGGTCAAGTTGTTTATTTCGTGCAGATGGTTGCATGTCATGTGTGTCTAGAATTAAATTCTCAGCAATTGAAAAGCTTTCAATTAATCCATCTACCTCCCTTGACTCTGGAATAAATGCGATACCAGTTTCTAGCGATTCTTTTACTGACTTTCCTGAAATTTCCTGGTCGTTAACTTTTATTGAACCTGAAACATGATCCTCTAAATTAATAATGGCCCGAGCAATTTCTGATTGTCCATTTCCTTGAACTCCAGCAATCGCAAGGATTTCACCAGCTTTGATTTCAAAACTTATATTTTTAACTATATTTCTTCCAACCGAATTAAAAATATTCAGATCTCTTATGCTTAATACAACTTTGCCGGGAGTTTTTAGAGTTTTGTTTGGAATTAAGTCAACGGCCCGCCCTACCATCTTGCTGGCCAGCTCTTCTTGGGTGCTTTCAGGTGATGCCGTGGCCACGACTTTTCCAAGTCTAATTATGGTGATTTTATCTGCCACAGCTTTAACTTCACGCAGCTTATGGGTGATAAAAATTATTGATGTACCTTTTGCTTTTAACGCTCTCATAATGTTTAACAATTCATCAGTTTCCTGTGGAGTCAAAACTGCAGTTGGTTCATCCAAAATGAGAACTTTTGCGTCATACATAAGAGCCCTAATAATTTCAACTCTTTGTTGCAACCCAACTGGTAAATCTTCAATTAATGCCTCTGGGTCAATTTCAAATTTAAACTCTTTGGCTATTTGCTGAATTCTTTCCTTTGCCTGGCTTAAGGAAATAAGTCCTCGATTAGTTTTTTCATGGCCTAAAACAATATTTTCAGCAACCGTAAATACTGGAACAAGCATGAAGTGTTGGTGAACCATACCGATTCCAAATTTGAGTGCATCGGCCGGCTCATTAATTTCAACCTTTTGACCGTCAACTAAAATCTCACCAGAGTCAGCCTTAAGTAATCCATAAACAATATTCATTAAAGTTGATTTACCGGCACCATTTTCGCCAAGGATCGCGTGAATCTCACCCTTTTCAACTTTTAGATTAATTTGGTCGTTGGCAAGTAGAGAACCAAATTTCTTGGTGATCTGCCTGAGCTCTAACGACATTTTATCCCCTAAATAAAGCTAGGTGAGTTAGAAATCTAACTCACCTAGCAATAGTTATAACTTACTTATATCTCGCTACTTAATTAGTTAACAGGAACCCAACCAGAAGCAATTGCATCTGATAGGTCTTTAACTTCTTGTTGTAGTTTGGCAGGAATCTTCTTTGACCATGAAGGAGTGATCAAGTAAGAAACACCCTTGTTCTTAAGTGTTCCCACATATTCCTTATTAGTGAATTTGCCGTCATAGGCTTCCTTCACTGTTGCAAGTACGCCCTCTTTCAAGCCCTTAAGAGCTGAAACTGGTGTAACGCTTGCGTATTGCTTGCCAGTGTCCATAACAGCTGCATCTACCCAAATAACACTTGATTTCTTTGTCTTCAAGCTGTTGCCTGCAGTAGTTGCTTGCATATTACCTGATACTGGGAAAATAAAATCTGCACCTTGTTGTTCAAATGCAACAGACTTTGCAAGAGCAGCAGTTGTATCTTCAAAGCTTCCTAGGAATGTTCCGGTCTTATTTTTTGTATCCCAACCTAATACCTTTACATCCTTGTCATTTGCAGCGTTGTAATACTCAACACCACGTGCATAACCTTCCATGAAAATTGTTACGGTAGGAATTTGAAGTCCTCCATAAGTAGCAACTTTGCCTGTCTTTGACATACCAGCAGCTAGGTAACCAACCAAGAATGAGTTTTCATCTGTCTTGTATGTAATTCCCTTTTGGTTCTTTCCGCCAGACCAACCATCAACAAGAGCAAAATTTACTCCTGGGTTTTTCGCAGCTGCATCACCGATTGCATCACCTAGAAGGTAACCAATACCAATGATTAAAGTGCACTTCTTATCAAGGAACTTCTTAATGTTTGGAACATAATCTGCACCTGATTTAGCAGGTAAGTACTCAATTGTTGAGGCGTATCCGGCAGCCTTAGCAGCCTTTGCACCCTCATATGAAGTTTGGTTAAATGACTTATCGTTAATACCAGCGGTATCTAACGCAACGCAAACCTTTTGCTTTGTTCCTGCTGCATTTGCTGGTGCAACTGCAACTGATGTGATTAATGAAGCTGCAGCGATAGCTACAACAACTTTGTATGATTTTTTCAAAATCCCTCCAAAGGACTAATACCCACTAAATGATTGGGTTGATTGTGTCCTGACCCTATCGCTACAACCTGATACGGACGGGCCGAATCTCATGAGCGGTTTATTACATTTTATTTAGAAATGGGTAAACCCTGAAGTAAGAGTTAAGAGTTATATGTGGATAAGTTGGTTTAAATGACTAAACCAAACCAATTGCCCCGTAAACCTTTTTCAAGGTTTGACTGGCTACCTGGTTAGCTTTTTCTCCACCAATTTTTAGGATTCTCATTAACTCTGCTGGATCTTGCATAAGTGTTGCCGTTTTTTCTCTAATTGGAGCAAGCTCAGCATTTACAACTTCAGCAACTGCAGTTTTAAAGTCGCCATAACCTTTATCTGCAAATTCATTCTCAATATCAGTAACGCTCTTGCCAGAGAAGGCTGAATGAATCGTTAGAAGATTTGAGATTCCAGGTTTTGATTTTTCATCATATTTAATTTCTTTACCAGCATCTGTAACACTTGATTTAAATTTCTTAAGAATTACATCCGATGAATCTAACAACTCAATTACCCCTGACATTGAAGCAGCTGACTTGCTCATTTTTGAATTAGGATCTTGAAGATCATTAATTTTGGCTAGAGCTTTAATTATTTGAGCTTGTGGAATATTGAAAACCTCTGAATATCTGTTGTTAAATCTCTGACCTAAATCTCTGGTTAACTCAATGTGTTGGCGTTGATCCTCGCCAACTGGAACTAGATCTGCTTGGTAGAGCAAAATATCTGCAGCCTGCAGAATTGGATATGTAAACAATCCAACATTGGTTCGATCTGCGCCACCTTTCTGAGACTTATCTTTAAATTGCGTCATTCGCCCTGCCTCACCAAAACCAGTCATGCATTCAAGCACCCAGGCCAATTGATTATGAGCTGGCACATGAGATTGAATAAACAACGTGCATTTATTTGGATCTAAGCCAATAGCAATTAATTGAGCGGCTGAAAGCAGCGTGCGCTTTTGCAGCAATTTTGGATCGGTCTCAACTGTAAGAGCGTGTAAATCTACAACACAATAAAACGCATCATTTTCCTCTTGTAATTGAGCCCATTGCTTGATCGCACCAAGGTAATTTCCTAGGTGAAACGAGTCATGAGTTGGTTGAATTCCAGATAGAACTCTCTTTTTACTCATCACTTCACATCATCTCTAGCAAGAAGTAATTGACCTACGCGTTTTCCGCTCATACTGATAATTGTAAAGCGTGCACCGTTAATTCGAACCACATCGTTAACCTGCGCAATTCGCCCTAAATAATGCATCACAAAACCACTCAAAGTCTCATATGGACCATCAGGTAGAGAAATACCAGTTAAGTCTTGCAAATCTTCCAATGAAATCAATCCATCTAATTCCATGTCACCAGTTCGCTGTTCAAGCTTTGGCTCAGATTCATGGCCGTCATACTCATCATGAATTTCTCCAATTAGGCACTCAACTAAATTTTCAAGTGTGATAATGCCATCTGTTCCACCGTACTCATCCAAAACAATTGCAATATGTTGACGCTTACTGCGCATTTCCGTCAATGCTGGCAGAACACCTTTTGTACCAGGCAAAAACATCACATTTCTAACAATCTCCATAATTGTAATTTGAGCGTCATCTAACTTTGGATTTAGTAAATCTCTAACATGCAAAAATCCAATAACTTCATCGCTGCTTCCGCGCACTACCGGATATCTTGAATGGGCAAGTTCAACGGCAACTTTTCGCGCCTGAGAGATAGTAAGTGAAGCATCAAGGAAATCCACCTCAGTGCGAGGAACCATAACCTCATGAATGAATCGATCGCTGGTATTAAAGACCTCTTCAACAATATCGCGCTCTTCTTTTGTTAAATCAGCATGACCACTTACTAGCTCCATTAACTCAAGTTCAGAAATCTGATTTCTCTCACTCTTTGAAGTTATACCAAATACTTTAACTATTAAATCTGTTGATTTAGATAACAGCCAAATGATTGGGCGAAAAACTATAGCTACCCGGTCCACAGTTGCAGCGGTAGCAAGTGCAATATTTTCAGTTTTATATAGTGCCAATCTTTTTGGCACTAATTCACCAAAGACTAAGGAGATATAAACAATCACAAGGGTAATTCCAAGAATTGAGAGAAACTCACTAGTTCCTGGCGAAAACCCTAATTCCTCTAATCTAGGAATGACATAAACACCAAGTTGTTCTGCGCCAAAAGCTGCAGATAAAAAGCCACAAAATGTAATACCAACCTGCACTGCTGCCAAGAATCGATTTGGATTACTTGTTAATTTTGCAACACGTGCTCCACGTTTACTTTTTTTGGATAGCTGCTTGACCTGGGAATCTCGAAGTGAAATCAAGGCAATCTCAGCGGCAACAAAGATTCCGCCCACCGCAATTAAACCTAAAACTATCGCGATACTGGGAAAAACACTTTCAGCCATATCTCTAATGATATCCATTCATTTGGTTATCTCGCCGCTGACAGCCAAATCTACGCTTGCCGACTCTGAGAAAACCCCAACTACCTGCCATTTTGAATCTTAAGAATGGTTATTTACTGGACATTGCTTTCTTAAGGTTTTCATCGATTGCTGCAAGAAACTCTTGAGTGTTTAGCCAAGGCGCATCTTTGCTAATCAATAGTGCAAGATCCTTAGTCATTTTTCCACTCTCAACAGTTTCAATACATACACGCTCTAAAGTTTTAGCAAACTCTGCAACCTTAGGAGTGTTATCAAGTTTGGCTCGGTGTGCCAATCCTTGTGTCCAAGCAAAAATTGATGCAATTGGATTTGTTGAAGTTGCTTTTCCTGCTTGGTGATCACGGTAGTGACGAGTAACTGTTCCGTGAGCTGCCTCTGCTTCAACTGTCCTTCCATCTGGAGTCATTAAAACTGAGGTCATTAATCCAAGGGAGCCGTAACCTTGTGCAACTGTGTCAGATTGAACATCGCCATCATAGTTCTTACAAGCCCAGATATATCCACCTTCCCAGCGCAATGAGGTGGCAACCATGTCATCGATTAATCTGTGGTCATACTCTAAATTGTTTTTATCAAATTCAGTTTTAAACTCCTTCTCGAAAACTTCAGCAAAAATATCTTTAAATCGGCCATCGTATGCTTTCAAGATTGTGTTTTTTGTTGAAAGAAAGACCGGATACTTTCTAATTAATCCATAGTTAAATGATGCACGAGCAAAATCTCGAATGGAATCATCCAAGTTATACATAGCCATTGCTACTCCCGAGGATGGAAAATCAAATACATTAAACTCCATCGGCTTTGAGCCATCTGTTGGCGTGAATGTAACTGTAAGTTTTCCAGGGCCTGGAACTTTAAAATCTGTTGCGCGGTACTGATCACCGAATGCGTGGCGGCCAATCACAATTGGTTTAGTCCAATGAGGGATTAATCTAGGAACATTCTTGATAATGATTGGTTCACGGAAAATTACTCCACCTAGAATGTTTCGAATAGTTCCGTTTGGAGACTTCCACATTTTTTTCAACTTAAACTCTTCAACGCGCGCTTCATCCGGCGTAATAGTTGCGCATTTAACACCCACACCATGCTTTTGGATCGCATGAGCTGAATCAATGGTTACCTGATCATCAGTTTTATCGCGGTATTCAATTCCTAAATCGTAATATTCCAGATTCACATCAAGGTAGGGCAGAATTAAAGAATCTTTGATGAATTGCCAGATAATTCTGGTCATTTCATCGCCATCTAGCTCAACAACAGTTCCCTCTACTTTGATCTTATTCATGGCTTATCTCCTCGATTTATAGATCTTTAACATCTGCTTGTTTGGTGCGAACTGCTTCAGCTGCAACTTTCAAGGAATCTAATTCATCGGAAGTTAGCTTGGTTTCAACAACTTTGTTGACGCCATTTTTACCGATCTGAGCTTCAACGCCTAAATAAACTCCATTAATTCCATACTCTCCGTTAACCCAAGCACAAACTGGCATTACCTCATTTGAGTCGGTGATCACAGCTTTTGCCATCCTGGCGGCTGCCGCAGAGGGTGCGTAATACGCTGAACCTGTTTTAAGTAATGCAACAATCTCTGCGCCGCCATTTCGAGTGCGATCTACTAAATCTTTAATTTCATCAGCAGATAAAACCTCAGAAAGTGGTTTGCCGTTAACAGTGCATCTACTTGGTACTGGAACCATTGTTTCTCCATGAGAGCCAAGAGTTAATGTTTTTACAGATGCGGTTGGCACTGAGCACTTTTCGGCAACAAAGTTTGTAAAGCGCGCTGTATCTAGCATTCCAG
>JACCDX010826532.1_pt1 | contig 11138 bp, 10 predicted proteins | sample 7449681 | NCBI WGS metagenome assembly JACCDX01 (sample SAMN15323450, study PRJNA562643) | freshwater metagenome | isolation source: river surface water | place: USA:Blue River Watershed | collected 2017-08-18 | reverse complement strand
CTCTGCGGAGATGCTTTCTATGCCTGTGGCAAGTATCTAAACCTCTTTTTCTTCCTCGGCTTCACATTCATTGTTTTCCTGATCGCTAAGCGCTTGATGGGCTTCTGGCCGGCATACGCATTCACCATCGCTGCAGGGCTAAGCCCGCTGAGTGTCTACACATCGATGTTCTTGCCTGAATCGATGTATTTCTTCTTCCTAGGCCTGGTGTTGCTAGCGGTTCTGAAGGCTGCGACAAACTTCACTTGGCAAAACTGGGCTGTAGTGGGCGCATTGATCGGCGTTACTTCGTTGATCAAGCCTCACGCATGGCTGTCAGCCATTGCAATCGGTATTTTCATGCTGGTTGTTGGCCTAACGCAGAAACAGCTCCGCTATAAGCCACTGGCAATCTCGATTGGAGCGATTCTCGGGGCCGCAGTTCTCTCTCGCGCTGTCATTGGATTTGCTGTTGCCGGACCTAAAGCGCTCGGATTCTTTGGTCAGTACCTGGGCGCGGGAGTTGTTGCTGAGGTAACTTCTGGAACGAGCACTCCTGCAGCGACAGAAGGTGCACCTGCGGCAGGGTTGGTCGGCAGTGGCGCGATGAACGGCGTGGTTGGGTTGTTTGGCATCCAACTAAACACCCACCTTCTAACGGTGTTTGCCCTCATGGGAATTGCGATTATCGGATTGATCGTGGGATTGGTTCACCTGATTCGAACCAAGGAGCTTTCTCCAACCACTGCATTGGCCTTGTTTGCTTTTATCTGGCTCTTTAGCCTGATGATTGAGATTGTTATCTTCACCGGTTGGATTACCGGTGGTGGTGATGACCACACCACTCGTGTCCTGCTTCGCTACTACGACTTCCTATTTGTCATCGTGCCGCTCGCAGGCCTGGCTGCCCTTATCAAGGGCCTTGCGGATAACGTGAATGTTTTCATTCGATGGGCCTTGGTCATTCTGGTTGGTGCGCTAATCACCCCGGCCTTCTCAGGCTTTTTCGGAACATTGACCATTCAGATCGCGGATGCGCCGAACCTGGCGGGCTTAGTTGTGAACCAAGATGTTCTCAACGGAGTAGCCCTATCTTCAGCTCTCGCGCTATTGATTTTTGCTGTTGCACCCAAGTACTTGAAGTGGGCGTTTGTGCTAATTCTGCCCTTCTCCATGGTTGGCACTGGCTGGCAGATCCAGGATCAATACCAAGGCTTCCGCGCAGAGTTGAGTGCTGCTGACAAGGCAGGGCAGTTTGTTGCGGCTAACTGGTCCGATGAAGAGCTTGAGAATGCTTTTGTTTTGGCTGGTTCTCGCTTCGAGGCTACCAACGTGGCTATCTGGGCAGATGTTGTAAACATGCCTTATGAGCTCTACGGCGCTGGAACGCAGTATGACGCGACCCAAGCTCCTGAGGGAACACAATGGATCATCTCGGTCGGTGACATTGGTGCAGTAGGTGACTTCGCAGAGGTTATCGAGGGCGAGGGTTACAAGCTTTATAAGCTCAAGGGTTAGGGATTCAGTGAGGATTCTCTTCATTCATGAGGTGAACTACCTCACTAAGCCAATCTATGAGATGCACGAATTTCCCGAGCATCTTGCTGCTTTGGGCCACGAGATTGCCTTTTGGCATTTCCCAGAGGGGATGACTAAATACCAAGTTTCAGGGCTCGGGTGGAAAAAGATCATTCCTGGCCGGGTGATGTCTGAATCGCAAATCACGCTGTACACGCCTCAGAATTCAACTGGTACCCTCTTGGGCAGGCTCAAGACCGCTTTGGTTGCCCCCGAGACTGCCCGAGCGGTGATGAGAGATTTCGAGCCTGAGTTAGTTGTCAGCTTCTCAGTGCCAACCAGTGGCTGGCAGGCACTCCGTGTTGCCAAATCGCTTGGTGTCCCGGATCTGTTCAGGGCGCTCGATGTGTCACACAAAATCCGAAAAGGTATTTTTCAAAAGCTGATCTACTGGGCGGAGAGATACGTCTACCGAAAAGCAGATTGGGTTAGTTGCAATAACCCGGCGATGGCTGAGTATTGCAAGTCCATGGGAGCACTTCCGAGATCGACATCAGTGGATTGGCCACCCATAGATTTTGGGAAGTTCGCAAAACGGAGTTCTTCCAAAGAGCTTCGCTCTCAACTAGGGATCCAAAGAGATTCAAAAGTCCTTTTATACATGGGCAGCTTCTTTTACTTCTCCGGGCTTCCCCAGGCGATCAAGCGATTTGCCGAGATCTCATCTAGCGAGTACCTGGTCCTAGTTGGAGGAGGGGAGCAGGATTCCGAGCTTCGTAATTTAGTGAGGGAACTGAAGATCGAGGATCGAGTGTTGTTCACAGGTTTTGTGCCATTTGCGCAACTCGGCGACTACCTAACGGTTGCAGATGTTGCACTGAACACAATGGAGCGCAGCATCGTGTCAAACGCCGCGATTCCCAACAAAGTTATTCAGTATTTGGCAACAGGCCTCCCTGTCGTCTCAACAAGACTGGATGGTCTTGCAAGCAGCTTTCCCGATACGTCTTCGTTGGCCTTTGCTGAGAACCCATCCGGTGTGATCGACCTTGCTCTTGAGGGAGTACGTCGAGAAACAGTTGCGCCGTCAGGGGCAAGGCTTCAGGATCTTGATAAATTCAAGTTAGAAATTGCTCTGCCAGCATTTGAGGAGCGCTGTCGATTGGTTGCCAGAAATGACTAAGGCCCTCGTATTAGGTTCGACCGGAATGTTGGGTTCAGCGGTAACGGATGAGCTCATGCGCCAGAGCATTCAAGTCTTAGAGGCTTCTAGAACAAAAGGTGTTCGCTTCGATGCAACCGAACTGATGGTTGAAAAGCTGCTTGATGAGGCCCAGCTTCTTCCCTCGGATTACATAGTGAATTGTGTTGGGCTCACTAAGGCTCGAATCGACGAAAGTGATCCTGGCAGCAGGGCGAATGCTGTGCGATTGAACTTCGATTTCCCAAACTCGCTTGCCAGAGCGGCGGAGACGAGGGGTATCCGAGTTCTTCAAGTTGCAACCGACTGTGTTTACAGTGGAGAAAAGGGTAGTTACCTCGAGAGTGATCCCCACGATCCGCATGATGTTTACGGAAAAACCAAAAGCCTCGGTGAGATTCCAGCTGCGAACGTGATGCACCTAAGGTGCTCGCTTATCGGGCCAGAGCTAGGTAGAAGCTCACTGTTCTTTGAATGGGTTCGTCAGCAACCTTTGGATGCAAAGGTTGCTGGTTACACCAACCATCACTGGAATGGGCTTACATCCAGTGCTTTTGGTCAGGTTATCGCCGGAATCATCAAGCAAAATGGTTTCAGGGCTGGCGTCCAGCACTTGGTCCCTGAAGACAAGGTGACGAAAGACGAGCTAGTGCGCATGGTTCTTTCAGGCCTGAAGCGGGATGATGTCTCCGTGGAATCGACCAGGCCCAGCTACTTTGTGGATCGCACTTTGGCTACGGAGAGGCCCGAGGTAAACAAGGCACTCTTTGAGAATGCCGGCTACAGCTCTCTTCCGACTATCGGTCAAATGGTTCAAGAGATGTGCTCCAAGCTGGCAAACTAGTGGAGACTTAAAGGGGATTCATGACTAGGCAAATTCAAGGCGCAACCGTACTGATAACCGGCGGTACCGGATCATTTGGCTCGACTATGGCTAAGTACCTTCTTGGCCGAGGAGTCGAACAGATTCGCATTCTCAGTCGCGACGAAGCCAAACAAGACGCAATGCGCCATGCTCTAGGAGATTCCAGAGTCAAGTTCTACATTGGTGACACCCGAGACGCTCAATCAGTTGAACGAGCTGTCAAAGGTTCTGATTTGATTTTTCACGCAGCTGCGCTCAAGCAAGTTCCGTCAGCAGAATTCTTTCCACTAGAGGCGGTAAAGACAAATATCAATGGCTCTGCAAACGTGTTGCGATCAGCCATTGAGAATGAAGTAAGTGGCGTAGTCTGCCTCTCCACCGATAAGGCCGTTTACCCCATCAACGCTATGGGAATGTCAAAAGCCCTCATGGAGAAGACTGCGATGTCTTTTGCCCGGGACTATCAGGACTCAAAAACCACGATTGCTGTCACTCGCTATGGCAATGTTATGTATTCACGCGGTTCAGTGATTCCGCTTTTCATTTCTCAGATAAAGGCCGGTACGCCTGTCACAATGACCGATCCAACCATGACCAGGTTCCTTATGTCATTGGCAGAGTCTGTTGATCTAGTTGAGTATGCATTCAAGAACGCCGAAACCGGAGACTTGTTTGTAAGAAAAGCTCCTGCATCCACAATCAAGGACCTTGCCATTGCTCTACTTGAAATGTTTGGGGGAGAGCAGTCTCAGCTGCAATCAATCGGCTTCAGGCACGGCGAAAAGCTTTATGAGTCCCTACTAAGTGTTGAAGAAAGAGCCAAAGCCGAGGATAAGGGTGGGTACTTCCGAGTTCCACTTGATGCGCGCGACCTCAACTACTCGCTGTTCTTCGAGGAGGGTGAATCTCGGCCCCAGGAGCTGGAGGCTTACACCTCGCACAACACAGAAAGACTAAATGTCGAGCAGGTTAAGGAATTACTACTAACCATCCCAGAGGTTCGTCAGGAGCTAGGACTTTGAAGAAGCTAAAAGTTGTCACCATCGTTGGCACGAGACCAGAGATCATTCGACTATCGAGGCTTATTCCCAAGCTCGACGAATTCACCGACCACGTTTTGGTTCACACTGGCCAAAACTACGATCGCCAGCTAAACGAAGTGTTTTTCGAGGACCTAGAGCTTCGCCAGCCCGACTACTACCTAAACGTAGACACCACCTCTTTCGGTACTGTCATGGGTGACACTCTGAAGAAATCCGAAGAGGTGTTTCTCAAGGAGAAGCCTGACGCTGTGATGATTTTGGGTGACACTAACTCAGCTATTGCAGCGGTCGTGGCAGAGCGCATGCACATCCCCGTGTATCACATGGAAGCTGGTAACAGATCCTTCGACAACAACGTCCCTGAGGAGCTCAACCGCAAGATGGTGGATCATGTTGCCACCTTCAACCTCCCTTACAACGATTACTCGATGCGGAACCTTCTTAACGAAGGAATACACCCTCGCTTCATTCACAAAACCGGTTCACCGATGCGCGAAATCTATGAGTATTACAAAGACAAGATCGCGGCATCCGATGTTGTTGAGCGACTTGGTCTCAAGAAGCACGAGTACTTCCTTGTGAGCCTTCACCGTCAGGAGAATGTCGACTCGCCTGAAAGGCTTCAAATGGCACTTGATTCACTAAAGGCCGTTCGAGATTATTGGAACCTGCCAATTCTTGTTTCTACCCATCCACGCACGCGTAAGCGTCTAGAGGTAATCTCTCAGGACAAACTCGAGGGCTTTAACTTCCACGAGCCTTTCGGTTATCTGGACTACAACAAGCTTCAGTTGGACGCTAAGTGTGTGATTTCGGATTCTGGGACCATCAGTGAGGAAACTTCTATCCTTGGTTTTCCTTCAGTCACATTGCGCGACTCTTCGGAACGGGCGGAAGCAATCGAGGTGGGCTCTACCATTCTCTCTGGATTATCATCAAGCGGCATTGTGACTGCTGTAGCTACCGCCTGCGCTCACAAGACTCCTGCTGTTCCCAAGGGTTACGAAGTAGAGGACTTTTCCAATCGCGTTTTCAGATTCCTCCTCTCTACTGCCCCGCTAGCCGGAGAATGGCGTGGTTTGCGGTAGGTCGAGCAGCGCCGGCGTTGCCATGGGGCCGATGTGCGGATGAGGACTATGCACATTTTCATAATTGGCATTCAAGGAAAATTGCGATCGAAGGGCCTGAGCTCTTGGCTCGACGAGAACTCAGATTTCCTCAACGTAAACTATGTGGATCCAGTTTTCCCATCGTCTAGGGTCGTTGACTCTATCAGTTCTAGGGCTTTCTTCCGTTATGGCTCTAGTCTCAGCCCAGGTGAGGTTGGTTGCTCACTGGCTCACCAAAACGCCCAGCTTATGGCGCTAGATCAGGGCTGTAAAAGTGCTTGGTTCTTTGAAGACGATGCTGAACCGGAGAATCTAAGCATTGGTAAGCTCTCCGATTTAACTATGGCACTTGAACGGGAATTGAGAAGCGCTGGCTACTCTCTGTATTCTCGCAACTTTCCATCGTATTTCATTCAGCGCAGACGATACGTCGCAGGAGGAACAACGATGGCCCAATTCAAGTCTGGGGTATTTCCATCCTTTACCGTTGCGTATGGGCTCAATGCAACAGCCCTCAGCATGGCATCGATATGCTCCGACCTCGGTGGCGGGTTTCCGTTTGGCAAGGCGGACTTTCCCGTGTGGGGCTCGAGAGTGCGTTGGTCGATTGTTGAGGATATTTTAGTATCTCATTCAGAGTCTAATTCCACAATTCTGGACAGGATTGCACAACCGTTTGGTCAAGGTGGGCTAGCACCCTTAAGGCTCCTCAAATCGCGGATTATAAGTTTCATCAAGACCGCCCGCATCTTCGGCTTGCAAGCAGCATTTCTGTGGAACTTCAGTGACCTAATTTACCGGATAACCTCAAGCCTCTCGCTCCGGAAAGCGCCTTATAAAGAACACTGGAAATAAGTCGCAGACAAGTATCGAAAGTCCAAACCCTCGAATATCGATCTCTTAGGACTCTGGCACGAGGCTCATCGTTTTTCAGAAGTTTCAACACTTGTGCAGGCAGTGAATATTCAAATACCGCTAGTTCCCTGGCCGTGTTCAGGGCCGCCAGTCTACTTTGGTAGTCCTCATCCGAACAGCTCAGAACAGCCTTCTCAATTTCGGCTACGTTGAGTGCGGGTAGTTTGAAATAGCTCTCCTCCGGAAAATACGATGATAGCTTCGGAGCACCGAAGTAAATAGGAATAGTTTGAGCAAGTAGGCAGTCCGTAAATTTCTCAGAAACGTAACTATCTGAAGCTGAATTTTCAATTGCGACGCTGTAGCGATACTCTTTCAATCCCTCAAGTTTGGAGGCTATTTCGTTTCTTCCTCGCCCAAAGCAATCGATTGAAATGTTCTTGCTAGCACAAACCTGACTGATCACATCGTCTCTCAACCTATGACCCTCAGTGTCTCTTAGGCGGCTAGAAACGACCGAAATCCGTTTTGTTTTTCGACTTGCGCTTTTCCATGTGTCGATACCAATTCCGCTGCTCGGCAAGATCCCGGGTACTGATTCTATCTGACGCTCGTCAGACTCGTCGGCAGAGTGAGTTAGTATCCTGCTAAATATCCGCGAATGGGAGTGAGAGCTTCTTCGGGACAAGTTGTTCCGAATCACTGGTTCGTGGACAAACTTAAAAATCCTTCCCTTGGGCACCCGAACCCAGGAAAACCTCTTGGCATAGTTCACAACTACTGCCACATCGCACTCGCCGCCCCGATTCCAGTGCACCGTGTACTCGGTTGAGGGTGAAATTAGCTCGAAGCACTCCCGGATAAAGATAAGCTGGTCCTCTGTGGGGTCAAAATCTGAGAAAAACCTAATGACAATTCGAGCCATTTGGCAATTGTAGCTTGGCTACAAATCCAGCCAAATGCGGGCTGTACATTCGAGGAGGAACAATGCGGGACAGGGTTGCTATATACGCCCTAACTCGGGGGTATCCCTGGCGGTATTTCTATCGTTATGGATTTCTCATTGTCAGAAATCATTTCCTCCGCCTCTCGCTGCTGAAGTACGCATTCGACAAGAGTTTCGACTGGCTGATTTTTCATGAAGGTAACATCAGTCGAGCGCAGAGAGCGCTGATTTGCATTCTTAGCCTCAAGTTCATTCGCTTTGTTGATGTTTCAATCGAATTCAAGCCGACGGTTACAGAGTCTTTAGAAAGTGAGTTTCCAATCGGATATCACCTCATGTGTAGATTTCAGTATTGGGGCGTATGGAAGCATCTCGTGGGATACACCTGGGCACTGCGGGTGGATGAAGATTGCATCTCAGTTAGAGTCCCGTTTTTTGACCGTGCTGTTGCTCTCGCGACAGGATGCACTTCAAGAGAAACTCATGCCCCAACGCTTCGTTCCATGTCAAGTATCGCAGAGACGCTTGACCCAGATGTGCCTCTCACGGATATGAACTTTCCTTACACAAACATGATGGTTGTGAATCCAGACGTTTTCCTTGGTCCACAGTCTCTTGAGCTCTTGAAGTCTTTTTATCTTCATCCCAGGTCCTTCCAAGATCGGTGGGGGGACCTGCCAATTCTCGGTCTTGTCGCGAAGGCTGTCTCGGAACCGGGGGTTATTGTTGATCCCCGAACAATCTACTTTCACGCCTCGCACTTCTCCTGGGTTAAAGGGGGTGAGCTAATTGAATCCAAGGATTGATCCCTTGACAAGCTTCAAAGTAATCTCTTTTGCAGGCGGGGATCCTATATGGGCTCGGTCTGCGAGCAGGCTGCGCCGACAGTTCGAACATTTCGGGTTGTCGGATAGCCTTGAGATTTACTCGCCTTCTACTGTTTCCAGAATTCCTATCTTTAGTGAGCTCGAGCTTGATAAGTTCACAGCTTTGAACCCTCGGGGGTTTGGCTATTGGATTTGGAAGCCAATCGTCCTCATGCATGAGTTGAGCAAATTGTCGAGAGCCGATTCGGGAATAATTTGGATGGATGTTGGCAGTACGCTGAACTTGACAACGGAGGAGGCGCGGAGCCGCTGGACTGAATATCAAGAAGAGGCAATGGATGTAGGTCTTAAGTTTTTTAGACTTCAAGGGACTAACCTCCACTCTCAGTGGACAAAAATGGAGGCTCTCCAGTATTTCAGTCTTCCGGGCGTTGAGGAGACTAACCTCCACTCCGCATCCTCTTTTCTGCTGTCTAATTCAGCTAACGCTAAAACGCTACTTGAGGAATGGCTTTCAGCCTGCATCTATGAGGGCTTCTCGCTCCTGACTGATTTGATTGATCCTGACATACAGTCTCCAGGTTTCATTGAACATAGACATGACCAGTCCTTGCTATCTCTCATCCTCGAGCAGAGGGGATATCTGGGGAGCCCAGATGAAACTTTTTTTGAGCCAGAGTGGCTGGCTTTCGGCACCAACTACCCAATTTGGACGACGCGCTTGCGTTCTGGTTTTCAGTCAACTTCATCCTCTCTGCCCATGAAGGTTCTAAGGAAAATTGAACGAAGCGTTACAAATAGATTGGGGGTTTTTAGTGACGAAGATTGGTCTAATTCTACCGACAAAACTTGAGCGGCCTGAAAAGTTCCAAGTCGCACTGGAGTCAGCTCTGGGCCAGACTATCCCGGTTAAAGTCACTGTCGTCTGTCCCGCTTCCGGTTACGAACTGGCTCAGAAAATAACTCAAAATGCTGGTCCTACAAGTGAAATTGAGATCCTCACTGACCCGGGTGAAGGTTTGTCGGCGGCTCTCAATTTGGGTCTCAAGCACCAGTCTCAGGCGATAGAGTACGTTGGTTGGCTTGGCGATGATGATTACCTTTATCCATGGCACTTTGAGCACTTGGCTTTAGCCCTGGAAGAGAACACTCGAGCCACGGTTGCGGTCGCATCATGCGAATACGTTAACGGTTCTGGAACCCGATTTCGCATTCAGAGTCTCAAATTTGCAACCTTCAATGCATTAAGTGTCTTTCCAAATCAAATTCCGCAACCGTCAACCCTCATGAGGATGTCAGCTGTTGTGGACGCTGGCTATGTAGATGAAACCTTGGCGTTAGCAATGGATTTGGACTTATGGTTTCGGCTCTTGAAGGTGGGTCACTTTATCCGAGTCAGTGGCGTCACGGCAAAATACATGTGGCACTCAGAATCACTTTCAGGCATGAATCAGCGACGGGCGCTTAGGGAGTCTATTCGTGTTCGCAGGCGGTACTGCCCATGGCACCTGCGCCCATTTCAGGAATTTGTGGATTCCTTGGCTTCATTCGCGACACTTCTCTTCCAGAGCAAACTAGATGCCGAGTCCAGTCGCCAGACGAAAGATAACAGGTAGTCTATGGCTCTGACGGGCCAACTGATCGGGTTTCTCAAACCCAGCATCCAAATCCTTTGAGAGTATGTCAAGTAATCATGTGTAATCCTATGAAGCGGATTGAGACTTTGATACGTTCCGAAGTAGGCAGCGGGCAGTTTATTGATTGTGGCGATATTTAGAACTTCGAACTTTTCCCTAATCTCTGCTTCACGCCAGGAATCAGGCAAATCTTGATACGCGAAAAGATCCACACCATGTGACTCGTATTGAGACCGCCAGTCCGCGGGCACAGGCTTCAAGGTACTCGGGGTAACTGCGATAGTATGCATGTAGCGCCTGAATACGCTAACTAAGTTTGATCTCCCGAGCTCAAGTATTTCTTTGAGAATGTACCAAGTTTGCTTTATCCGAAAGCGATTGATTGAAACGTACTGCAAGTGAACAATTTCGAGCCCCTCAACCTTTCGCTCATGCTCAAAGCTAAGTATGCCGGTTCTAGGGAAATGTATTTTGGCATCAATTCGAATATCTCGGCCATCATCGACCCACGCTACTGGGTCTATCTCTACGTTCCAGTAAGTCTCTAGGTCGGGACTAATGTTCGCGAACGGAATTCTAATAGCGGTCCCCGGTGGACATTCTCGCAACAGTGCTTGAACCTTAGGGTCAAGGATTGCAGGCGTCAATCGCTCATCTGCATCGAGGCTAATCAGGACGTTATTCGAACCAGCAAGTTCGCGGGCGGCCAAAATGAGATTGCGCCTATTGTCCGACTCGTTGTAAGTTTTTGAGTCATTTGTAATTAGTCGAACTTTTGGATACCGCTCAGCTAATGATCGTGAACCATCTGTCGACATCTGATCACTTACGACTATTAGATCTGCCCAAGCAGAGGTTGCTTCAAGAAAGCCTTCAAGACACCAAATCTCATTTCTTACGGGAGTGAGCACTACGAGCCTCTTTTTAGACTCTCCCCACTCTCCGCTCATAACCTTAACCCCGCGGCTTTTCTATGATGACCATCAAGGCGTGATCGAAGCTTTCAACTGCGCACCGAAGGCCTCTTTCGCTTAGTAAGCGTGTAATCAGGCCCCATTCCCTCTTTAGATCGGGATGTATATCCTCCACGACGAGAAAGCCTTGCGGCTTCAAGTGTCGCAGGCCAGACATGACCGTGTTTAAGTTGGCTGTCCAGTT
>JACCDX010684020.1_pt1 | contig 11139 bp, 13 predicted proteins | sample 7449681 | NCBI WGS metagenome assembly JACCDX01 (sample SAMN15323450, study PRJNA562643) | freshwater metagenome | isolation source: river surface water | place: USA:Blue River Watershed | collected 2017-08-18 | reverse complement strand
TGCTAACCAAGTAAAACAGTAATCATCAAAGTATTTTGTATTTTTAGTGACATCTTTAAAGATATCAGTTTTATAAGGATTCTCAACAATAGGATTATTAATATCTGAAATATCTATAATTGCACTATGTTTGTAAGAATCATCAAATGCTACAGAGTTTTCTTTTTCTTCAAAATCTCTACCATATTCTTCTAATTTTTCAATAAATGTATGTTTATTAAAAGTTGTAAGTTGATCACTTATTTCTTCTAATTGATAATTATCATCTTCATCATTTGGTTGTAGATCAGAACCGTGATATTTATTTCCAAAGTACTCTTTACCAACTTTATTTAATCCATTGTATACTTTAGCTACAATAGATAAATCTGATTGTAGGATTTCAATAAAACCTTGAACAAATTGTTTATATTCTTGGACACTCATTCTACTTATATTCTTGGAGTATCAGTTCATATATTATATATAGCTTATATGTTAACCCAATTAAGATTTCAATTTTTTATCAAAGAGATTTCAAAATTTTATTTTCAGTATACTCTTAATTATAGTTATCTATAACATTCCAGCAAGATATCCAAATTGTCTAGTAGCATATTAAGAAGCTAATTAAATAACATAAGCTGCTCATTCAAAGAAGGTGGAAAAAATTGAAGGGCTTTAAGTTGGAATTTGGCGATTGACTAGGTTAGAGGACTTAAAGAAAACAAGGGCCTAAGCTTTCTCTAATTTATCTAAGACAGTTATCTAATAAAATGGCATCATTTGAAACACTCTTTGGCGAGGCTTCCACTGGAAAGGTTAAACAGTGGTCTATTCGTGTTTTCGAGCGTGATGGCAGTGGAATTATTGAAACTACACACGGATATGAAGGTGGTAAAATGCAAGTAAACGAAAAGGAAATTAGTGAAGGTAAGAATATCGGTAAAAAGAATGAAACAACTCCTCTACAACAAGCAATTAACGAGGCAAATGCAGCGTGGATTAAAAAGAAGGAATCTGGATACTCTCCACGTAGTGATCAGCATGTTGCTGATGATGAAGTAGGTGATGATGCAAGTACAGAATCGGGTGCAAGTGTTAGTAATGGTAGGGGGAAAGGAATTAGCACTGATGCTCCATCTGTAATGCTCGCTCACGATTATAACAAGCGTGGTAAGGATATCAAGTTCCCTTGCTATGTTCAACCTAAGCTTGATGGAACACGTTGTGTAGCTGTACCTGGCAAGGGGCTATTCTCTAGATTGAAGAAGCGATTCCCTCATATGGAACACATTATTGAGGAAATTAACAAGTTGCCTGTTGGTGTTATTCTAGATGGTGAACTCTATTCCCACGAACTCACTTTTCAGGAAATTGTTGGACTTGTAAAGCGGGAAACTCTGAAAAAAGGTGATGATGAAAAGCAGAAAAAGATTAAACTACATGTCTATGATATTATCTCTGAACAACCTTATTCAATGCGCTATGCTAATCTACAGATGCTATTCAGACGTAATAAGTTTCAGCATCTAGTGCTCGTTCAAACAGATCACTGTGATAGTGCTAGTAAGATTCCAGAACTTCACGCTAAATATGTTGAGGATGGTTATGAAGGTTTGATGCTGAGGAATAAGGATGGATTATATAAGGGTGTTCGTTCAAAAGAATTGCAAAAATTCAAAGAATTCTTTGATAGTGAGTATAAGATTGTAGACTATACTTGTGGACAGGGACTAGATGATGGATGTGTTATTTGGGAATGTGAAACAGAAAAAGGACAGCGATTTACTTGTAGGCCACGAGGGACGCGCGAGGACAGAGAAGACTATTTCATTAATGGCAAGAAGTATATTGGACAGATGCTCACAGTTCGCTATCAGGAACTTACAAATGATGGGCTACCTAGATTTGGGGTAGGAATCAGCATTAGGGACTACGAATAATACTTATGCTATTGGAATATTAAATTAATAAAAATAAATAAATACTTATAAATAATAAGAATTTTTTTTGTTATTATTTATAGTCGCTAAATTTGAGCGTGGCTAGTTGATTGAGTGTTTGATAGGATAAAATGTCTGCTAAAAAGGATAATTCTAGTAAAAATAGTGATAATTCTAAAAATTATGCCTCTAAAACATCATTTACATATGTTGCTGGAGATGGAAAAGAGTATATAGGAATCTCTATGATAACTGGAAAAGTAGTTGATTCTACTAAAAATAAAACATATAATTCTTTAGAGAAATGGTTGGAAAGTTTACCTGGTTATCCTACAATTGATAAACTAACTATTAAAGAGCCTAAAGTAAAAAAAGCTAAAGAAAAAGATACATCAGGTTTGAAATCATATCAATTTACTTTTAGTAAACTATGTCCAACATACGATATAGCAGTATTACTCTTTGCTCACGAACAATATGATATTAATGATTCAATTTATTTTACAAATAAAAACTATAAAAGAAGTTATATTTATGCTAAAGATTATAATGGAGATTTAGTATTAATTCATTATAATCGATGGAAGGCTATTATGGCACGTGATCTTGATAATGGTAAACGTGTTGAAAGTACATATTTCGAAGGAATTGGAATTAAACCTGATACAAAAATTTATATTTCAATTAAACATTTTAAAAATAATAATATATCTACTAATAAATGTAAAATAATTCCGTATAAGCCCCCTTTTACTAAAGAGAATTGGAAAGAATATATTAAACGTCCCTTCTTATTCTATTACGATAATTTACTTAATGATAAAGAAATATATATCCTTACAGAAACAATTACAGAACTTCAAACAAATTGTAATATACTAAAAATTATTGAAGATGATCATGATAAATATGGCAGTGATAGTATTTTAACAAATTGTAATACAAGAGTATATAAGCAATTATTTGATAAATCTATTCTATTTTATAAGCGCCCTTCTCTTATCGATGATGATAGCGATGATAGTGATGATAATAATGGTAATGATGATGATAGTTATGATGATGATAGCGATGATGATAGCGATGATGATAGCGATGATGATTATAGTGATGATGATGATAGTGACGATGATAGTGATGCTGACGATGACGATGATTATACAATCGTTAATTATTCTATGAATGATAAAAGGAAACATAAAAGGTATATGAATATTGAAGAAGCTATTGTTAATTTGAAAAAAGCTTATAACATTATGTTAGGTATTACTGAGTAGTGTTTACTTTATTATCTTATAATAATTATAAATAAAATATTAAAAATAAATAAATACTATAAGCAATAAGAAATATTTTTTGTTATTATTTATAATTGCTAAAATTTGAGTGTATTTGATTGCTTGGAGTTTGATAGGATAAAATGTCTGCTACAATTGATAATTCAACTACTAAAAAGTATGCCGCCAAGACATCATTTATATATGTTACAGGAGATGGAAAAGAATATGTAGGAATCTCTATGAGAACAGGAAAAATTGTTGACTCAACTGAAAATAAAACATATGCTTCTTTAGAGAAATGGTTGGAGGAACTCCCTGGTTCTCCTACAATTGATAGAGTAACTATTAAAGAACCTGAAGCAAAAAAGGCTAAAGAAAAAACAGATTTGAAGAAACATCAATATACTTTTAATAAACTATGTCCAACATATGATATGGCTGTATTACTCTTTGCTCACGAAGAGCATATTCTTGATGATTCTATAACATCTTCTAATAAGAAATATAGACCTGGTAATATTTATGCTGAAGATTATAATGGAGATTTAGTAATGATTCATTATAATCGTTGGAAAATTGTTATGTCTCGTAATGATGATTCAGATAAACAGTTAGAAAGTATATACTTCGAAGGGATTGGAATTAAACCTGATACTAAATTATATATATCATCTAAGTATACAAGAAGATATAATACATCGGGCGATGGTGCTAAAATAATTTGTTATAAACCTCCATTTACTAAGGAAAATTGGAAAGAATATATTAATCGACCTTTTATATTCTATTCTAATGATTTCTTTACTAATGAAGAAACTATTATTGTTAGAGAAATAATTAAACAATTAGAAAAAAATTTTAATATAATTAAAATAAATAATAATTCTCGTTATACTAATAGTATTTCTTCTATATGTGATACATCTGAATATAGACAATTGTTTGATAAAATTATTGTATTGTATAAGTATACTACATATAATAATATTAATAATAATATAAAACAAATCAATAAATATTATATTACAAATAATTCTATAAAGGATAATACAAGAGGGTGTATAAAATCTGAGAACTTTGAAGAAACAATTACTAATTTGAAAAAAGCTTGTAATGTTATGCTTGGTATTACTAAATAATGTGTTACTTTCATAAAATTATAGTGTATTAATTATAAAACATATTTATTTTTTTATGTGTTTCTTTACCACACGTCGTCTTTGGCTTAAGCTCTTTTTAGAGTACTTTCTAGTCGCTTTCAACTTACCACCATATAGATAGTTTTTATTTGTTTTTATAGGCTTAAATACAGTATCTTGCGTGTTATTATATTCATTTATATTCAGATTATTTAGAGACCCAATTGAATTAGAACGCATTGAGTTGGAACGAGAATAAACAGGATTAACTGGTTTTAAATAAGGAGTAGTTGCTCTTGAGACTGGTGGAGAAATTGATGGACTAGGTGTTCTTGACAGTGTTTTATAGTTAATACGACCTTTCTTTCCTGATAGCGTTTGTAGTAATGCATTTGTTGACAACTCTTTACCAACAGATTTTATAGCACTTGCTGCAGCGGAAGCGGAGGCTTTTCCTACTTTTGTAAAGGCTGACATCTCTTTCTAATTAGTGATATGATTAATATTATTCAATAAGGAATCTGGATATATGTGTATAATACCCTTCTTTAATCCAATAATGTGAAATTAGGACAGAATCTTCAATTACAATTCCTTTTCCTGGATATGAATGCGCTATTTTTCCTCCCTTTAGGAAAAGTGATAAATGACCTTGATCTTCAACAGATTTATAATCTCTTAGTATAAGTGTACCTTCTGGATATATAGTTTGAGGGTCAAACTCTTCTAATTGATTTGTATTTTTGAGATATTGGAACCAATACCACGAACCACCTGCCCATTCCGCATAGGGATCTGTTATATCATTTAATCCTGGAATAGACTTTTTAAGGAATCTACAAATTAGATTAATAAATCCTGCACAATTACATCCATCTTTTTTGACTAAATCCGTGGAAGGACTTTCATTATTTTCTGCCCAAAACGGAGTTCCTTTTCCTACTTTACCTCCTTCTTTCCACCATACATAAGGAGTATTCTCCAATGATTTGATGTAGCCTTCCATTGTAATACTTGGATTGTTTGTTTATGACCTTTAATATAATTAATTAAATTATATCAAATTTTCGGAATGCGCTTAATTAAATTCCGACAAGAACGGAGTGTAATATAGAATATGTCTGACTCTGAAAACGGAAAACAGGTAAAAACGGAATCCGCTGGGCTAAAATCCGAAAAAAAGGAAAAGTCCGTGAAAAAGGAATCCGCAAAAAAAGACTCGGATCCAACTGATGAATATGTATATCAGACAATGTTAACTTGTATAGGTAATAAACGGAAACTTGTTAAACATATTTTCCAAGCTGCTAAAGATGTCTGTAAGGAGCTAGGAAAGGATAAATTAAAGATTCTCGATGGATTTGCTGGTTCTTGTGTAGTAAGTCGACAACTTAGCTATTTAGCATCTGAAATCTGGACAAATGATTTAGAAAAATATTCCTATCTAATGGCTCAATGTAATCTTATTACTCCTAATGTAATGGATCAGAAATGGATTCGTGGACACATTGATATTATGAATAAACTTGCTGTGGAAGGCCCCTTTGTAGAAAATGGAATTATTAGTCGTCTCTATGCTCCTAAAGTGACTAGCGAAGTTAAAGAAGGTGAAAGATGCTTTTATACTCGTGAAAATGCTGTAATCATTGATACTTTACGAAACTATATCGAGAAAAATATTGAAGATAACTTAAAGCCATATTGTTTGGTCCCGTTGCTATGTAAGGCAAGTATTCACACTAATACTGCAGGAGTTTTTAAAGGATTCTATAAAAAAGATGGAATAGGTCATTTTGGTGGATCTGGAGAAAATGCCTTGGAAAGGATTATGGCTGAAATTCGTTTAGATTATCCAGTTTGGCATAATAATAAAGTGAAAGCATTTTGTTTTAATAAGGATATTAATGAATTAGTTGAAGAATTATCCTCTAAAGAACAAGATAAGTTTGATTTAATGTATTTTGACCCTCCTTATAATCAACATCCATATGGAAGTAATTATTTTATGCTTAATGTCATCGCTGAAAATAAAGAACCACAAGATATTTCCAAAGTATCTGGTATTCCTTCTGATTGGAATAAATCCGTTTATAATAGTGCAGGAGAAGCTGTTGAATTTATGACACATTTACTAGATGAAGGGTTACGAAAGAGTCGATATTTATTAATCTCTTATAATAACGAAGGAATTATTTCTGATACAGATTGGGATGAACTCTTGAAGGGCTATACTGTGAAGAAATATGAAATTACATATGATACTTATAAAGGTTCAAGGAATTTAGCAAATAGAAATGATAAAGTTCTTGAACGTATGTTTTTGGTTTCAAAAGGGTAAAATTTGACGGCATTTATAGCCTGCAATTTGGTAGTAAAATGTCTGAAACTATTGCTGATTCATCAATTAATACTAATGAGGTTGTATCTGAGGCTATTGTTACTGAAGTAGTTAAAAAAGGAAGGACTAAAAAAGTAAAGGAATTAACTGCTGAGCAAATTGAAACAAAAAAGAAAGCAGATGAGGAAAAAGCTACTAAGAAAGCCGCTAAAGAAAAAGAAAGAGAAGAGAAAAAAGCTGAGAGACAAAAAGAAGCTGAGAATAAAAGAGAAGAAAAAGAGGCAGAGAAAAAGAAGAAAGCTGCTCTTGCACTTCAAGCAAAACTAGATAAAACAGATGGATTTCATATACCTACTTCTAGAATTCTATATAGTAAATCATCACTATCTAAATTAGATTTTATGACATATGTTTATGATAAAATTAAAGAATTAGCACCTGAACTACTTAAAGATTTATCTGTTAGAACTGCTTACAACCAAGTAATTGAATGTTTTATTAAACATAATGAATCTATATTAACATATCGAGTTAATAATAATGATTATTCTTTCTTTACTAAAAAATTAGTGGCACCTATACTAACTGAAATTGAAAATAAATTTACTTATAGTTGTTATTATTTCATTAACTTTAGTGGATACTATTCTATTCCGTATGGAAGAAATATACCTAAAGGTACTGATGAACATAAAAAGCATTGTAATAATATTCTTAAGTGTTCTAATACTTATCAAATTCTTTATGATATGATTTATCCTATTATTAGTCCTAGAGCAATTGAAAAAGCTAAACAGATAGAAAATGCTCGAATTGTTGCTGAAAATAAAGCAAAAATTAAATCATATAAAGATAGTATTATTGACTATAGAGCAAATATTTTGAAATTAAAACATGCTCTTAAAAAGATTGATGTTGAAGGTACTACTTACAATGAACTATTTAGTGATGATTCTCTTCGAGTCTAGAATAAATCTTGTTCTAAATTATTATCATATTCATAATATTCTTCATATTCATCATAATAATCATTTTCATTATATCCTTTAAAAATTAGAGACTTCTCATATTCTATTTCTTTTTTAATTTCATTTACATCTTCATATACCAATGGGATAGATGCTCTAATATCTTCAATCTGTCTCCTTCTAAATTGCGGAGTCCAATATGTTTGTCTTTTTGAATAATAATTTCCAAGTGAATCGTGAAGATAATCTAGATAAAATTCATATAGTGCCAAATCAGCATATAATTGTGAAAGGCGTGTCATTTTATTCTTTTATTTATTTATAGTTTTTTCTTTTTATATCTTTATTAAACTGGTTAGAATAAATATACTAATATAATTCTCTAACTTCTTAAGAGTGTATTCTATTTAGGTTGATTTATTGAGGGTAAATTTGAAATATTGTCCTGAGGATGTATATGATATTGTTCCTAAAAGAACTTATAGATTATTCTAAGAAAGTATATAAGATGGACTCAGTAAATCTAATGGATCCAATAGAAAAGTATGTAGTAAAAGATGATGTGATCTTATTTGAAGATACTCCTGCTGTAGATGTGTATAATTATGATAGAAGCTATAATGGAATCTATGATAGAGTTACATTTAGTGATTATGCTACAAATTATAAGAATAAATATAATAACTATGATGCGAATATTATTCTACTACTTGATATTATATGGCATTGTGGATTACTTTCCCAAGGGAACCGAGAAATTGCTGCTATATTTGCTGAGTTTGCATTTTATATTGATAATAATAATCCTTCCTTTGATGAGTTATTAAATCATAAGTCTAAGAATGATCTAATTACAGCACTGGAAAATAGTAATATTAAACATGATGATCCTATGTTTATGGCTTATTATAGAGTATTACGCTCTTTGAAATCTTAGAGGTTAATAATAGAATATAAAATAATTATATAATATAAATAAGTAGAATATACTGTCATATAAGAAAAATGTATACTAAAGATTATTTTTTATCACTTATAATGACATCATTCTTAACACAAATTGATATCCCTTTAAGTCTTTTACAAGATGAAGAAGCTATGGCACTTATTATAAAACATAAATGGCTAATTAATATAAATATATCTAATTATGATTGGGCTACTCTTGTGAAGGGAAGGGTGTATCGTGATTAGGGTACTTAAAGGGTAAATTTGAAATTCGGTATTAGCGATGATTTAAACGTGAGCCTATGTTTAAAAGTTAGTATTTCCAAGAGTAATTACAGAATGCCACGATTTGTACCCTCTTTTCTCAAAAATACCAATAATGAAAGTTATGATTCACCTCCTTCAAAACAGTTTCCACAAATAAATCAGCCTATACAAAAGCAAGAACCAGTACAGGAACAACCACCGAGTCGATTTGGTGTTTCACGATTTTCTCGGCAAGACACAGTCGGCCTGCGGCAAGACACAGTTTCCTATCCGCCAGTCCCAGTCAATGAAGTAGTAGTAGAACCTGAGAGAAAATCACGATTTGCTGTTAATAATTCTAATAATAATATTAACAGATTTGAACCTCTTAAACGTAAAGGAAATACAGACGAAGAATCAGATATACCTAAAAAGAATATTGAAGAGCCACGAATGAAACCTATGACTATGGCTGAGCTGACCAGTAATACTCAGGCTGTAAAGATTGATTCTGATGGATTTACTACAGTCGGTTCAAAGAAGAAAACATTTGCTGATAAGTTTAAAGATAAAAAGAGAGATGAAGAATTTGGACCAGTAAAAAAGCTAGGGTTACCTATGATCTCTTTGCCTAAAATGGATTCCTTTGAAGAATTTCCTAGCCTTGGTGGGACTCCTAAAAGTGGCACTAGTAGTCCTAAAAAGACTCCTACTGCTACATCTACTTTATGTGATATGGGAGAAAATAGTCCTGTTTCTACTGGAATTAAGCAGTCTACATCATCATCCAGTTTTGCTAATCTAGCAAAGGGTTGGGCTAAGAAAACAGAAGATGAAGCTATTGCTGCTGAACTCGAACGCCTACGAGGTGAAAAGGAAAAACAAGAAGAAGAAGCATTCCGTAATAATATCCGTGTATTCAACAAGTTTGGTAAGAAGAAACAAGAAGATTTCTTTGATGATGAAGATGAGGCTGAATATGCTGATGAGGGTGGATTTGAAGATGAGGAAGATTATGAAGTACCTTCTGGTGATGAGGGTTTGGAACCTAGTGATGAAGATGATAGTGATTATGATCCTAATTATGAGCAAACTCCTGAGAAAGAGTATGAGGAACGCTTTTAGGGCATGACACGATTGCGAGGAGCGGTTCTATATACGATATATAAATGTATAAATTAATAAATAAAATAATAACTAGAATAATTATATTTTTTATTTATTTTTTATCAATGTTATTTTTATTATAATATTGAATTGAACTTTCAATCATATCATCTAAGTTAAACATAGGTTTCCATTCTAATTTATATAATGCCTTTGTTGAATCTGCATATATTATTTCGGCATCACCTTCTCTTCTTTCTGACATAATATATTCTATATTGAACCCTTTATTAATAAAACCTTGAATAATTTCCTTTACACAATACCCTTTTCCTAGGCCTATATTAAATACTTCTAATCCTTTATTTATTTGTGTATAGTTTAAGGCTTTTATGTGCGCATATGCTAAATCTTCAATATGAATATAATCTCTAATGGCTGTTCCATCTGAAGTATTATAATCATTGCCAAATATATTTAGTACCTTATTATATCTTTTACTTGTAAGAATAGTAAGAAATAAATTATGTTGTTTTGAATAATTAAGTAATTCTTCTCCTAATAATCCACTTTTATGATATCCAGCTGGATTAAAATATCTCTTAAATACTTATGTTATAATAGCTATAAATTATTTTAGTGATATTTAACTCGTTCTAATTCCGCATAGTAGAATTTTACTTTATTTTTTTGAGCTAGTTTAATGGATTTTACGATATAATATCCTAATAGTTGGACTTTGTTGGGAGCAGATTTATGGAGAACAGGGAACGGAGTTTTTGTCCGAATACTAGTCCTGAATAAGTCCTGATTTTCGGACTCCTGGTCTCGGACTGGATGAGCTGGAGTTGGCTTGTTTCCTCGTCCAACATATAGGATCCGTTTTCCATTTTCTAAGATTTCGTCATAGGAATCTGGATCTGCTGTTATTTTAAGACTCTGAACACCCGTTTCAGCTGTTCCAATTGTACCACGTTGATAAGAACCTGATATCCTAAGTTTTTCATGGGCTTCTTTATATGTTTTATAGATTATCATTTACAGCTATCTGTTGATTGTATAATATTATTCATAATCTGCCAAAGAGACTGATCTTTCCAACAATATACTCCACCACCACGAACCATTTGCGATTCCATTCTATTTAGATCCCCTACACAAATTAATGGTGATTCCCCTATCCCCCAT
>JACCDX011173677.1_pt1 | contig 11140 bp, 10 predicted proteins | sample 7449681 | NCBI WGS metagenome assembly JACCDX01 (sample SAMN15323450, study PRJNA562643) | freshwater metagenome | isolation source: river surface water | place: USA:Blue River Watershed | collected 2017-08-18 | reverse complement strand
GACCACCCGGCCCGCTTCGATGGCAACGGCCTCTACCCGCGCGCCCGGCGTAACCCGCAGGGTCAGGCGTCCTTCCCCGTCAGCCAGCGCCAGGATCGCCGCAGCGGGCGGCAGGTCAGCCTTCGGCCTGGCCATTCAGCGCCGCCACGTGGTGCTTGGCATTCTCGACATAATGCTTCACGCCCATCTGCAGGCCAGCCAGCATCCGGTCATCGAGATCGCGCATGAAGGTGGCCGGGCGGCCAGACCACAACTGCCGCGCCGGGATCCGCTTGTTTGGCGATAGCAGCGCACCCGCCGCCAGCATCCCGTCATGCTCGATCACGCAGCCGTTCATGGTCTGCGCCGAAAAGCCGACGAAACCGCGATCCTCGATCACCGTGCCATGGATCATCGCCATGTGGCCGATCAGCACGTCCTCCCCGATCAGCGTTGGATAGCCGTTGGGATTGCCGGGCATCGGCCCGTCGCAGTGGATCACGCTGCCATCCTGGACATTGGTGCGCGCGCCGATCACCACCCGGCTGACATCGCCGCGGATGACGCAGTTATACCAGATCGAGGCATCGGGCCCGATCTCCACATCGCCAATGATCCGGCAACCGGGCGCAATGAAGGCGCTGTCATGGATGCGCGGGCGCTTGCCATGAATTTCAAGGATGGTGGTGTCGGGACGGGTCATATCAGTGGTTTCCCAGCAGGTTGCCCCAGCGCACCTGGGGCAGGATTGAAGCGTGATCATCGGTCCAGGCCCGGGCAGTGACAGGGCCCGGCCCGCGCCAGGAACGCGCTGGATCGATTGTGCGCAAGGCATCGATCCGCGCCGGATCGCGTGCGATAGCAACCCAGGTTGATGGCGTGAAATAGCTGCCAGTGTTCGGGGTCGTATCGTCATCGCGGATCGCGATCCCAAGGCCTCGCTTGCGGGCGATGGCGGCAAGGACCGGCTCAAGATCGATATAGCGGTTTGAAATGTGCACCAGCAGAATCCCCTTGGGGCCGATGGCATCCAGATAGACCCCCATCGCCTCGTCCGTCATCAGATGTAGCGGGATTGCATCGGACGAAAAGGCATCCACCGCGAGCAGATCAAACGTGCCTTCGGGAACCTGCGCCAGCTTGAGCCGGGCATCGCCCAGCACCACCTGCGCACCGGGCGCGCAATCGCGCAGATAAGTGAAGGTGCCATTGCGCGAGAGGTCGAGGACAGCCGGGTCAATCTCGAAGAACCGCCAGGATTGGCCGGGGCGATGATAACAGGCGAGCGTTCCGGTTCCCAGCCCAACCACGCCCAGCCGCGCCTGTGGACCAAACAAGCGATCGGCGTTGGCAAAGGCGATACCGACACCCGAGCCTGGCCCGTAATAGGTCAACGGCAGCCGGCTAAGCTTGGGGTCAAGCGACTGCTTGCCGTGCAGCGTGGTGCCGTGGGCCAGGGTGCGCATCCGTTGCACCGGAAAATCGCGCACGGTGTATACGCCAAAATAGCTGCGGGTGCGCAGCCCATCGCGTGAGGCGTTGACGGTATCCCACCCCCCTTGCGCATAGAGCAGCGCCAGCAGCAGCAGCGCCAGCATCCAGCGCCAGGGCGCGATCAGGCAGCCGAGCAGGCCTACGCCCAGCGTCAACAGGTACTGGCGCTGCGTGAATTCGCCCTCGGTCGAGGTTGCCTGGTAAATGAACCAGCACATCGCCAGGGCCGTACCCAGAACCAGCGCAGCAGTGATCTGGGCCAGTTGCGGGTCAACACCTTTGAGCTTGCGCCAGTCGAACAGGGCGGCGGTTGGCAACAGGAGCGCGGCGGCCAGCACCAGCAGCGGATGTTCCCACACCCAGTCAAACAACAGCGGGGCAAACAAGGCCGTAAACAGGCCGCCCAGCACACCACCCGCCGACATCACCAGATAGAACAGGGTAAGCTGCGACGCATCGGGCCGGGCATCGTAAAGCCGTGAATGCAACGCCACGCAGACCACGAACAACAGGAACACGCTGCCAATTACCGGGGTGAGTGTTGCGGAGTGGCTCGAAGCGGCGGCAAAGCCTCCGGCGGCCAGTACAAACAGCGGGGCAACATTGGTAAAGACCCGCGCCAGCATCCGGCTATCGGCAAAGGCCACGCTGAAGCTGAGCAGATAGAGCCCGAGCGGGATCACCCACAGCAGCGGCATGGCGAAAAGGTCAGTCGTCAGGTGCGTTGTGGTGGAAAGCATCAGCCCCGATGGCACCGCAGCCAGCACCAGCCAGAGCATAATCCTTTTCCAGCCGATCACCTCCGCCGTGCCTTGGGTCTGCTGCACCAGCGCGGTGTCCGCCGTATCCTTGCGGCTCCAGGCGCAAATCGCCACCAGCACCACGAGCAGGGCATAGCCAACCGACCAGCCGATGCTTTGGCCCGAAGCGGAAAGCAGCGGTTCGGCCAGCAAGGGGTAAGCGATCAGGCCGCCAAAGCTGCCCAGGTTCGATGCCGCATAAAGCGCCCAGGGTGCGCTTGATGCAGGATCGGCGGCATACCACCGCTGCATCAACGGCGCCTGCGCCGAAACGAGGAAGAACACCGGCCCGATCGTCAGTGCCAGCAGGGCCGGCACCCACAGGATCTCCATCCCGGCGGAGGGAAGTGGCAAATCGGCCAGGGTGATCGGCAAGGACAGCCCGGCCAGCGCCAGCAGGGCAAGATGGATCCGGCCTTGCCGCTTGAGCGGCAGTTTGGACAGGCGATGGGCATAGTAATAGCCCGCCAGCAGCAGGGCCTGGTAGACCAGCATGGCGCTGTTCCAGACGTTCGGCGCCCCACCCAGCCGCGGCAAGGCCAGCCGCGCCACCAGCGGCTGAACCAGAAACAGCAGGAAGCTGCCGGTAAGGATCGTCAGGACGAACAGCAACCGCTGCGCCCCGGCCCCCGACCGGTTCACGGCGCACCCCACTGGCTGCGCGGCAGCGCATAGGTCACATGGCGCAAAAGCGGATCATCGGCCGCCAGGCGCGGATGATCGAAATCGAGATCGGATCGATAATTCATGCCCAGACGCTCCATCACCGCCCGGCTGCGGCGGTTGCCAACATGGGTGATTGCCCAGGCTGCGTCATCGGTAAAATTGTCGAAAAACCAGTTAATTGCAGCGCGCGCTGCTTCGGTCACATAGCCATGACCCCAGGCCGCGCGGGCGAGGCGCCAGCCGAACTCCCCCTTGCCCGCAACTGGCCCGGCCGTGCCGCGGATCAGGCCGCACCAGCCGATCAACTGTTGATCGTCCTGTCGCACCAGGGCCCAGAAGCAATGGCCGTGCTCAGCCTGATGGGCGCGCATTCGGGCAATCAGGGCGGCCACTTCGTCCCGGCTCATTACCGGACCGAGCGTGGCCATCACTTCCGGATCGCTGTTGATCGCGTGGAAGGGCGCAAGATCATCATCGCGCCACGAGCGCATGACCAGTCGTTCGGTGGCGAGCTGGAACTCAGCCATTCAGCAGCCGCGCGGCATGCGCGGCATGATAAGTCAGCACCCCGCAGCAGCCCGCACGCTTGAACGCGGTCAGCGTTTCCAGGACCAGGGCATCGCGATCGCCGGCCCCGGCCGCAACCGCCGCTTCGATCATCGCATATTCACCGCTGACCTGATAGGCGAATACCGGGACGGCGAAGGCTTCCTTCACCTTCACGATAATATCGAGGTAGGGTAGCCCCGGCTTGACCATCACGCTGTCAGCCCCCTCAAACAGGTCCAGCTCCACCTCGCGCAGGGCTTCCTCGGCGTTGGCGGGATCCATCTGATAGGTCTTCTTGTCACCCTTCAGCAGGCCGCGGCTGCCCACCGCATCGCGGAACGGACCATAGAAGGCCGAGGCATATTTGGCGGCATAGGACATGATCTGGACATTGGCCTGACCGGCCCCTTCCAGCGCATCGCGGATCGCGCCAATCCGGCCGTCCATCATGTCGCTGGGCGCAATGACGTCAGCCCCGGCGGCGGCCTGGTTGAGGCTCTGGCCAACCAGCACTTCAACCGTGGCATCGTTCAGGACATAGCCTGCCGCATCGATCAGGCCGTCCTGGCCGTGGCTGGTATAGGGATCGAGCGCCACATCGGTCAGCACGCCGATCCGATCGCCGCAGGCATCCTTGATCGCCCGGATCGCGCGGCACATCAGGTTATCGGGGTTCAGCGCCTCGCCCCCATCCTCGCTGCGCAATTCGGGCGGGGTGTTGGGAAACAGTGCAAGACAGGGAATGCCAAGCGAAACGGCTTCCTTCGCCCGCTCAACCACCAGATCGACCGACCAGCGCGATACGCCGGGCAGCGAGGCGATCGGCTCTTCCGTATTTGTCCCGCTGGTGACGAACAGTGGCCAGATCAGGTCGGCCGGGGTCAGCACGGTTTCGCGGTGGAGCGCGCGGCTCCAGGCGCTGGCACGGGTCCGGCGCAGGCGGGTGGCGGGATAGGAACCGGTCATGACCGATGCTCTAGGCGCGAGACCGAGGGGCAGCAAGCCCGCTTCTAAGTGGTGGGTGAACCAAGCGGTGCCAGCGCTGCCCCCGGCGCCACGGCCTTGAGCGCGGCCATCCTGGCGCGGAATGCCGCCAGCTCCTTGGCATCGACCTGATTGGAAACGGTGAAGCGCACCGACAGCGGATCAACCTTGGCGCCATTGCGATAGAGCTCGTAATGCAGGTGTGGGCCGGTCGAGAGGCCGGTCGAGCCGACATAGCCAATCACTTGCCCGGCCCGGACGCGGGTTCCCGGGGAAACGGCAATCCGGCTCATGTGCGAATAGCCCGTGCCCCAGCCGCCGCCATGTTCCAGTTTGACGTGATTGCCATGACCCCCGGCCCAGCCTGCAAAACTGACCGTGGCATCGCCAACGGCATAGATCGGCGAACCCCACGCCGCGCCGAAATCGACCCCGGCGTGCATGCGGGTATAGCCCAGGATCGGGTGCCGCCGCGCCCCGAAGTTCGAGGTGATGCGGCCAACCACCGGCATGATCAGGCCCGAACGCTGCGCGCCCATGCCGGATGCTTCGAAGAACTGGCCGTCGCCCCCCCAGCGGAGCAGCTGGGCCTTGGCCTTGCCATCGCGCTCGATCCCCGCGAACAGCAATTCGCCGACGCTGGTTTCGCCGCTCGCCGCGCGCTTGAACCCGACAATGATGTCAAACGTGTCGCCCGGCTCGATCGCGGTATCAAGGCTCAGGTGCTGGGCAAGCACCTGGAGATATTGCTGGATCGCGTGAATCGGCGCCCCCGCGGCGCGGGCCGAGCGGTAAAGCCCGGCGCCAATCGTGCCGCGGATGCGGAGCGGGGTGGTGCTGACCGGTATCGCGGTGGACCGCAGCACGAAACCACCGTTGCTCCGCGCGACGGTGAGCTTGAGATCAAACCGTGCGCGAAACGAAATGGCGTCAAGCGGCCGGGGCAGGCCCGGTCCTTCACGGCGGCCAAGCGTGATGTCGATCTGCGTGCCCGGCGCAAGGCCGGCCGGATCGATCGATCCGGAAACCAGGCTGCTGACCCGCGCGGCATCGCCGGCACCGGCACCGGCCCGTTGCAGCAGCCGCTCGAAACTGTCGCCGGCACCAAAGCTGGCGGTCAGTTGCACCACGGCCCGTTCGGGCACGTTGGCCGCGGGACGGACCCGGTCCGTGAGTCCCATCCGCACCCCGCTGCCAGAACCGAGTGCCAGCGGCCGGATGGTCTGGGCATGGAAGGCAGCGCGCGCGGCCGGGTCGAGCGGCATGGCTGGCGGCGCGGCCATGGTGGAAAAGTCGGGAAGGAAGGCCAAGGCCAGCGCGCTCAGGCCGAACAGGGTGCCAAGCCCCCTGAACCAGCGCGGCGATCCAATGTCCTCCGCCAGGTCGGGGGCCCAGTCGAGGTGGGCGAGACGCGCCGCCCAGTGCCGACGCAGGCGTTCAAGCTGCCCCGCCTGGCCGGCGGACCGATTGCCGGGAATCCGGGCGGGTGACGCTGCCATACCGGTCAGGCGAAGACCCAGCGAGGCTGTTGCGCTCCCGCCATCAAGCGCTTCACGCGATATGAACACCAATCTGCCCCCCGGGCGGCTGCAATCGGCAACCGCTCTGCACGGCTAAGGTTAATCTTCAGCTAAAAATGGGGGCGCTGGGGAATAGGGCTTATGGGCACCTTGTCGGCTCCCGGTGGCAGTGCCACATCCTGGCACGCAATGGCGCGCAGCACTTCTGGCACTCAGCAGCGAGACGATGACAGCCGGGTCAAGGCTGTGCTCGGCCCGACCAATACGGGCAAGACGCACCTGGCGATCGAGCGTCTCTGCGCCCATTCCTCCGGCGCAATCGGCTTTCCCCTGCGGCTGCTGGCACGCGAGGTCTACGATCGGGTTTGTGCGATAAAGGGCGCGGACCGGGTCGCCTTGATCACAGGTGAGGAGCGGATCGAGCCGAAGCATGCCCGCTGGCTGCTATGCACCGCCGAAGCCATGCCCGTCAGTGCTGATCTGGCCTTTGTCGCGCTGGACGAAGCGCAGCTTGGCGCTGACCGCGAACGCGGCCACGTCTTTACCGACCGGCTGCTGCATGCCCGCGGCCGCGAGGAGACCATGATCCTGGGTTCCGCCACGCTCGAACCCATGGTCCGCGCGCTGATCCCGAAGGCAGAGATCGTGGGCCGGCCCCGCTTTTCGACGCTGAGCCACGCCGGTGCCCGCAAACTTTCCCGCATCCCTCCGCGCTCTGCCATCGTCGCCTTCTCAGCCGAGCAGGTTTACACCATTGCGGAAATGCTGCGGCGGTTCCGCGGCGGCGCGGCGGTGGTGATGGGCGCGCTCTCGCCCGAGACGCGCAACCGTCAGGTGGCATTATACCAGTCAGGCGAAGTCGATTATCTGGTGGCGACCGACGCGATCGGAATGGGGCTCAACCTTGATGTTCAGCATGTTGCCTTTGCCGGGCTGTCCAAATTCGACGGGGTACGCCAGCGGCGGTTGATGCCAGCGGAAATGGCCCAGATCGCCGGCCGCGCCGGGCGACACCAGACCGATGGCACCTTTGGCACGCTGGCGGGGACCGGCAGCCACGACAGCGAATTCACCCCCGAAGAGATCTACGCGATCGAAGAGCACCGTTTTGCCCCGCTGACGCATTTGTTCTGGCGCGATTCAGAACCCGATTGCGGCAGCGTGGCCAATCTGATTGCCGACCTGGAGCGTCTGCCGGGACGCCCCGAACTACGGATTGCGCCCGAGGCAATCGACCTGGCCGTGCTCAAGCGGCTGGCCGATGATCCCGCGATCCTGGCCGAAGCAAAGGGCAACAAACGCGTCGCGCGGCTATGGGATGCCTGCCGCCTGCCCGATTTTCGCCAGCACGGTGCGGAAACCCACGCCCGCTTCGTGGCACGGCTGTGGACGGACCTGAAGGACGGCCAGATCCCCGGCGATCATGTTGCCCGCGCGATTGCCGAACTTGACCGCCCCGATGGCGATATCGACACGCTGCAGGGCCGGATCGCGGCGATCCGATCGTGGTCCTATATCGCCCAACGGCCCGACTGGGTGCTGGCGCGCGAGGAAATGGCCGCCCGCGCCCGCGCCGCCGAAGCCCGGCTATCGGATGCGTTGCACGGACGGCTGACTGAACGGTTCGTCAATCGCCGCACTTCGGTCCTCATGAAAAAGCTGGGCCCGGATGCCGGCTTACTGCCGGTCACAGTCGAAGAGGACCGGGTGCTGGTCGATGGCGAGGCGATCGGCGTGCTGTCAGGGTTCCGGTTCCGGGTCGATCCCGCTGCGCGACTGGCCGATCACAAGCTTTTGCTGGCAGCAGCAGAGCGCCACTTGCCGGTTCTGCTGGCCAGGCGCGCCGAAAGGCTGACCGCCGCCCTTGCTGCAGGCGAACGCGTTGAACTCACCCTGTCAGGCGCAAGCCTGGAGTGGGAAGGCGAGCGGATCGCCCGGCTTGCGCCCGGCAAGTCCATCCTCAACCCTGTGCTGGCGCTGGAACCGGCCCTGACGACCCTGCCGCAAGTTGCGCGGCGCGACCTTGAATCTGCCCTGCTGGGCTGGCTGGAAGGGACGATGGCTCCGCTCGCGCCGCTGCACAAGCTGGAACAGGCCAGCCGCGCAGCCGATGGCGGGCCCGAACTGCGCGCCCTGCTGATCCGCCTGATCGAAGCTGGCGGGACTCTCGGCAAGGCAGGTTCCGGGATTGACCTGCTCAAGCCGGCCCAGCGGCACCTGCTGCGCCGGTTGGGCGTGCAGGTGGGTGCGCTCGATCTGTTCATGCCGGCCATGCTCAAGCCGGCTGCCTTGACGGCATGGCGCAACTTGCAGGCCGTAAAGGGTGCGCAGTTGACCGCTCCGCATCCGACTATGCCTCCGGTCCTTGCAGTGATCGGACGGACGGCCCCGCCCCCCGGCTATCGCTCGCTCGGCCAACAGGCGCTGCGCCTCGACATGGCAGAAAAGCTGCTGCATGCCGCTCACGGTCTGCGCAGCGCCGCCGCTGGCAAGCCTGTGGTTCTGAACCCCGCGCTGGCCGTGTCGATGGGCCTTGGCACCGCGGCCTATGCCCAATTGCTCCGAGCCGCGGGGTTCCAACCGATCATGCCGCGCCCGCTGCCAAAGGGCGCCGCAGGCCCCATCGCGCCGCCGCGCTGGCGCTGGCGGCCGGGCCGACCCGACCACCGCCCCCCGGCGCGCGCAGCTCGGCCTGCCAGTGGCGCCTTTGCTGCGCTTGCGGACCTGGTTCGATGAGGGTCGACAAGCTGCTTTGGTACCTGCGGCTCGCCCCATCGCGGACCTTGGCCCATGATTGGGTGGCCGAAGGGCACTTTCGGCTGAACGGAAAGCGAATCGAAAAGCCAAGTGCAGCTGTTGCCGTGGGCGACATTCTGACGGTTCCGGCGCGGTCTGGCGTGCGGGTAATCAAGCTTATTACGGTTCCCGAGCGACGCGGTCCCGCGCCGGAAGCGCTCGCTTGCTACCACACGCTTGACGAGCGCGTCGCAAATCCCATAGCAGCACAAAATAACACCACGCCTCAGGGGACCTGAATACCATGACCTATGTCGTCACCGACGCCTGCATCAAGTGCAAGTACATGGACTGTGTTGAGGTCTGTCCTGTCGATTGCTTCTACGAAGGCGAGAACATGCTGGTGATCAACCCCAGCGAATGCATCGATTGCGGCGTGTGCGAACCGGAATGCCCCGCCGAAGCGATCCTGCCCGATACCGAATCGGGTCTGGAGCAGTGGCTTGAGCTGAACGCCAAGTATTCGGCCGAGTGGCCGAACCTCACCACCAAAAAGGACACGCCGGCGGATGCCGACGAGCACAAGGGTGAGGAAGGCAAGTTTGAGAAGTACTTCTCGGCAGAACCCGGCGAAGGCGATTGATCCTTCGCGCATGCAGCGCGAATCGATTGCATAGTTTGCATCTGTATTGAATTTGAGCTGGCAGCGGAATCGCTTGTCAGAGCGCGGAATTCTGCGCTCTGGCAATTTTGTTGCCGACATGCTATACAATCGCCCGACTTCCGGGGCTTCCTGCCTCGGTAGCATGGCAATAATTGGCTAGGCGGGACTGCGAACACGGACGGAGGAACACGGTGCCAGCCGCTCAAGGCCGGTGCCGGGATTGGTAATCCACGCCGCCATCCGGTTCGACGGGTAATGTTCCCGCCACATGAAAGGACGATACATGGCTTCCAAGGCGCACGCCTTCGATGTTGGTGACTACGTCGTTTATCCCAAGCACGGTGTTGGCAGGGTGATCGAGCTGCAGGAGCAGGAGATCGCTGGCATGACGCTGGAACTGTACGTTCTCCGTTTCGAAAAAGAGCGCATGACGCTGCGCGTTCCGACCAACAAGGTCGAGGCGATCGGCATGCGCAAGCTGTCCAGCGACAAGACCCTGCGCGAAGCGCTCGATACACTGAAGGGCAAGCCCAAGGTCAAGCGCACCATGTGGTCGCGCCGCGCCCAGGAATATGAAGCGAAGATCAATTCGGGCGATCTGGTGTCGATCGCGGAAGTGACGCGCGACCTGTTCCGCGCCGATGACCAGCCGGAACAGTCCTATTCGGAACGGCAGATCTTCGAAGCTGCCTCGTCGCGCCTCGCGCGTGAATTGGCGGCCATGGAAAAGACCGATGAACCGGCTGCACTCAAGAAGATCCTCGCGATTCTCAACGAGCATGCGCCCAAGTACTATGCCGAGGCGGCCACCGCCTGACGGCACCAACCCGATCACCGAGAAGGGCCGTTCCCGCAAGGGAGCGGCCCTTTTCTTTGTCGGCACAACCCGCCCCTTGTTGTCTCCGCCATGCTGTATTATATCAACAATACACATCAGCAGGAGACTCGCGATGAAGTTTGACAGGTTCTTTCGGGCAATCGGCCCGATTGCTGCGGTGGCCATGGCTGCCGGGGTTGCCGCTTGCGACGGAAATGTCTCGATCAATGGCGAAAAGGGCAAGCCGCTTGCCGAAATCGACCTGACCGGCACGCCGCCCGAGGAACTGGTCCTGCTAGGCCCGGACGAGATCCGGGTAACCCAAGGCGACAAGCTGGCGATCACGGTCGAGGGTGACAAGGCCGTGACCGACAAACTGCGTTTTACGCTAAAGGACGGTACCCTGGGCGTGCTGCGCGAAGGCAAGAGCATGGGTGACGGCAAGGCCGTGGTCAACGTGACCATGCCCGCACCCAAGACGCTGACCATGGCCGGATCAGGCAAAATCAATTCCGCTGCCCTGGCCAGGGACGCCAAGGTAACGATTGCCGGATCGGGTGACATCGAAACCCCCAATGTTGCCAGCGACAAACTGGACCTGACGATCGCCGGCTCGGGTTCCTATCGAAGCGCAGGCAACGTCAAGGTGCTCGAGGTCAGCATTGTTGGCAGTGGTTCGGCCGCAATGGACGCACTCAAGACTGACAAGGCCGACCTGACCATTGCCGGTTCGGGCAATTCCACTTTCGCCAGCGATGGCGAGGTCAAGGCCAAGATCATGGGATCGGGCAGCGTTACCGTTCGTGGCCGCGCGCGCTGCACGGTTGAATCGATGGGTTCAGGCAAGCTGGTCTGCGAACCCGGCAATGGCACGGCTCCAACTAGCGAGAAGCCCTGATGGCGCTGAGGTTCATCGGCGGCTAATCCGGGG
>JACCDX010794284.1_pt1 | contig 11140 bp, 7 predicted proteins | sample 7449681 | NCBI WGS metagenome assembly JACCDX01 (sample SAMN15323450, study PRJNA562643) | freshwater metagenome | isolation source: river surface water | place: USA:Blue River Watershed | collected 2017-08-18 | reverse complement strand
TCTTGAATTAGAAAAAAAAGCCAAAGATGATAAAAATAAAAAATTTGAACTGGAACTTGAAGAAGCTCTCAAAGAAACGAATGATTCAAAAGGTCTTGACTTAATCCATTCATCTGATGGTAAAAAGAATAAAAATCTCAATCAGCTTGAAGACTCTCTCATGCGTGGAAAAATTTCATCTCCTAAGCTCAACCTAATCCAGGATGAATCAAAGGAAGAAAATTATTACAATAAAGGTTTTAAGCTCGATCCCGCGGAAAAGAAACGAAGGGAAGAAGAAGCCAATCAAAACAGCGACAGCTTCTACAAAACTAAAAAGTCTTCGACAAACATGACAATTGATTTTGAAAAAGATCAAGATAAACAAACTTCAGAAAACCTAGAAAATCAAAAAAACAAAAATAAAGGTTTATCAGAAAATCATTTTGAAATTGATCCATCAAAAGAAAAAAAACAAAAGAATTCGCTCGATGATTTATTTGACTTGAGTGAGTCAAATAAAAAAGCACCAGAGAACAATGAATTAAACCTTGATACAAATCAAAAGCAAAAAAGCAATGAAGATTCGTTGCAAATTGATTCAGCTTTGAGAGATAAAAAAGACTCATCGCTTAAAATGGACCTTGAGGATTCAGATAAATCCTCCCACCATCAAGAATCAATGGAAAAAAATCACTCCCAACATAAAAATAGAACAGAAAGTTCTTTTGAATTAGATCAAGATCGAGACTTAAATAAGGAAAACAATATCGACTTAGGAATCATTTCAGACCCTTCAAAATCTCATCAAGAGATTGGAGGTTATGCAGAAGATCAAGGGTTTAAAAAAAGAAATGTAACTCAAACTGAGCTTAGTCTCGATGCTGATCGCAATCGCCCTATAGATCTTCAATCTCAGCATGCCGACCAATTTAAAAAACAAGCTATGGATTCCCATGGTCTTACTCTTGAAGAATCAAAACGCAATGACGAAGAGGATCACAACTTATCCCCTGATGAAATCAAAGCGAGGTTGAGTGATTTTCCCTTGGAAACTTTTTTTGATGACCATTTGGACTTATCTCGATCCAATAAATCTCAACTCGATAACACAAATGATAAAAATGTAAAATCTCTCTTAAAGGATTCAGACAAAAATCCCCTTACACTCACAAAAAACACCAATGACAACAATTTACCTGAGCATAAGAATCGTCTCGACACTCAGAAGAAAAAAAGTTTATTTTCCAATGATGAACTCTCAAAAAACAATTCTATTCAATTAGACATATCACAAAATTTTGGAGAGCAAAAAGAGGACGAAATAATTTCACTACGAAGAATTCAACAAGACGATAACGTTATCGACTACAGTAAAATCAAAAAAGAATTTGAACTGATAAAGAAGGTTCTCGATGGAGATCTTTCAAAAGAAGAAGCTGAAGTCCTAAAATTTAAAGAAAAAAACGAAATCAAAACGAAATCAAAAACTCCATTTATTGCTGAGGATTATGGATTAAATTTTATTATTCAAATGGCAATTCAATACGAAAAAAAAGATCAAACAAACAATCAGCATTTTCAAAAAATCGCTCTCAAAATTGTCGAACAAGGCGGATTTACATTATTTTTAAAATCTTACGCAAATGGTTCCCTAGAGACACACTACTCACTTTTTCAAAAAGATAAAGAGGAATGTTTTAAGGACGCAAAGATTCGATCCATCTTAAACTCATTTCGTATCAATGAAGAAATTATCAATGAATGGATAAATATAGCTTCAAAAAAAGAAAACTTTCGAAAATTTTCAGGATATTCACTTGGTACATGGAGAAGTAGTCAACTTTGGGAAAGTTTTTATCAGGATACTGGACTTTCTCCAGAAACTTTTGAATCAAAATATCAAAAGGCTTTACGATTTGAAGAAAATGTCCTTCCCTCCTGGGTTGAAAGTGAAATGCATGAGATCCCTATGCAGTTCACATTACCGGTCTTTGATGGATTGAGTAAACTTGGCATTATTTATGTTTGGTATCCTCGAGGAATCAAATATTCTGAAGCTAAAAAATTGGAAATGTACCTAGAAAGTGCTCGTACTCTCTACCTAAGTTCATTCTATAATGATCAAAGGATTGAAGAGGAGAAGAACAAAAATAACATAGGTCAAACTCTACTCGATGCACTCAATATAAAATCGATTTTCTCCAAAATTAGTTCATTTTTCCAAAAGAAGGCAAGTTAACATGAGTAATCCAACCTCATCAAAAAATACTGTTTCCCAAAATAAAGATGATTATTTTCTCATTGAAAAAAAACATTTAAGAGCACAAAAATTTTTTCCCTTTCAACTTTTTATGTTCAACCCGGTGTTAGAAAATTTCTCCCTCATCCTTGGTGCCAATAGACCTTTATCAAAAGATTTAGAAATGTTTTTAAACAGCCTCATCATTCGAGGAGGAAGTCTTGCCATCTTAATGAAACAAAAAAAGACATTTTTAAATTCTATGGAACATCTTGAAAGTGAAATACCATCACTCAAAGAACCAACCACTGCTCTCTCCTCTTTAGGACAAAAGAACGAACTCGATGTTGAGCAAGGGAAACATCAAGACATTCTACAAAAATGGATTATTGAAAATGGTGAGTTTAATTTTCGAGATATTTTTACTAAATCCGTCAACAACAATAGCTTTCTGACAATCATTCAATACACTCGACTTGAAGTGAATTCATTTTCTCGATTCACCAGCCCACAAGTATCATTGGCCATACAACTTTGTGATGAGTTTTTAACTTTAGACAATGAAGTCACTCGTGTTGTGGCAATCTCCTATCAGTTTGCAAAAACTTTTGAAATTCATGATGAAGAGTTTCTTTGTGATATTGTATTAGGGGCATTTTTCACCTTTATTTCTTCCTGCCATTTTCCTTTAGAAATGTTCCAAAAAAATCGTGAGCAGTTTACAACAAAAGAAGAAAACCTTTATAAAAAACATCCACTCATTGCCCATCACTTATTAAAAAAGTCTGGAATACAAATTACCGAACGCATTAAATTTATCGTTCTCGAACATCATGAACGCATTAATGGGTCAGGTTTTCCCATGGAAAAAGCAGGTGACGCTATAGAATTTGCTTCCCAAATTGTGGGTGTCATCTCTCACCTCTTTGAATACTGCAGTGGAAAAATTACCGGACAAAGAGAGTCTATTAAATCAACAATTTTTCATTTGAAAAATCGATCAATAAAATCTGGACTAGAATATCATTTCAGCGATACTATTATTAATAACTTGGCAAATTTAATTAATCACGAATTGTACAAAAGTGAATTTGAAGACAATGCACTTGAGAAGTCTGTTGGGTAAAAAAGACCATAACATATTTCTTAAAAATTTGAATTATAATGAGTAAATAAAAATATTAAAAAAACAGTTTGTAGGGAGTGATTATGGCGATTAAAGCTGATATTAAAATTTTAGTTGTGGATGATATGGCCACGATGAGAAAAATTATTAAAAACATGCTTACCCAAATTGGATTTACGAATATCACTGAAGCTGATGATGGTGCAACGGCTTGGCCAATGATTGAAGGGGCAATTCGCGAGGGAAAACCTTACGAGTTTATCGTTTCAGATTGGAACATGCCTCAACTTTCTGGACTCGACCTACTTAAGAAAGTTCGTGATACAAAAGGACTTGAAAAACTCCCCTTCCTCATGATTACAGCTGAAGCAGAACAAGGGAACGTTGTCATCGCCGTTAAGGCTGGAGTGAGTAACTTCATTGTTAAACCATTTTCTGCACAAGTTTTAAAAGAGAAGATTGAAAAAATATTTAAATAAGCGATATTAATTTTTGGAATGATATGTCATTTTTAAATGATCCCTCAATGAAAGAAATAGTTGATGACTTTTGCCTAGAGTCTGAAAAACTATTTTCCGACTTAGATGATTGCATTTCAAAATTAGAAGATAATCCAACAACCACCAGTGAACTGGAAAAGTATGGCCAAATTATCGATCGAATCATGGGTGCAGCAAAATCAATTGGTGCATCGGAAATAGCCACATTTTGTGAACTGGGTAAAGTCATTGGCTACAAATCATCCCAAGTGAAAGAGCTGCCTCTTTTGGAAGTTGTCATCGCAATCTTAGGTGATACAGTGGACATGCTCAGAAAAATGATCAAAGCATTAAAGCTTGGAGATAATAACTGTTTAAACAAACTCAATACTCAAAAATTTGTGACAAGGCTTCAATGGCTTTCTGATAAATTTAAGGATATTGAACGGGCATCGTGTACGGTGGGTGGAAACTTAGCTCAGAACTCAATTGACGATCTTTTAAAGAGCCTTGGACTTTAATTTATAGAGGAAAAGTATGGGAAACGAAAACCGCTTTATTGAATTTTCAAAACCTTTTATTGAAGCTGCAAAAAATGTTTTTGAAACAATGGTCTTTACAAAATTAGAACCTCAAAAACCATCCATTAAAAAAGATAATTTATCGAAAGGCGACGTATCGGCCGTCCTTGGTTTATCAGGAGAAATTGATCGAAATGGATCTAAACTCCCCTATAGAGCGATGTTAGTTCTCAGTTGGCCTTATGACACTTATTACAAAGTTGCGAGTGCCATGCTCTCTGAAACTTACACGTCCTACTGTCCAGAAATTTATGATGTGGGCGGAGAAATTTCTAATATGATTATGGGGAATGCAAAAAGGGATTTAAAAACCATGGGGTATACTTCGACTATGGCCATTCCATCAATGATTGAAGGGAAAGATCATACAATTAAATACCCTAATGGAACAACAGTCATTCTTATCCCAATCATCTGTGCTCATGGACAAATGTATATGGAACTTTGTTATACTGAGTCAGAATAATTTTAACTCACTTTTACTTTTAATTTCAGAGACAAGGTTAAGTCAAAAATTGCGACCGGCTCTGTCATTGAATAATTTTTCGTAAAAGCTGTTATTCTCAGTTGCTCTTCAACTCTATCCTTCGTGAGAAGTGCTTTTTCAATCAATTGATCAATCTTTTCTCCATCCTCTGAAACAAATACGGTATCGCCATTCGCCCGTTTTAAAAATTGTGCATGGAAAGTTTTAAATGATAACTCAAGGTGTGGATTTTTTTTAAAAATTTTATCCATTGCGAGCAGGCCTCCCGCCAAATCTGCTCCAACACACATTGTTCCAAAATAAAGTGACTTTAAATGATTTTTAGTCCTCATATTGTAAGGAATAATAATTTCACATTTTTTTTCATCGAGTTGCAGGACTCTTGGGCCAATCCAAAGAATCAATGGGATTTTTGTCAGGCCAAAAAGAGTAACCATCATATTTTGTCGAAAAGTTTTTGGTAAAAAATTCATTTTCAATCTCAACTTCTAAAATTTGCGATGTTTCATTTTTCTAATTGTTTTTGTAAAACTTTTTGCAATTCAAACGCTTTATTCATGGCCGATTGTATGGATTCAGACATCAGTTGCTGAAAATTTTTATCTTCAAAAGTTTTGAGTGATGCTTCTGTTAGGCCTCCCTTTGAAGCAACTTGAGAAATTCGTTCATTGAGGCTTTCAGTGCGGTGGAAGTACAATTCAACAGAACCTTTGACAACTTCCATGATAATTCGTTCAGAAATCGATTTATGAGAAGGTGTCCCCATTCTTGATTTAAATTCATTTTGAATTGTATCAAAAAAATAATACAAAATTCCTGGTAAGCATCCTGTAAAGGGTGTGGCCGTATCAAACTCTTCATCGCTTGGTACAAAAACTGTCCGTCCAAAAATTGAAAGGAGATTGAGCAATTTTAAATATTCTGGATCACTCGTTAATTCTGTAGAGCCCGTAATGGGGAGTACACCAAGGCCTATCTCTGAGGGGGTATTAGGCATGAGCCGAATGATTCGACTAAAACCATAATGAGTGATCAATTTTTCTTTATTCACGGCAGCTAAGAGTGACACGACCATCGCATTTTTTGAGAGTGTAGGCAGGACAGAATCTTTCAAAGACTGTGGTTTAAAAGCCAAAAATAAAATTTCTAAATCTGAAGGAAACTCTTCGAGTTTACCAACCCATACTCCTCGAAGTTCTGTGGAAAGTTTTAAAGCAGAGTGACCTGTTGGCGTATAAAAATACAATTCTGCCTGAGGCATAGCAACACGAATTCTTTTACCAAGGGCATAGGCCATATTACCAGAACCTAGAAATCCAATTTTCATAGTGAATCCTCATCTTGAAATTTTTTTCCACTGATATGAACCATTAAATTTCTAAATCCAGTGGTGCACCATGGCGCATCGTATTGATTGCAAAGGATCGGACATTGATAAATTTTAAGTACAATTTATAAAAATCATTCATATCAAAAGAATCTTCTACTGTTAATAATTGTACAGGCCCAATAAAATCCATGCAACGGTGAAGATAAAATTGTTCGACAAATTCCTGATAGTCTTTTTGCACAGGACCGTCATAAATAATGCGGCCTAATTCTTGTGCCTCTGGAGACTTTAAAAGTTCAGTAAAAAGGGAACCATCTGAACAATAAATTTTAAAATTATCTTTAGAAAATCCTGAACGATAAATCAATGCACCAATTTTCGACCAAAAATCAAATGATAACTCTGTGTGGCAGATCACGGTCACTCCAGAACCAGTGGATAATGCGACTAAAAGTTGCACAATTGATTTAAAATGCGGTCGATCAACGATTCCGACATACACGGTACATTTTTGGAATTGGTCATAAATATTGACATTAATCTGGCCTGGAATTTTTTGATTGCTATGGGCTTCGGTAAAAAATTCAAGATAATTGCGATTGACCCACTTGGAAAATTTTAGCAAATGATTTTTCTCATCAGGCCTCACCTCTTTGACATAGGACTCAAAGGAATTCAAAAAAGTTTCCAGAAATTTTTTCAGTCGCACTTCTTTCATTTCAAAACTCAGTTTGGATTCTCTGGCAAATTTTAGTTGAAACTTTTCTTCGGGACTTAAAGTAAATTGGCGTTTTGAGAGTTTTTGGGATGATTGAGTTGAAAATACTATATTTTTTGATTGTGATTGTTGAGAGTCTTGAGAGTCTTGAGGCTTTTGGGACTCTTGAATTTTTACTTGGCTTTGATGAAGTGAGAAAACATAATGCGCTCCACCAGCTTTAGGTCCAGTACCAGACATTTTAAAACCACCAAAGGGCTCTATACCAACTCGAGCACCAGTGATCGTGCGATTGATATAAAGATTCCCACATTCTAAATTTTTGGATAAGTAATCGATATCATCCTGGGATTGAGAAAAAATTCCTCCCGTCAGTGCAAATGGTGTGCAATTAAATAATTCAATTGCTTCATCCAACTCTTGAAATTCCACGATGTGCACCACTGGTCCAAAAACTTCTCTTTGAGCTAAACTTGTCGAAGTCTTTGCACCGATTTTGGATATTTCAATCATAACAGGGCCTACGTTATATCCAGTATGAACTTCTTTTGAACGATCGATGATCATCCGCCCGCCAAATTTTTTTAATTCCTCTTCTCCTTCCTTAACCATTGCCCGCACTCGTTTTTGATCGTCGGCACTAATCAGAGGATTCACTTGGGTTTGAAACGCTAATGAACTCCCAACAGAAATATCCATGGAACCAAATTTTAATCGTTCAATGAGTTTATCTTTAAGTGAATGATGCACAATCACCCGAGAGAGTGCAGAACATTTCTGGCCACTGTGATTAAAAGCAGATTTTAATATCCCAGAAACAGTTTCATCCAACTCTGCATTTTGCGTAACGATAACAGCATTTTTTCCACCCATTTCAGTAATTGCTTTTACTGGGTAGTGACGCTGAAAACGTTTATTGACGAATATTTTACGTTGAGCTTTTTCAAAAAGATAATTCCCTACTGCTCGCGACCCTGTAAATATGATCGTCGATACAAATTCATGGCTCGTGAGATAATCCCCTACTGTCTCCCCAAGTCCTGGTGTATGACGGAAAACATTTTTTGGCACTCCGGCCTGATAAAATATTTCTGTCATCAATTCGCAAATTAAAGGTGTTTGTTCAGCAGATTTTAAAATAACTGTATTTCCAGCTACCAATGCACCTGCACACATTCCACAAGGTATGGCCAAAGGAAAATTCCATGGAGCAACTACGATCGTTGGTCCCCTTGGAATTAATTGCTCAACATCTTTTTGAATGTGCACTTCTTGACGAGCATAATAATTTAAAAAATCAATTGCTTCATCCACATCCAACAACGCTTCATTCAAAGTTTTAGAAGCTTCATACATGATGAGAGTCGCCAACTCAATTCTTCGAATGATCATGATTTCCTGAGCTCGAAGAAGTGTTGCTGCCCTGGCCATTGGGTTTTGAACAGGCCATTCATCCTCCATAAATGAACGGTAGATCATTTCGATTTCAATCTGCGATTGCTCTTTTGTAAAAAATGCGATTTCACCAACGAGAAGATCAGGTTTTGAGCTGCAAAAAATTTTTACCTTTTCCCAAGTTGGGTCGTTTTGTCTTTCGACAGGTCCATAAAATTTCCCTAATGAAACCTTTTCAAAATTATGAAACTTTTTTAAAAAACTTTCTCGTTCATCACTTTTATAAATTCTCAAAGGTGCAGTGTTAAAAAATTCTTCGCTGAGATTGTTTTGTGACAAATCTCTTAAAATTTGACCTTGCTGTTTTTTCTTTTCATGCACAACCATTGGTGAAACCAATGATGCCTCTTTCTTGTGAGAACGCATAATGGTGAGAACTCCTACTTGAGAAGAATTTTCCATAATCCTTCTCACCAAATAGGCCATCCCAACGAGCAAAGACCCTACTGGAACATAGTTGCGCACAGTCCATCCAGCTTTGGCCAAAGCCGTAGACAAAGCTTCATAAGTCATATGTAAACATTGGTGCTCAATAATATGAGCCTCGGGGAACATGACATCTCTCACCGCTTCACTGAACGCATGATCTGAAAAATTATGGGATGCTAAACAGAGTTTGGCATAGTGATGATTTTTTAAAATATGAACGACGAGTTGGCGAAAATGGATGTCTGTCTCCTCTTTATTCAAAAATTGGGGAGCATTAAATCCATGCGCATTCCCTTCAACTGTCTCTGCATCCCAATAAGCACCTTTCACGATGCGGATGGGCATCGGTAAATTTCGTTTTTTGGCCAATTCTAAAATACTTTCTAAATGCAAAAAAGCATCTCTTAAATAGGCCTGCAAAACAATTCCCGTTGAAGAAAAATTATGCAACTCAGGAGTTTCAAGAAGCACTTTTTGATAAACTTCAAAAACAGTATCTCTATAGTGATAATGTTCAGCATCGATATTGATAAAAACTTGATGTTCTTTTGCCGCCAGTAAAATATTTTTTAATCGAGGTGCAACCAATTGATAGGTATATTGAAAATCCTGAGGTAAAAATTCTTGGGATAATGCCGTTACTTTGATTGAGACATGAGCTCGATTAATGCCACTAGCATTCAATTCCCCTATTTTGACATGCTGTTGAAAACCTCGAATGAGCTTTAAGACTTCCTCCATGTAGTGGTCTGCCTCTTTATTCGAAACCACTAATTCCCCCAGTTGGTCTAAAGTCACATCGCGTTTTGTCGCACTCAATGCCTTCAAGGCTGTATGAGCTTTTTCTATGGATTCACCGGCAATAAATCTTTTGGCCATTAATTTCACACTGGAGCGAATGATCCATGCAACAGGTCTCTTAGGGATGATCCTCGCCAATTGATAAGCACCTTTCAACAGAACAGTTAATAATTGCGGGAGCGCTCTTTCTTGACCTTTTTTCTTGAGGTATTTTGCCTGCTTATTATCTTTTAAAAAACGGAACAAACTCTCAAGTAAAATTCTTTTAACTTCAGTCCCTTCTTGGTCGTGATCGAGGGATGGAAGAATGGCCAAAAATTTTAAAAGATGCACTCTCAATAATACATACTGCGCTGTTAAACCCAAGAGAACATCAGACATTTTTTCAAACAATGAAGAGTGGTAATCATTGATAAGGATTCGAAGTTTTTGAGTATAGACTTCCGCTTTTTGGGACACTTCAGTGAGGCTCTGTAAATCCACGAGTTGATGTAAACGTGTGATTCGTTCAATTTCAGTCAAAAATAACTGAGGGCTTTGGTTGACGATGGGATTCACATGATTTTTTAATTCGATAAAATCTGATTGATTTTGAAATTCACTGCCATTTTGCAAAAGGAATAATTCTTTATGTAATCGTGGACTATAAATTCTCATCTCTTTTTGTGAAGGAAATAGACCTACTAAAACATGACAACCATCAATGACGAATTCCTGTCGAAAATCTTGAGTAATGGAATGAAAAAGGGCAAAAATATTTTGAAATAATTCAACTTGAAATTCTCTTTTTCCATCTAAGGATGTTTGATAAAACAATTCCGTATAGTCCTCATGAAAAAAAAGGGTAACATCAGACACACTTTGGGAGAGGATTTTACCAATGGTGATTTTATGAATTGAATGACTGTGATTTATTTGACTCATTTATATCTCCAAATAGACATGACGACTTTTTTGAATTTAATTTTTTTTAAAGGTAAGCAAAATTTCATAACGAAAAAATTTTAGGTTGAAATTATCGTTCTTAATTTGAGAACCATTCGTTTGAGATCGTGATCAAAAGTTTTCACTGTCACAATAGAATTGGCAAACTTTTTATTTGGTTCAACAAATTGATCGTGCATTGGTTTCACTTGATTATGGAATTGTCGAAAAACACCAAGAGGGGTACGGTTTCTTTCTACAACGTCGCGCTTTAAGCGCCTCTCAAATCGGGTGTCCTCATCACAATCTATAAAGACAATCTCATCAAAGAGTGGAATGAGGTCAGGAACGGACATAATCAAAATGCCATCAACTAAGATTAAAGGCTTTGAAGAAAGTTCTATGCACGTATCTAATCTTTTGTGTGTTTTGAAATCATATTTAGGGATAGAAATTTCAAGGCCTGACTTCAAATCTTCGAGATGCTTTTTGAGTAAATTAAAATCGATGGATTCAGGATGATCAAAATTCACGGCACCACCATCCCGATCAAAACGCTCGCTTTGATCGATATAGTAACTGTCTTGAC
>JACCDX011254565.1_pt1 | contig 11141 bp, 11 predicted proteins | sample 7449681 | NCBI WGS metagenome assembly JACCDX01 (sample SAMN15323450, study PRJNA562643) | freshwater metagenome | isolation source: river surface water | place: USA:Blue River Watershed | collected 2017-08-18 | reverse complement strand
TCCAGATGCAAATATAATATAAGTAAATATGGATTGATTTGCAAATATCATTTCCGCACCTCTTATATTTTTCGCACCACGCTCAATTGCATTTCCAGTTGCTTGGCGTTTCTTTTTTTGTTCATAAAGATTGTCGTTTGTACCTTGGACCTTGTCTTCAACAATAAGGATTGGAATTGTATTTCCATGATATACAATCATAAATATACCACCATCTGGTTTCATGAATACATTTTTATTTTCGTTATTTGGTTCTGGCCCCCCACATTTATAAAAGTATTCTTGACATTCATACAAGGTGATTGTCTTTCTATGTTGAAGTGTTGCTCCAATTTGTTTACACTTTTCTTCAATATAGGGTTTCAATACACATAATGCATTGGATAGTGTTTCTTCGGATAAACAACTATCATCATTTAAATGTCTTCCATCACTCACCAAATCCTTAATCCGTGCACTTAATCCATTTGATTGAGAAGTCATTTATTATAAATTATATTTATTTTGACAAATTACAATTTTTTTGCAAGTTCGTTTCCTTCCATTTCAATGATGTTTTTGGGTATGACGTCCATGATAACGACCCTTACGCCCCTTACGTGTACGTCGTCCACCCCCAGCACTAATCGTAATGGGACGGTCCCGTGGAACACACAAGTAGCTGCAAAATTTGCTGTAATTGAGTTCGCTGTCCATGGGATCTTCTTTTTGATAATAGCGGTCGGCCAAATCGGGTCGCCAAATACGTATTCCAGAGGCATCTTTATTGGTGACTTCACGACCCCCTGGTTTGTGACTCCACCAGCCGTTACTGTCTTGCCGATAATAGTGCAAGTCATTTTCTTCATCCACAACGACTGCAATTTTAGAAGTTCTAGGAGGACATTTGGTTTGGAAACTACTGAATTTGGATGATTTTCCAGGAATATCAGCAATGGTACGACTAATGACATCACTGCAAAACTTGCCCATGTTTCCACTAAAGCGTGGATGACCCGCGGTACGTCCAGGAATATGAAAGGGTACATTACAACCGCGTGATTTGCGACACGCACGTATATGTTTGGGATCCTTTACGTTTAATGCATACGCAAAGCAATTGTGACTATACTGTATTGCCTTGTCGCCATTGTATTCATCGGGTTTATAATCTGGCTCCCAGCCGGTCATGGGGCTACGTACGTGGCAACGATACATGTGTTTACGACAAAACGGTTGACCACGAACGGCCGGCAACGTACACGACGTCTCGCACTGACAGTGCCGATTGGGTTTTTCTTTCGGAGGGTTCACTCGCCCCCCCTTATAGTTTCGCCGTGTTTTACGAAACATCTCCTATTCTTTTGGTTGAAAATAAGTATCGTCAATCCCAGATTCCTCTTGAATATCTTGATACAATTTGGTATCCTTTTTCTTAATATTTTGAATAGTTTCATTCATTTGAATACTACTGGGGGTTTTGACATGCATACTATCCCCAGGTTTTTCATCTTTACCATCACCATCTTTGTTCTTGTCATGTTTGGTTGTATGAGAACCATGATCCAAGGGTTTATAATATTCTTCTTCAATTTGTTTCATCTTAATGCGTTCAATGGCATGAGTAAAAAACACAAACTGATTTTTATGAGTTGGTTTGGCCGGTTTACATAATTCACCACTGTAACGACCGGTTAACCCAATATATTGCCATGCTTCACTTAGCAATTGTTCCAATACGGTATGTAAATAATAATATTTCTTTTCCACTTTAAACAATGTTAGTACACCATTAAACATGGTCACAAATAAACTTACAATCCATGTAAACCAATATACATTAATATACATGGTACTTTCCTGGGATTGGATACTTAATAATGCAGGTACAAGTAAGGAACCAACCGTCACAATAAATCGTCCACAGTGAAATACAAGTGAATATAATCGTACACGGTTGCGCAATGTGCTTATAATATCCATAAAGCGTACACGAAACACATGATGCTCAATTTCATTCAGTTGTGGCAAATGTACTAATATGGCATTCAAGAGTTTTTCTTTTCGTCCCAAACTTATATTTTTATCAATGAGTGTTTGCACATCTTTTGGATAAAAAGAATCATCTTCGCTTTTAACAATAACTTCAGGACTTATTTTTACCATACTATCACTCATTATTACAAAGAAAACCTATTTATAAAATATATAAAAAATTGAGTTTAAATGCTCTAGATCATTTCGTATCAATCCATCATGGTATATTTATTTCCCTTATCGTTATATGACGGAGAAAATAATGTGGCGCACAATGGTGCCGACCGTTGTTTATTGCCACACTATTTATGGGAGCGAATTATTAACGACAATAGTTTGCAAACCAATGATTTATATTTAATGGAGTTTTCCAATGACACCAAACATGTTACACTTTCGGTGGGGGGAGGACATCACGACGACGATAATATTGTCTTTGTACCGCAATGGGTGTTTACTATATTTCAAGAAGGGGAACCTGCACGCTATAAGCCGTTACGTACTATACCGCCACAGGCCACAAAAATTACAATTAAACCCCTGGATTCCATGTTGTATCATGTAGACATAAATGAAGAAGTGTCACGATATTTGAGTGATTGGCATGTACTGCAAGAAGGACTCATGTTGCAAATCCATCTTCAATCCATTGATTACAATGCACTCTTGTATATTGAAGCATTAGAACCAGGACCTTTGGTATTATTGCGTGGGGAAGTGCCGCTGGAAGTAGTGCCTCAGGAAGAAGAAAAGCCACCTCAAGTACCGGTTCCAGTATCAACTCCACCACCTGTGCCGCAACCGCGAGCCATTCCAGATTGTTTCTTTGGACCAATGGTACCGGTGCCGTCCAAACCCCAACCAAATCAAAAAAATCCGCCGTCATCGTTTCCAGGTACCGGTCGTCGTTTATGCGACCCCTAAACCCAGCAAGCGTAATATATAATTTTTTATACTCAAATCTAAAACATTCTCTATGACAATACCTAATACATTTACTTGTTGTAAAATCGCATCACAGTCATTATTATACATGCGTCGTGCACTACTATCGGAAAATCGGCTTATTTCAGCGCGTACCAACATAATCCAATTATATAGCTTATCACGTTCTGCACGAAAATATGCTCTAGCAGGAATCTTTTCAATATAATATCTTGGGGGAGACTTTTCCAAACCAAATACATAATTGTCTAATGCATTTACCTTCTTTTGTAAAAAGGCAAACTTTTCGTGTAGCATGAGAAGTTCAAAGACGACATCTTTTTTTACAGCACGACGCATTATTTTATGCCCATGTTTTCCATGGTATAATCCATGACTATCTAAATATGCGTAATGTGGGACTACCTTGGTGTCCATGATTTGGTGTTATTATATTTCTATTTTACACAATATCAATTTTTCATTAACCGCATCCGTGTTGTAAATATTCCGTGGTCGTTTTTTGACGGTCATCAAATGATGTCATAATTTCACGCATGATTTTAATACGAAATCGTGGAAAGTTATTAATACTATATATATGTACATACTTTTCCATATTTTCATAATACTGTTCTTTACTTAGTTTATGAATTTCTAATCCAAGTTGTTGAAAAAATACTGTAAAATACGATTTCCAAATAAATACTTCAGGCCATGGTTCATGATAATTCTTTTCGGCGTACACAAACCCTTTTTGTATATTGTCGGTACACCCCATAAATAAACAATCACTCAAATGATACGATGACATATTATATCCACGGACATACACGGACGAACTTATTAGCTTTTGTGTTTCCAAGCCGGTGCGTATGAAATCGTCCAACCCTTCATAAAAATGGTCTACTCTGGATTTTACAACGTAAGGTGTCGTTACATGTGTGAATCCCATCAAAGTAGTTCGTATTTGGTAATAACAATTATTATGATAGTCACTATGGCTGTATAAATTACGTTCTTGTAAGGTAGATTTCAAATCCTCAAGATGATTTACGACAATACATACATTTTCATATTTTTGTGCAATTTCTTGGACATTATTATAGTCACTGTCGTAAATGGATAATATAACACGACAATATTTTGTATACGAGTCTAAAATATCGGAAAGTTTTATATCTTTATGAATGACTCCTTGTAATAATATAGTCACATTATCAAAGGAAACACCTTCCGCCATCTATATACTGCGCATAAAGAATTGTATAGTATATATTCATAATATGGATCCCCTTCAACTTCAAACATTTTTACAAACGCAAAAAGATCCTGCTAAAGTACATGCTGGATGCAAAACCGTGTATGATTCCATACTCCATCACTTACAAACTAACACCGGTGCCTTGTATGGGCGTTTTGGAACGATTGAATACCAAACACTATTACACCCTTCTCCTCAAAACCCTATTTTAGAACGAAATGCAGGAATATTTCCAGCCCAAGGGATCTTTTTGAAAGACTGGGTCTATGAATATAATCAGGCCGTCCAACGTGCAACGGCCATGGCTGCAGGATGGCATCCACCCTTTCAACCCATGGAATTATTATATATTTTAGGACAAAATCCAACCTGTGCTCTAATCCCCTTGCGTTCCTTAGAACCATATTATAGTCCTCCAGAGCTTATGTGGACCAATGCCTTTGCCCATCAACGTGTAACCTTTGTCAGTAGTTTTGCAGACAGTATGAAATTACAATATCAAAAAAAACATCTTCTTTGGGCAAACATTCATGAACAATTATTACCATCATCCGCGCATTATTCGTTTGTACGATCGTATTATAGCCCTGCAATTGCACAAGGAAAAGCTATGTGGCCTTCTCCCATTCAAAATTGGAAGGATGCAATCAATCTTCTAGAATCTCAAGTATTGGCCACCAATCCGTCCATTGTAGTATTGGGGTGCGGTGGGCTTGCCATGGTACTGGCAAAACGCTTACAGGAAAAAAACATTATTACGATTGTATTGGGTGGCGCGATACAAATCTTGTTTGGAATTAAAGGTCATCGTTGGCTCAATCATGATATTATTAAAACCTTTTTTAACGATCACTGGGTCTTTCCGCAAGACCATGAAGTTCCGCGTGGAGCATCACAAATTGAAGGGGGATGTTATTGGTAAATCCTCCCTTCACCCAATATATAAAGAAATTACATTCATAACATTAGTAGATTATTGTGATGAATGTACACAATTGCAATACCTTGTTTGTATCGGCATATTATGATTTAAACAATAATCCAGAAAATAAGGCGTTTCGTTTGCAACAATTGGAAAAGCTGGTAGCGTTACAAATCCCCTTGCTTTTATTTTGTGACCAAACTATTTTTTCGGCCATAGCTCATTACCAAAGTCCTTATGTACAAGTGATACAAAAGGATTTAGATTCTATTCAGATATACAATCAACTATTATCATCGCCTTTGGAATTACCACCTTACCGTAATGTGGAAAAGGATACTCAAACTTTCATGGCTTTTATGAATAGTAAAGTAGAATTTTTAGATTATGCATCCATATTATACCCGAAAAAGCAAAATTATGTGTGGGTAGATGCCGCTCTTATGAAAATTATTCAAGACCCGACATCTATGAAAGAAAGACTCCAAACATTACAAACTTATAATCAACCCAAAATCTTATTTCCAGGATATGCCACAAGTACACCAATTCATGAATTGTTTCAAAAAGTCTTGTGGCGATTTTTGGGAGGATTTTTAGTGATTCCCAAAACCTTGTTGCCTCGTTTTCGTGTTGAATGCGATCAATTATTGCAAAGTTGCATTTCCATAAAAAAACTTACGTGGGAAGTCAACATTTGGGCGTATGTGGAATACAAACATCCAGAATTGTTTCAGTATTATTTTGGCGACCACAATGATTCTATTGTACACTGGTCTGCATAAAATTTCGTAAAATAGTAGATATGAGTAGTGCTTCTAAACCAGCATCTAGCACAGAGAATCCTCTAGACAAGGCGTCTTCTGGCAAAGTAGCATCCGAAAAGGTACTTTCAGGGAAGGTAAAATCCGCAACTGTATCAAATACGCCAGATATCGAAATACAATTTGAACAATTTGCCAAAGAACAGTCTGCCGAGTTTGATAAAATTGCAAGTGTGATGAAGTCCATTGGAAACATGTTTTTATTTGGTGAACCTACTCAAAAAATGATTTTCTGTTTATTAAAAATATATCATGAAAATATTATGAAAATAAATTATAAAAACACATTGCAGAAAACAAATGATATTTTAAAAACATTAAATTCACAATGTATGTTTGGTTTAATGGAAGATCAAGAAGGTAACTTGTATGCTACAATTTCAGAAGACCCTGCGGATGACCAAGATTATTATAAAAAACGTAATATGATGTATTCTGTGTTATTGCAATCAAATATGATAATTCAGCGGTACGATGAAGATGATGCAAAATACTATAACAATGGACAAGGAATCCCAAACACAACATTTAACCCAATTTATTGGAGAAGTTATAAAGGTGAGCCAACATTTAAAAATGTGAATGGTATAAAAACAATAGATCATACATTTGACAAGCCTTCTAATAAAGAAGTTATAAATCAATATGTATTTTCTAAACATGAAGAGGTAACCGATTATCCTGCAGAATTACGTGACAAAAAAACCATACGTTGGATTGATAGTTGGAAATATTTAGAATCCCGCCATAAAGGAAAAAGTTTTTCTCCATTTAAACGTTATAAAGGTCAAAAAGAAGAAAAAACATATCAAATATTTTGTAATAATGGTAGTACATGTACTGAAGCAAAATTATTTGGATACTGTAAGTTACATAATATAAAACCAAAATCCTGTATAGCATATTGGATTGGAAATACATTACCACCAGACCATATATTAAAAAGTTATTGTTTTGACAGTACAATTCCTCATGAAAAAAAACAATTAGAAGATTTAGCAAACACGTATAAATCATATATTTCTCGCAATATAAAAAAATATGATAATGCGCTTAATGAAAAGATTCAATATGCACTACAACCGTTTGCATTAGCATGTCCTGGATGTCTTGCAAATATGCAAAAATATAAAAACTCTGTGCAAAAAGAAGACTTTCTATTTAATAAATGGAATTATACGCAATGTTATAAGAAACGCACCACAAAGATTATAGGTGGACGTAATACACGAAACAATAAAGTATATCGTATACGTCACACGCGAAAATTAAAAAAATAAAATTGAATTCTGTATGTTTGGAAGAAATGTATCCTACCAACAGAAAATGAATACTACCATTGTACCGCGTCGTCGTTCGTCTCGTGTTGCCTCCCAAAAGGCCAAGATTGCAATTAGCAAGACCTTTTCGCATCCATCATTCCATCGTATCAATGCACACTGTCAACTGCACAATGGTGGTTGTTGTTACATGCAAGACAAGCGTCCGAAGCATTACCCCCTGTTTGACAATTCTTCCAAGGTACCTTACCCCTATTTTGCCTATAATGAAACGTATACCGATGGAGTGGGTGCCGTGAAACGGCGTACTTATTGCTATGAAGACTATTGCCCTTCATGTGTAGATGTTTGGAAACGTATTACAGAAGGCCATTAAAAAATTGACGCAACCGCCCCCTTTTTTTTGTAACCACATTTCAATAATCTAGCCAAAATGGATATGGAAGATTGTGTCAAGCCCACCAAGGAAACCATCATGGAATCCATGGTGCGTGATTTGCTAACGTTGCCGCCCAGTGCGTACGATAATTACCATGGTCTGCAAACTACCTTTCGTAATTTGGCACGCAAGTACAAGACTATGCCAAGCAAGCAAGATTTGGGCATGACCTTTCGCCGTTATATTAAACAACATAATGTGCCGTACACGCAAACCTTGTATAATGTACTGATTAAAAAGTCGGTGCGCAGTGACAGTGGGATTCTCAATGTAAGTGTGAGTATGCCCCCAGACAAGTTTAGTTGCAAGTTTAATTGCTACTTTTGTCCCAATGAACCAGGTATGCCACGCAGTTATTTGAGCAATGAAGATGTGTTTAAGCGTGCCCAGCAAGTAAATTTTGACACGGTATTACAAGTGTACGACCGTTTCAAAGTGCTGGAAATTAATGGTCACCCATTGGATAAGGTAGAGTTTCGTGTGCTCGGTGGAACGTTTAGTAGTTATGACCATAATATTGCGGATGACTTCATATGCGACTTGTATTATGGGGCCAACACCTACTATGAAGATCGTACCAATCCTCGGCCGCGTCAGTCCATTGAAGAAGAGCAGGCCATCAATGTACACGCAAAAATCCATGTAGTGGGTCTTGGCATTGAAACGCGTCCTGATACCATTAATCCCAGTGAAATTATTCGCTTTCGCCGCTATGGAGTTACGCGCGTAGAATTGGGAGTTCAGCATACGGATGATGCGCTGCTGCAAAAGCTCAATCGTGGTCATACTACCCAACATTCCAAGGATGCGATTCGCCTTCTCAAAAACTATGGTTTCAAACTGGAATTGCATATTATGACGGACTTGCCAGGGGCCACGCCAGAAGGTGACAAGGCCTGTTATGCACAAGTATTGCGCGATGATCCAGACTTGATTCCAGATTATATGAAGGACTATCCGTGTTTGGATGTGGCGTATACCAAGGTGCGGCAATGGAAGCTGCAGGGAAAATGGAAGCCGTATGCGGAACGTACACCTGACGCCAAGGATTTGGTAGATGTACTTGTGTACCGCCAGTCTATTACTCCCAAGTATGTACGTGTGAACCGTATTCAGCGTGATTTCAAGGAAGAAACGGAAACATCTATTGGGTACCAGAGCACCAGTATTAAAACCAATCTTGCGCAACTGGTCAAGGAAGCTGCGGAACATCAGGGCATTTACTGTCAATGTATTCGGTGTTGTGAAGTGCGCAATGAATCGTTTGATTCTAGTCACATTGTGTACAAACACGAATCGTTTCAGGCCAGTGGCGCCACGGAATACTTTCTGTATGCATGTGTCCCACGTCCCAATCGTCACCTACTGCTTGGATTCTTGCGGTTGCGTCTCGGCGACGCTCTCCAGCACAGTATAATTCCAGAATTGCAGGGTAAGACAGCCATGGTGCGTGAGTTGCACGTGTACGGAAAAATCCAAATGGTAGGAAGTCAGTCATCTTCTTCCAATGCACCGCAGCATTTGGGGATTGGCACCACACTGTTGCAAAATGCCGAAGCGATTGCGTCCAAGTACAAGTATGAAAAAATGGCCATTATTTCTGGGATTGGAGTGCGTGATTATTATCGCAAACGTGGCTACAAGTTGGAAGGTACGTACATGATAAAAAAGCTTTCCCCAATTAACAATGTGTTCCAATATATACTAGTACTATTATGTATTGGAATACTGTATGCTACGATCTTTCTTGCACGCTAGCACATTACAAGTAAAGGTCTTCTATGTTTTCAATATAAGTATCTTTTTTTACAACAATACTTGGACTGTTTACGAAAGGTTTGAAGGGGCTTTCGTACGTGTGTACACGTGATATATTTGGAAACACTAGCGGACGTGTTGCCGCTGCGCTTTGAGGTCGCGCAATCTTTTTTAGCACTGTTTTGGGTTCACTCGCTTTGCGCAAACGACAATGTTCATTGTGAATGGCGGGTAATTCACTCCAAAATCCTATAAAATGTTGGACAAACCAGTGGAGAAAATGGCCATCCACATCTTTTTGTGCCCTTACAATATTGTATTCTGCCATGAGCCAAATGACTTGCCACACTTCCTTTTTAAATCCCAATACTTGTGATTCCAGTTCACGCATAATATACTCGGAATACAATTGAGGATGTTGTTGAATGAACTCCACACCATTACTATTGCTTTTGCAAATGATTTCAGCATGTTGGATGGTCATGCGCATTTTGGCCGTTTCCACAATGTGCACAACTTCCGTATTTTCACACAAGGTAATCCATTCCAATATAAAGTGTGCTAGTACATGGGCATACTTGATAAGATTCTTGAATTTTAGTACTTGCATTATCGGTTCATGAGCATGGGGCGGAAACGATAATTTATCGGTCACGTATCCAAGACACTTATCGCAATATACAGGCATCTTCCCTATACTCCTATTTGGTTGTTACATGTTTTTCCACATACTACACACTCAATTTTATAGTGGTGGTTGGACAGTTACATACTTTTTAAGTGAATAGACTGCCGGTCGTTTATGTTCTTGTGTAGTACAATCAAAATCTAGTACAGGTTTCCACATGTAAGTTGGTATAGGTTGATAACATGATACCAAACCTCCCACAATGCATGCATTGGTATCACTGTCACCCCCCTTTAATAATGTGATCCGAATCGCTTCTTCATAATTAATCTTACTGTTCCGTAAAAAATGCATTGCCAGTACAAATCCGTAGCGTACATGGCCTGCCTGGTACGTACAATTAAGTCCACGTATATCCATAGACTCTACAAAAAACCAATGTTTCACCGTTTCTTCGTGCACGTGTTGTTTGACGTATGCACTTATTTTATCCAATACAACGTCTGGTGCCAACCCTTTTAATAAATAATATAATGCCAGCACATAAATCGCATTAACTTCCTGGCATACGTGACTACAATGACTACACAATGCATCTTGTTTGGCCAACGTTTCAATGCTGCGCATATCGACGACTTCGTCACGTAAATGAGCATAATATGTTGCAATGGCGCTGGCACGCATTAAGGCACCGTTGGCTTCAGAACGAAAGTTGAGTCGTTGAATATTGTAAAAGGCGTTGACAATGTTTTCTTCTTTGAGTCCCTTCTTGACAGCTTTACTTAATTGTTCAAATCCCAAACTACATGTCATACCAATATCAAAGGGTATGGATTCAAACCACTGCGCGTACCCCTTGATAATACTTTCCAACACCCCTGCATTATTTTCTTGATGTATATGACCACGTAATGCATTCCATAATGCCAATGTTAATTCACCGTCATCAGTAATTTGCCCAGGTCCAGTATTGTGAACACCACCTCCAGGCATCGTCATGGCCTTTTTGACGGAGTCTCCATTAATTTCTTCGCTACGGCGTTCGACCTCCAAATATGATCCGGCCGCGTACCCTACACACGCGCC
>JACCDX010484246.1_pt1 | contig 11143 bp, 8 predicted proteins | sample 7449681 | NCBI WGS metagenome assembly JACCDX01 (sample SAMN15323450, study PRJNA562643) | freshwater metagenome | isolation source: river surface water | place: USA:Blue River Watershed | collected 2017-08-18 | reverse complement strand
TGGATGGATACATGGTTGGAGAAAACGCTCTCGCTGAAGCCATGCAAGAAGTTGAAGAGGACATGATCAGCAAGGTCAAACAACGATTCACTGACTACCTTGAGCAACTAGAACAAGAAAACGAACTCGATCATAAGCTGGTCAAAAAGGTCAAGCGTGAGTTAGACATTATCAACGATCCTGCTGATGAAATGGAAGAAGCAGCCACCTGGGACGCAGATGTTGCTCCTCCAGATGACGCCAAAGGCACAGAAACCTCCAATGCCATTGCCACACAAGTGGCCAATGTAGTAGACCAACCCACAGCGCCCTTGGGCGAAAGTCCTGTCAAAGTATATGAAATGGATGATGGCACCTGTTTAGAATGCTGGGGCGACGATGCCACTGGCTACGAAGTGCGCAACGGTGACCGTAGTTTGCCCACAAGATTCCCACGCATTGATCATGCCGACATGGCAGTGAAGCTGTTCCAAAAACGCAGACAGGCTGCACAGCAAGATCAAAATCAAGATTACATAGAAGAGAAATAATTTATGATCGTCGACCAATTATTTGACAATAAGAAAAATACCAATGAGAGTCTTGCTGATGAGTTTATGGCCATGGCACGTGCCAAGGGCTACAATCCAAGACTGCGTGGCACACCCGATGAAGAACGTGCTCGAACAAATGCCATGCTGGCGCAACGTGCGGCGGATCGTGCCAATGCTCCTGCCCCTGCACCAGTCAGCGATGAAGAGCGTGCTGAACTAGAAGCTCAATTGCAGAAACTTGAAGCCAACTTTGACCCTGACTACGAATTCAGCGACGATCACAGCTTCTGGACACAACAAAAATCTATTGCACAACAGATTGGTGCAATCAAACAAAAATTATCTCAAGGTGTGGCGGAAGACTCGGACACCGCCGAAGACTATCGTGCCAAAGCACAATGGCTAAGAAGTGAACTTCACTTGAGTCCAGATGAAGCATGGGAACGTGCTTATGACACTGACCCAGAAACATGGGTAGGTAGTCCCTGGGAAGATGATTACAAACAAGGCATGGCGGAAGCAAAAGCTAATACAGCCGCATTTAGAGCAAGCAACAAAAAACGTGCTGAGATCAATGCGATGACTCCCGAAGAGCGCAAAGAATACGACAAAGAGCAAGCAGAAAAACAGCGCAAGCGTGATGATGCTCGTCTTGAAAAAGAACGTCAAAAGTTAGCTGCTAAAAAAAGTGTATCTGAAAGCCGACGACTCAACGAAGCCATGCTAATGGAAGACCCTGTCTATCGCAAGTTCAAGACCGTGGGACGTTACATTGCTGAACGCAAAATGAGTGAGAAGGAAATCCTTCAAGTATTTGCTGACGCTGAAGCAGGCATGACCGACAAAGCCACTGGGGCCAACCGTACCTTCTTGGGTCGTGGCAAAGATACCACCATGGACTTTGCTGGCGGTGTGGCTGATGCTCTAAAAGGAGTTTGGAGCGGTATACAAAGTTCAGTTCCTGTTGCAGCAGTTGACGTAGCCTATGATCAGGCCACAGATGCCCTGGGCAAATTAGCCGGTGGACAAAAAGGCGCTGTCATGCAAGCCATCAAAAAATATCGCATGTTGGCCAAACAGTATCCCAAAACAGCTGGCTTGGCCAAGGCTGCACTGGTTGCTATTACTGGTTTGGCCACAGGCGGTGCCGGAGTGCCAGCCGTTGCAGCACTAGTGTATGGCTTAGACTCTGCAATCAAAGGTGAAAAGTTTTCTGACATTGCTCTCAAGGCCGGCGGCGCTGCTGCTACAGCTTGGGCAGCAAGCAAGATTGCAGGCATGGTTGGTGGCGACCAGGCTGCCGCAAATACTGATCAAGCACTAAATCTCGACGCTGAACAAATGGCACGCAATGCTGCAGATGCCAAGGCCTATGGTATTGACGGTGCAGACACATTGGATCAGATGAATGCTGCAATTATGCAAACTGCTGAGCCAGGAACCATTCCTGCAGACTATAGCCAAATTGGTGCAGGGCCTGGTGTTGGCGGCGGTACTGAATACATTGTACAACCCGATGATGTATTGAGCACCATTGCAGCAAAAAATAATGTCAGTGTGGGCGAGCTGATGCAAGCCAATCCTGACATAACAAATCCTGATTTTATCAGGGCTGGCCAAACAATTAATATTCCTGCAGAAACTGGAAGTTCTGTCTATCAAGGCGGTGTTGGAACCAACGCAGATACCATGGCCAAGATTGCGTCAGGAGAATACGCAGACAGTGCTATCAGTCAAAATCTTGCTAGAGCAGGACAAGGACCAGAACTGCTAGGTGGGCCGGCAGCAGGTGATGTTGCTGGTGTCCCTGTAAATGCACAACCCACACTGTCATTTACCAATGGCAACACTGGTACACTGTCATTGCCTGATGGTTCACAAGTCCCAGTACAAGCGTTCCCGTCTGGCGGCATACAACCAAGACTGCCCATGGGTGGAGAAGTAGTACCGGTAAATTATGCTGGTCAAGATGTAAAGGCTTACATTTACAATGGCCGAGCCTATATTAAAAACTTCAGCCCTGAGCAGTTTTCAAATCCTGTTCAAGAAAGCTGGTTGCCCGCAGTCAAAATGCGTAAGTTGCCGTTTGACAAATTAGTCGACGAAAAATCCACAGTGATGAATTGGGCGCTGAACGAAAGTGTTGGTCGCAAAAGCAACAGTGTACATTTGACTGCTATTGGCACTTATACAGTGTTTGAAAACGTTGACCGCTATCGTCGGGCTATCATGGAACTCAAAGGTGTTCCAGGTAGCACACGCCCAGAATACTATCGCCCAGACATGTCTGGTGCACCAGCACCGACCAAACCTCCTAAGAATCAAAGTTGGTTCGGCAAAGGACTTGACTATTTAGACAAAGGTGTAAAGAAAGTTGGCAGTGCGTTGAGCAACTTTGGTCATCAGTTTACAACCAATGTCACAAAAGAAAAACTCAAGATGAACTGGCACCAAGCTGGCAAGCCCAGCGATTCAGACCAACTGTCTGCTTGGCTAGTCAAACAAGGTGTGCCAATTGGTGTTGTAAACAGTGTCTATTCAAAGATGGGACTACCAGTCAGTGCTGAACCTACTACACCAACCACACCAACTGAACCCACTACCACTGAGCCGAAGGCCAAGACTGGTGGAGCACAACGCTTGATGCCATTCAACAACATCAACCCTGCCACAGGACAACGTTGGACAGTGGACGATCTTGACGCTGAATTAAATCGTCCTGAAAAAGAAAAAGCAGATGCGGCTGCAGGCAAAATACCTGCTTACACACCGCCAGAAGCAGTTACTCCAACAGCACCAAATTTGGGTACGCCACCAATTAAACCAATAACACCAGTGGGTTATAATGCTACCAATGTCATGCAACTGCCAGGCATGCAATCTGCAAAGAAACCAGCTCCTGCCAAAACTCCAAACTTTGCAGGGCCCGGTGGCTACGGCAAAACAACCACAACAGTTAAACCCATGACTGGCATTCCTGGCATGAAGCCTGCTGCGCCTGCTCCTGCTACAACCGCGGCTCCATCTGGTACCAAGATAACTACAGGTGGCCCAACACCAGACGAGCAAGCAAAACTAGCCCAACGTATTGCACAAGCCACAGCAAAACCAGTGGCAGAAATGTTGAGCATGGTTGAGACCAAAGAAGATGTACAAAAGATCAAACAGTTTGTTGATCAAACATTTGTCAAATATGGTGCAGTAAGCGAATCAGCATTTGCTGTTCGCAATCAAATACTTGAACATGTGACACAAGTCGGCGCCCAACGCCGTAGAGAATACAGCCAGCGCATGGCCATCTAACTCAGCCTTAGGACCGAGTGGGCGGCTGCTGCCTCAGATGTCGGATTCGCTACCTGACATCGAAAGTGAGCATAATTACTTGCATGGCTCGACTTCCTGATTACTTTGATCAAAACATCATAACATCCAGCCACGATCTTGATCAACACGCCTTGGTGCGCTACATATACCCAGAATTTCTCAATTTGGTCTGGCCCAAGGACACAGTGTTTGCACTGAATTTGCAATGGCCCACCGAGTGGTGTAAACTACCCACATCTCGCAGTTTGTATGTGTTGTCATTTCACTTGGAACAAATGGATGTTGAGTTTGTTAAACACATTGCACTTGTGAACTTTGACAGTCGTATCCTAGTAATAACCGACAACGATGTTGCTCCCGGTGAGTGGTGGCCTGCCAACTGTGAATTTGTGTCATGGATAACATGGGACAAACAGCTGGATCAAATTGCAAATTTATACGGTATCGCTGCTGAGCCAAACACGCCAACACACAAACTCAGTAGTCTGTGCTTTAGAACAGATCAATTTAAACATTATGTAACTGGCTATTTGTTAGAACACGCAAACATAGACGATTGCATTATTAGCTATCATGGCCGTCATCAGCATCGCTACTTTTTTGAACACACAGGCAGACAGCCCTTGGACAATATCTTAGCATTTATGGAAGCGGAACAACCACACTATGAACTAGACGGATTTGATGCCAGTAAAAATTATCCCATGGCCAATTGTGACTGGCATGTTGCACCATATACAGATGCTGCTGTTAATTTTACCAACGAAGGATTCCACTACAGTTACACCATCAAGGATGGCATGGACTTTTATTGGCCTGGGCCATATGTGACAGAAAAAACTTGGAAGCCGTTGTTGGCAGGTTGTGCATTTGTGAGTGTAGGACAGGCACACATATACCAATACATGGAACAACTGGGTCTGCGTTTTGATTACGGGCTGGATTTGGATTATGATTTGGAAACACGCGACTTTGATCGTATTGAGAAAATTTTCACTGTGATCGATCAAGTGCTTGATCGTAGCACACCGGAGTTAGTTGAACTTACCAAACACAGCACACAGCACAATTTGGATTGGATTGCCAGTGGCCAATTTAGAACACAATGTGCAGACCGTAACAAAAAATCATTAGAAAAAATTAGATCTAAACTTGTTGACTTGTAACAAGTAACCGTGTATACTAACACATTAAAGGAGATTTCTATGTCAGCAAAAACATTCAACGGCGAGCAAAAACTCAAACTCACTCAAATCATCAACGAAGGCATGCAGGTCATGCACGAAATTGATACCTTACAAGGTGGGTTGACCGATACTATCAAAGCCGTGGCAGAAGAACTGGAGGTTAAACCTGCTATTTTGAAGAAAGCCATTAAGTTGGCACACAAAGCCAGTTTCGGCCAAGAAAAACAAGACCACGAAACACTGGAAACTATTTTAGAGACTGTGGGTAAAACACTCTAAATGTATTCTGTTTTTCAACACTGGGATCCACTAAAGGTCTGTGTAGTAGGAAGAACCTACGATCCAGAATTTTATTCATGGATTCAAAATGCCAACATGCGTCGGCGTTTCCAGCGCATGGCCGAAGAGACCGAACAAGATTATCAAGGTCTTATCAATCTACTGCAAAAAAAATTCGGTGTACAAGTAGTAAGGCCGGAGTTACCTGAAGATCTCTCAGTGTTAAAAATAAATGATCGATGGATACAACCTCCAGTGACTCCTAGAGATTATTACCTAATGATTCATGACCAACTGTGGATTCCTACTGTGCCTAACCGTAGTCATGCAAATCATGTGTTTAATAGTCAGACAGCATTGAACAGACAAGAATTTGATCGTAGAGATCAACAGCAACACACTGCTAAACTCCTGTGCTATCAAAATATATTTGATCTAGTTCAGCAACAGGGTAATCAATTGAGGCCAACTGAACTAGATGTTGTCAGTGGATGCTTTGTAAGTCGCATTGGCAGAGATTTATTTTTTGCCACACAAAGTTACGATGAAGATCAATCTGTGCTTAAAAACAAAGTTGATCAGTTGTTTCCAGATACTCGTAACAGGATTGTCAATGCAGGAGGTCACGGAGATGCAACATATTGTCCAGTAGCCCCTGGCTTGATCATAAGTTTGCGTGACATTCCTACTTATGCTGATACATTTCCCGATTGGGAAGTGGTATACTTGCCCCCTAGCAATTATTCACACATGAGAGAGTTTGAAGGGTCTATGAAAAGTACCAAAGGTCGATGGCACATGCCAGACTTTGAGTATGATCAACACCTTGTAAACATGGTTGAATATTATTTTGATACTTGGGTAGGTCAAGTGAGTGAAACTGTATTTGACGTTAACATTTTGTGTGTTGACAATAAAAACATTGTTGTGTCTGCTCACAATGATCAAGTTGAATCAGCTTGTGCTCGACATGGCATTGATGTTCATGTGGTGCCATTCCGTCACAAATATTTTTGGGACTGCGGTATTCATTGTGTGACCAATGATTTACATCGTGAGGGAACAATGCAAACTTTCCTCGGGGATCTGCATGATCAATGACCTGTACAAGGATCAGTTGATGCTGAATCATCCCAGTCGAGACTGGAGTAAAGTAGTGCTGAAAACTGTTTCCCAAGTGCTGGATCACAATGACTGGAAAATTAATTCTACCAATCGCAAAGATCATGCAACATACACAAAAAATAATCGTACTCTCGAAATAAATTTTTGTCATAATCCAGTCAAGGAAGATCAGAGAGATTACTACATCACTGATGGAGTTGTAAATTCTCTGGATTGGAAAACCATAACATTGGCACCCGAGTATTTTGGAGTATACTATCATGAGTTTGAATATACTAATTCAAAACCTACAAAAGCATTCAATTGTTTTATAAATCGAGGATGTATTTTTAGACAAAGTTGGATGTATCAATTTGTTCGTCGATCTCTGTTGGACCAAGGGCACATAAGTTACTGGTGTGAACATCGGTTGGGTAAGTTGACTGCTGAAGAACACTTTGAATCTTTGTTGATTGGCAATGAAATTTTCAAAGATGAACATCAACAATTGCAGGGAAAAATTCCATACAAAAATTTTACATCTTCAATAGAACACACCATACTCGACAGTGAAAGAACTGTGATACTTGAAACATTTTTTGATGACCCCGACGCCAATGTTTTTACTGAAAAAATCTGGCGTAGTATACAGTTACCGAGACCCTGGTTGTTACTAAGTTCTGTTGGTGCAGTGTCATGTTTGCGTGATTGGGGATTTGATGTGTTTGATGACTATATCGATCACAGTTACGATCAAGAGCCGTTGAATTTTAAAAGACAAACAATGATCCTGGATCAGTTGTCTAGGCCTATTGATTATACAGATGCAGTACTTGAAGATTTTGAACAACGAGCACGCCGCAATCAACGACTGCTGTTAAAATTGCGCCAGGCGTGGCCCGACAAATTTAAACAAGCTCTTGAAGAAATTGCTGTATTGGAAATTACTTAACAAATGTATTCTGTTTTTCAACACTGGGATCCGTTAAAGGTATGCGTTATTGGTACGAGTTACCCGCCGGAGTTTTATTATTGGATCCAAGACCGCAACACACGCCAACGCTTTGAGCAGTTGGCCGAAGAAACCGAACAAGACTATCAAGCCCTTATTAGTTTATTACAAGGCAAGTTTGGTATCCGGGTGTTGCGGCCTCAACTACCTGTGGATCTCAGTTCGTTGAATATACAAGGTCGCTGGATGCAACCTCCTGTTTGCCCTAGAGACTACTTTGTTATGGTCCAAGACAAATTGTGGGTTCCTACTGTTCCTAATCGAGTGCATGCAGATCGTGCCTTTGCTAGACAACATGTTTTGTCAAGACAAGATTTTGATCAAATGGAACAAATGCAGTTTGATGCTAAAATGAGTTGCTATGCTGACATTTTTCATCATGTGCATCAGCAAGGCAATACAATTCAGCAAACTGAATTAGATTTTGTTATCGGTTGTTTTGTAAGTCGCATTGGCAAGAATTTATATTTTGCTACACAAGAATACACAGAAGATCAGAACCAGTTACTACAAACAGTAAATGCTAATTTTCCAACCACTCACAATAAAATTGTCAATGCAGGTGGCCACGGTGATGCAGTATATTGTCCTGTGGCTCCTGGCTTGATCATAAGTTTGCAAGATATTCCAACCTATGCAGACACTTTCCCAGATTGGGAAGTGGTATACTTGCCCCCTAGCAATTATTCACACATGAGAGAGTTTCAAGCCAGCATGCGACTCAACCGAGGCCGGTGGCACATACCCGGTTTTGAGCAAGATCAAAACTTAATCAACACTGTCGAATACTACTTTAGTGATTGGGTTGGTAATGTCAGCGAAACTGTGTTCGATGTTAACATCTTAGTAATTGACGAAAAAAATATTGTAGTATCCAGTCACAATGATCGTGTAGAACAGGCTTGTGCCAAATATGGCATAGAAGTTCACATCAGTCCTTTTAGGCATCGCTATTTTTGGGACGCAGGTATTCACTGCATCACCAATGACTTGGACCGACAAGGCACCTTACAGAGTTTTTTTAAATGACAGAATGGTTGGATACGTTATTCCCAAACGATGTGTCTGTTGGGCATGCTCAATTTGATTTTTGGTATCGCCGTTATGGATTTATGAAAAACATCGACCTTGATAGGGTGTGCATGTTGCTGAATTCAGATGGGTCCGCAGTTGATCTTGTGCGATTGAAACCGCAACATAAATGCATACTGTTTACCAGTTGCGCCGAAAGTCCAAGGTACGACGATGTAAGAGAACTGGGTCTTCGATACCCCGATGTGCCTGTTGTGTGGCTAGCAGATTTGGATCCATATGACTACCCGTTGCCCAGTAATGTAACTCATATCAAATACCGTCACTACTATATCAGGATGGAAATGTTGCATGACTGCTTTGATGTGTCCCAAGTTTTGAGAGTCAAAGACAAAAAGATCAAATACAAATTCAGCAGTTTGAGTTATTTTATGCGACAAGCTCGAGCCTCGGTCACAGCCGCGTTGTGTAACTATGCTCGAGATCAAAGTATCATGAGTTGGCATTTGCTTGACAACAGTTCTACTACAATTCAAAAAGATCTTATACAATCGTTTCGAGACAGCCCGGTGTTCAGTGACATTGACTGGAGTGTGTTGGAACAAGAACTAACTGTGGATGAATACAACTGGGGTCGCAACACTGTTAAAAACAACATGATGGACGTATTCAATCCAGCGTTTGAATCGTCGTTGTGTAATTTTAACAATGAGACTGATAGCATGGGTTGGCTTGACAATGGCCAGGAACGCTACAATCGTCCTGGACCTTTTATCACAGAAAAAACTTGGAAAACTTTGTTCACCGGTTGTGTGTTGCTGAATTCTGGTCAACCGCGCACCATTGAATACCTGAAGAACAATTACCATCTGCCACTGGACTACAGCATCGATCAATCGCATGATTCTGTACAGCAAGACTTTGATAGATTCCGATCAGTGATTGACATGATCAAACAGTTGGCGCAAGTTCCATTGCAGGAATTGATTGATGCCAACATAGATACCTGTGCTCAAGTACAAGATATCCTATTAGATCCTGCGTTTCTAGAAGCACCGCGAGCTTACAATCGTACGCAAGATGAACTGATTGCGACCTTACTGTCATGAAAAAATTATTTACGTTTGGGTGCAGTTTCACCAAAGACAATTATCAAAATACTTGGGCAGATCTGTTGGCACAAGATTTTGAGTTGGAATTACACAATCATGCTGAACGTGGTGCCGGCGCAGATTATGTTAGCAAAAGAATACTAATGTCAGACATTGGGGCTGACGATCTAGTGGTAGTGATGTGGCCCAGTGCAGATAGATACGATCTCTGGGCAGATCAAACCACTCCACATTTGTTGCAAGATTATGTACATGCCAGTTGGCCAGATGGCACACAGCCTCAACTGGTAGATTTACACGGCCACCCGGGGTTGGACCAAGGTTACATATTAAACGGTAGTGTTCCTCGAGGATACAAGCACAAATATTTTAAATATTTTTATAGTCCATATCAGGCTGTGCATAATTGGTATACTTCGATTATCACCGCCCAGTTGTACTTGGATGCCAAAGGTGTCACTTATCACATGATGACTGCACTGCCATTTGATTGTCCGATCAACTACCATCACGGAACTTTTACCAAAGAGATCAAAATTACTGATCATATAAATTTGGATAAGTTTGCCGACATTGGTGGATTCTTGCCTTGGGCAATCTCAACGTCTCAACCGTTTTTAAATGCACACTATCCTGCAACAATCGCACATCAAAAATATATAGATACGTTTTTGGTGCCATTGTTAAAAAATGCTTGACTTTGTCAAAACAAATAAGTACAATATAGAATCGCTCACTCAAAGAGCATGAATCATGGCCGACCAGCCACAAGTGGAGAAAAATTGAGTTACATTGACGCATTATTTGATCGTGAGCACGATCGCATTCATACTGTAGAACGCCGAGACGGGCAGAGAGTCTACAAAGAATACCCAGCAAATTACATTTTCTATTATGATGATGCCCGAGGTAAATTCCAAAGTATATATGGCACGCCCGTATCGAGATTTTCTACGCGGAACAACAAAGAGTTCCGCAAAGAAGTCCGTGTTCACAGCCATAAGCAACTTTACGAAAGCGACATCAACCCAATCTTTAGATGCCTTGAAGAGAACTACAAAGACCAAGACGCACCTGAACTTCACACAGCGTTTTTTGACATTGAGGTGGCGTTTGATAAAGATCGCGGCTTCTCACCTGTATCAGACCCTTTTAATCCCATTACTGCGATTTCGGTCTATCTCGACTGGCTAGATCAACTGGTCACACTGGCTGTGCCGCCCAAGCATTTGAGTTGGGCCACTGCACAAGACTTGGTCAAGGACTTTGAAAACACCATCCTGTTTGCCGACGAAGCAGAAATGATCAAGACGTTCTTGGACTTGATTGACGATGCTGATGTACTGTCAGGTTGGAACTCAGAAGGCTACGACATTCCCTATACCATCAACAGGTGTACTCGTGTGTTGAGCAAAGACGACACACGCAAGTTTTGTTTGTGGGGACAACTGCCCAAGAAGCGTATGTTTGAACGCTTTGGTGCTGAGAATGAAACCTACGACTTGATTGGTCGTGTGCATATGGACTATATGCAACTGTATCGCAAATACACATACGAAG
>JACCDX011402196.1_pt1 | contig 11144 bp, 8 predicted proteins | sample 7449681 | NCBI WGS metagenome assembly JACCDX01 (sample SAMN15323450, study PRJNA562643) | freshwater metagenome | isolation source: river surface water | place: USA:Blue River Watershed | collected 2017-08-18 | reverse complement strand
TTTTTACTGTTAATGGAAATACTTATGGTGGTCAAAATAATCAATATGCTTCTGAAACCGAAAATAGCTATTTCAACGCCAATGTCCAATTTACCAAAAATTTTAATAATGTCGTAAATTTAGACCTATTAGCAGGATACGAATTTCAAGACTATAAAACAACATTTTATAATTTCGCCTCTTACTCTTATAGCGGCGTTATGCGTCCAGGTACCCAACCTGCTTTCCCCTTAAATATTCCTCAATATCAGTTGGAATCTTTCTTAGGACGTGCCAATATTAGTATTTTAAATCGCTATGTTTTCACCGCTACCTATCGCCGAGACGGTAGTACCAAATTTAGTGCTCCCAATCGCTATGCCGACTTTCCCTCTTTAGCTTTTGCTTGGAATATTATTAATGAAAAATTCTTGGCGAACAATAAAGATGTATCTAACTTAAAATTAAGACTAAGTTACGGTGTTACAGGGCAGCAAGACGGAATTGGTTATTACGACTATTTATCTTTTTATAATCTATCCTCTCAAACAGCATCTTATCAGTTCGGAAATACGTTTTATCAAGGCTATCGCCCAAGTGGTTATTACTATAATAGAACCTGGGAACAAGCCAGTACCTATAACTTAGCTTTAGACCTCGGTTTTATTGATAATAGAATTACCGCAACTTTTGAGGTTTATAAAAGATACATTGATAAATTATTAAATGAAATTCCCCAACCTGCCTTAACCAATTTTGCTAATCGTATTGTTGCTAACGTTGGAACAATGGAAGTAAGCGGTGCTGAAATAAGCTTAGGTTTTGTTCCTATCCGTACTAAAAATTGGAACTGGGAATTTAATTTGAATGGAAGTTATGTGCGAAACGAAATTACCAAACTTACTATTTCTAGCGACCCTAATTATTTAGGATTGAGATATGGTGGAATAGCGGGCGGTGTTGGTAGCAATATCTTAATTAACAGCGAAGGTTACCGCCGTGGTGCTTTTTTTGTACTCAAACAAGAATATAATGACAAATACAAACCTATTGATAATTTATTTGAAGACGTAAATCGCGATGGTATCATTAATGAAAAAGATTATGTTCGTTATCAAAGTATTGACCCTTTATTCGTATTCGGATTTAATACCAGCCTTAATTATAGAAGATGGACCTTATCTATGTCTGGACACGCTTTTGTAGGAAATTATTTGTATAACAACGTAAATTCTGCCAATGCAAGTTTGTCTAACCTCACCGGTTATAATATGGGTTATTTGAATAATGTACCTGTAAATTATTTAAATTCTAATTTCTCTGGTCAAGGTTCAAATTTCTTCTTCTCAGACTATTTTGTTGAAAACGCTTCATTTTTCAGATTAGATAATATCAATCTAAACGTTAATGTGTTGAATAAACAAAAAGTAAAAATTAGCTTAAATGCAACCGTTCAGAATGTGTTTGTAATTACAAATTATTCTGGGCTCGACCCCGAAATTAGTAGCGGTATTGATAATAATTTCTACCCCCGCCCTCGAACATTTTTAATTGGTGTAAACGTAAATTTTTAAATTAATAAATAATAAGATATATGAAATGGATTAAATTAATGTTAATTGTAAACTTGACTTTTGCTTTAAGCAGCTGTCTAAAAGATTTAAAACCAACCAACGATAAAACCGCCTCTGAAATTTATGTAAATTTGGATGGGTATAAGCAAGGCTTAGCCAAAGTTTATGGTGCGTATGCTTTAACAGGAAATCAAGGTCCTGCCGGAAATGGTGATATACAAGGATTTGACGAAGGATTCTCTGATTTTTTCAGACTTTTTTGGAATCTTCAAGAATTACCCACCGATGAAGCCGTAAACGCTTGGGGCGATGCAGGCTTACCCGATTTTCACCAAATGAATTGGTCGTCCTCAAACCCATTTATTTTAGGATTATATTATCGCATTTTTTATCAAATTGCCCTGTCTAACGAATTTATTAGACAAACTGAACCCGGATTAGTTTCTTCTCGAGGTTTAAGTAGCACAGATGCCACTGAAATTGCTAAGTATCAAGCCGAAGTAAGATTTCTAAGAGCTTTTCAATATTGGGTAGCAATAGATTTATTTGGAAATATTCCTTTTGCCGATGAAAATGACATTCCGGGCTCTTTTTTACCCCAACAAAAAGCCCGAGCCGATGTTTTTAGTTATATTGAAACCGAATTAAAAGATATCGAAAGTTTGGTGGCGGCTCCTAAAACCAATGAATACGGTAGGGTAGATCAAGCCGCTGTTTGGGCTTTGTTAGCCAGATTATACCTCAATGCTCAAGTATATACTGGAACTGCTCGTTGGGACGATGCTGCTAACTACTCTAAGAAAGTTATTGACGCAGGTTATACCCTCATTCCAAAATATAGTAATTTAATGGTTGCCGATAATAATGTTAATAATACAGAATTTATTCTTTCTATTAATTATGATGGGGTTAGAACTCAAAATTGGGGTGGTTCTACTTTTTTAATTCATGCTGCCATCGGAGGTTCTGCAAATCCGGCTGACTTTGGTATTGATTTTGGTTGGGGTGGTAATAGAACTACTACTGCTATTTATAATTTATTTCCCGATGCCGATGGTAGAAAACTGTTTTATACTGCTGGTCAAACGCCAGAAATAACAGCTATTTCAAAATTCACTGACGGTGTGGGTGTTAAAAAATTTACCAATAAGAAAAAAGATGGCACCAATGGTTCAAGTTTAACATGGACCGATACCGACGTACCTTTATTTAGATTAGCAGAAATGTATTTAATTTATGCCGAAGCTGCGGTAAGGTCTGGAAATGTTGCCAATGCTGCTACTGCCATCGGTTATATTAATCAATTACGTACTCGCGCTTATGGAAATGCTTCAGGGAATATTACAGGTACTGAATTTTTAACCCCAGCTTCCGCACTTAAATTTATTTTAGATGAAAGAGCCCGTGAATTATACTGGGAGGGGCATCGAAGAACCGATTTAATTCGATATGGACTGTTCACTTCAGCTACTTATTTATGGCCCTGGAAAGGGAATATTTCCAACGGCACGAGCGTTGATGCGTTTAGAAGTCTGTACCCAATTCCCGCCAGTGAAATCAGCGCCAATACAAACTTAAAACAAAATACAGGGTATTAATTAATAACAATTCAATTTTTAAAATATGAAAAAAATATGTAACTTTTTGACGTTTTTATTCAGCCTAATATTTTTAGTTAGTTGCGAAAAAGATATTGCTGATGATGTATTTTTAGGAGGAACTAACCCCACATTAAGCGTTGTATCAGCAACGTCCGATTCCATTGCCCTAAATTATCTTACAGAATCTAACGAAGCTGCTTATATTTCGTGGACAAACCCTAACTATTTTTTTGCAAGTGGCCCTAGTTCGCAAGATGTAATATATAAACTCGAAATTGATAGTTTTGGCAAAAATTTTGCTGGAGCTACAAAAAAAACAATTAGTTTTAGAAATGATTTGTCGGTTTCTTACAATGTATTTCAATTCAATGCCCTTTTAGGAGACTTGAAAATGAAAATCAATACCGATGGTAAAATTTCTATGCGACTGCTTTCAAGTGTAAATGGGAATAGTTTTACAGAATTATCTTCTTCTCAAATAGATTTCAAAGTGCGACCTTATGCCCCACCACCCAAAGTGAATCCACCAGTTTCAGGTAATTTATGGGTTACTGGAGACGCTTTTGGAAGTGGATGGTCAAACCCACTTGCCGCTCCTTATGATGTTTCCCAAAAATTTACCAAAATTTCTGATACCAGATATGAGTTGGTAGTAAATTTTATTGGTGGCGGAGGCTATAAAATAATCCAAGAACAAGGTGTATGGGGAACTCAATTTCACAAGGTTAAAGGTGATTTTGCAACTGGAACTTTTGAACAAAAAGACGCCGAACCCGGTTTCGACGGCTCTGCTGCTGCTGGTAAATATAAAATTATTCTCGATTTTCAAGAAGGTACCTACACTGTTCTAGCCGCAAATTAATTATTAAATAAAAATTATCAAAATGAAAAAAATAGCTTTTAAATTATTCAGTATAATTTTAATAAGTTCTTTAATGTGGGGATGTCAAAAATTAGAAAACCTCCAAATTTTTGGGTCTGGAACGAAAATTAACTACACCTTAAGTAGCGCTTCTATTGCCCCTCAAATTTTCGATTCTAATAAAAATGTTCTTAGTTTAACTTGGACTAATCCGGGTTATGCTACCGCAAGTTCTAATATAAAATATACCATCCAAATTGATTCCGTAAATAGCACGTTCAAGCGTCCGGTTTTCCAAAAATCCTTCACTGGTGTTTTAAATGGCGATTTATTAGGAAGCGAAATCAACAACGCTGCCCTAAATTTAGGCAATAAATTTTACCAAAAACTTGATTTGCAAATCAGAATTGTAACCAGCTATGCCAACAATAATGAACAAATTGCCAACGACCCTCAAACTTTTTCGTATACCGTTTATCCAGTACCGGCAGTAAAACTTCCTCCTACCAATAGAGTATGGTTGGTTGGTAGTGCTACACCCATAGGTTGGAATAACACTTCAGCTAATCCTGATTCTTTATCGTTGGTTAGGTCTACTACCGATACCTTTGTTTATTCAGCAAATGTAACGCTGGTAGGAAAAGGGGAGTATCTTTTAATTCCTGTAAAAGGAAGTTGGGATATAAAATATGGCGTAAAGGATAAAACGATTGTAGATTTATACAAAGGAGGTGTGTTTGGTTATAATTTTTCTGATAATATTCCTGGACCGCCTGCCGATGGAATTTATAAATTGTCTTTTAATTTTTTAAATGGAACTTTTACTTCAACCCTAATAAGAGCTTTTGCCCCCGCTGTTCAAGTGCCTTTAGCGGATGAATTATATATTGTAGGAAGTGCTACCGAAGGGGGATGGAATAATCCAGTACCCGTTCCTTTACAAAAATTTACCAAAGTTTCTAATACTCTATATGAAATTACGCTTAAATTAAAAGCCAATGGAGAATTTGTTTTTCTGCCGAATAATGGCAATTGGGGTTTAAAATATGCTTTCGTAAATGGAACAGCTTCGGCAGGTAATTTTAATTATTTTACTTCTGGTGGAAGTAATATTCCAGGACCTTCAGCCGATGGTTTATATAAAATTTCTGCTAATTTTCAATCGGGTACTTATACGACTACATTAGTTACGCCTACCTTAACAATTCCCGATTCTATTTTTATAACTGGAGATGCTACTCCTGGTGGTTGGACAAATTCTCCACCTGCCAATCAAAAATTTACTAGAATTAATGCCACTACTTTTGAGTTAGTATTAAACTTTCCTGGAGGTGGGGGATATACGCTTTTACCCGCTTATGGTGATTGGGGTTTTAAATATGCCTTAAATCAAGGAACAGCTAATTCTGGAACTTTACAATATAACACTGGTGGAAATATACCTGGACCAGCTACTGCGGGAACTTATAAATTAACCGTAGATTTTGGAGACGGTACTTATAATTTAACATCCTATAACGTTTTATTACCACAAAATAATCAGCTATTTATTGTCGGAAATGCAACCCCAGGTGGTTGGAACAACCCTGTTCCTGTGCCCTTACAACAATTAACTATGGTAAATACGTCTTTTTATCAAACCAATATTAATTTTAGTGCTGGCGGCGAATATTTATTATTACCTATTAATGGTGATTGGGGTAAAAAATATGGTGTTGCCGATAATACCGTAGCAGGCTTAAGTGCTGGAGGTAATTTTGGATTTAATACCGCAGCTAACGATTTTAATAAAAATATTCCTGGTCCGGCTACTGCGGGTATTTATAAACTTTCTGTAAACTTTTTGACGGGAACATTTAAAGTTGAACCCGTAACGCCCGCTGTGAAAGTTCCTGATTCCATTTTTATTACTGGTAGTGCCACCCCCGGTGGTTGGGTTAATAATCCTCCTGCCAATCAAAAATTTACCAAAGTGAATGCCACTAAATTTGAACTTGTTTTAGATTTCGTAGCCAATGGTGAATATACCTTATTGCCCGCTTATGGCGATTGGGGTTTTAAATATGCTTTAGATAAAAATAGTACGTACGATACCTGGAGAGGCAAGCTTTTATATAATACCGGAGATAATGTGCCTGGACCAACATCTGCTGGAAAATATAAACTAACTGTTGACTTTGAAACAGGTATTTATACCTTGCTAAAATTATAAATATTTCGCATTTATTTTTAAGAAAAAGAGTCATGGTATTTTATCATGGCTCTTTTTAGTTTTTATTTATTACCTTTGTAATTCAACATGGAAAAAAGAATATTACAACCAGTAAATAATTTATTGATACTGTTTTCTATAATGATTATTTTAAATATACTATTTAGTTTAATCATCGTATATATTTCTCGTGTAGCCCATATCCCCAATATGTTAGATTTATCCATTCCAAATCCATATTCTAAATACATTGCCTTATTATCCAGTATTTTTACTTTTTTAATACCTTGTTTTTTTGTAGAAAAATGGACTAATAAACAATGGTTATCTATGAGTGATATTTCTCAAAAAATAAATTTTCGGGTATTGGGTTTAATACTGCTTTTAATTGTGTCGGTTGGTATTACCATTAATATTTTGAATATCCCTTTAGAATGGTTTTCGGATAATATTAGAAATTATTCAGTAAGGATTGAACAAGAATATAACCTTAGCATTATAAATACTTTTCAATTTAATACCATATATGATCTGATATGGGGAATTTTTATCATTGGGATAGTTGCCGCTATTGCCGAAGAGTATTTTTTTCGTTATTATATTCAACAACAATTGATTCAATTAACGAACCGTCCTTGGGTTGGTATTATCATTGCCAGTTTTGTATTCAGTGCTTTTCATTTTTCCATCATTGGGTGTATTCCGCGCTTTATTTTAGGGGGGGCATTGGGCAGTGTTTTTTACTTAACTCGAAATATTTGGTATAGCATATTTTTTCATTTTATCAATAATAGTGCCATCGTTATTAGTCTTTATTTAGTTAAGGGCGGTCAAAAAGAAAAATTAGCTTTTTTGAATGACAATAATTTTGATTTCTTAACGAAAAATTGGTGGCTTTGTTTTTTTAGTATGGCTTTTTCTATTTATTTATTAAAAAAGATAGCCTACAAATCAAATTTTTCAAAAACTAATATCATCAGGGATTAAATATTTGGCGTTTTGCCAATTTTTAATCGGAACGGTAAATAACTGCCATTGTAAGGATTGGTTTTGAGTGGCTTTAACAACTTCTTTGATATTGTCTTTATTAAAATTATCGCCTCTAATGGCAAATAAATAATTCATACTTTTTAATTCTGAAATTAAAAATTTATGATGAAAATGGTTTTGATATAGAAAAAAACTCAAAGATAAATCAGCAGCCACATATTTATACATTTCAAAATAATTTGTTTGAAATGCTTGTCCACTATTAGCCATATACGAAACTTCTTGATGCCAAGCAGTAGATTTTAGGTCAATATCTTCAACGTTTAATTGACATTCAATATTCTTATAAAAATGGAGAGAAATATATAAACATTGGTTTAAAAATTGGGCTACTTGGTAGGGCTGATAATCTGTTTTAATGCCAAAAATATGGTTTTTATTAAAAAAATCATTGATGACATCATTGGTTTTATAGATATTCTTAAGGTTTGTTTTTGGCGGCATTATGAATAAATCTTTGGCAAAGTTAATTAGTTTTCATAAATTGAAAACATCCTTTGAAATTCGAGTTATTAAAAAACAAATATCCAATTTTTAAGGTTTTATTTTTTTTCTTTATGTAATATTTTAATTAAATGTTCAACAGATTCACGCACGCGATAATTTGGATTAAAGAAGATATAATCAAATTTTCCTTCTTTATTAATTACATACACGGCTGGAACGGGAACTTTAACATCAGGGTTATTATTATTACCTACTAAGTCAATTTTATATTTTTTATATTTTTCTATATCTTTATTCATATCTACCATATTATTAAATAAACTCATAATTTTATAACCACTATCACATAAGATGGTAAAACTGGCACCTGTTTTTTTTACGGTTAATTGAGCATTTTCGGGGGTTTCTGGAGAAATGGCAACAACTTTATAGCCAAGATTTGTCAAAAAATGTAATGAATCTTGTAAATTTTTCATTTGCTTATTGCAATATGGGCACCATTGACCACGGTAGAAAAAAAGAATGACCGGATTTTGGGTTAATTCTTTACTTAGCGAGAAAGGTTTCCCTTCCATATCTACGGTATTAAAATCGGGGGCAACATCGCCGATATTAAAAACATTGGTTTGGGCTTTGGTTACAAATTGAATAAGTAAACACAAAGTAAAGATGAGGATATTTTTTTTCATATTAAAATTTTTATTTATAAAGAAATTAGTAAAGCAAAATTAGGTAAAATAACTCAATTTTCTATTTAATTTAGCAAATAGTTTATTTAATTTGTTTTTTATTTGTAATTTTGCAATTCATGGGGTCGTGATGGATTTGACAGCAATGGAATGATACTGTGAAAGCATGCAGTGCGTTGGATAATTAGCACTTTAATCTGAATATTCAATCACAAAAGGCGCAAATTCTTTCGCCGTAGCCGCCTAATTTAATTAATTAGTAGCTACTTTGGTAGTACCTTACTGGCTGATGGGTGGGTACTATCGAATCAAAATCTCCTCAATCAGCTGCATTAAACGAAGGTTGAAACGTTTAATTAAGAACTTCAACTAAGCGTTTGACAGGTTTGTTTGGTTCCATAAAACGTCTACAATCAATTCCAAAATAAGCATGTAGAAGGCGGTACGATTTCTTGTTTGGACAGGGGTTCGACTCCCCTCGACTCCACTTCTTAAATTTATTTTATGTTCAACTTAGAAACAGAATTCTTATTGAATCCAGACATCAATTTCTTAAATTTCGGAAGCTTTGGAGCCTGCCCAAAACCCATTTTTGAAAATTATCAATACTGGCAAAGACAGCTCGAATTTCAGCCAGTAGAATTTTTGAACGACATTGCTGAAGTAAAATTAGCGGAAAGCCGTGCAGCCTTAGGAAATTTTATCGGTTGCGATAAAAACGACCTTGTTTTTGTTCCTAACCCTTCTTATGCCGTCAATTTAGTCGTTAAAAGTTTGAATTTAAAAAAAGGAGATGAAGTTTTAAGTAGCAATTTAGAATATGGGGCTTGTGATAAAACCTGGAAATTTTATGCAAAAAAAAACGGCTTTAACTATATTAATCAACCCATTCAATTACCCATCGTTTCAAAAGAACAATTAATAGATGATTTTTTCAAAGGATTAACGCCGAACACAAAAGTTATTTTTCTTTGTGCGATTACAAGTATGACGGCACTCATTTTCCCTTATAAAGAAATTTGTAAAATTGCCAAAGAAAAAGGAATTTTAACTTTTTTAGACGGAGCCCATTTACCAGGACATTTACCTTTAGACCTAAAAGAAATTTCCTGTGATTTTTTTACGGGTGCTTGCCACAAATGGATGATGACCCCCAAAGGGAGTTCGTTTTTATTTGCTCATAAAAATGTGCAGCCATTGTTGGAACCCTTAGTGGTAAGTTGGGGTTATGATGCTACTGAAACTTGCGGTTCTTTATTTATTGATTATCATCAATGGCAAGGAACAAGAGATGTATCAGCATTTCTAACCATTCCAACAGCCATTAACTTTATAGAAAAATTTGAATGGGAAAAAGTAAGCCAAGCTTGTAGGCAATTGGTTTTAGAATTTGCTCCGCAATTTTGCGATTTATTTAATACGAAAGCAATATCACCATTAACTTCGGAGTTTATTGGACAAATGTTTAGTATTCCAATTGTTACAACAAAACCACTGGAATTAAAAAATTATTTGCTAACAAAATATAAAATAGAAATTCCGGTAATGGTACATTCTACCCATACCTATCTTCGATATTCAATCAATGGTTTTAATAACCGTGAAAATTTAATAGATTTGTTTAAGGCATTGGTTGAAATTAAAAATGAAACCTCATACTTAAATTAGAAGATGGATGTTTTTGCACCGATTTTACAAGGGGTTTTCATTGGATTTATTTTATGTTTATCGGTTGGACCGGTCATCGTAATCATATTAAAAACGTGTTTGAACCAAGGTGTTCGTGCTGGGATGTTTTTAATTATGGGAATTTTATTGAGTGATATTATTTTTATTTTAATAACCAATTCATTTAGTTTTATTTTTGATTTTTTGTTGGTTCTGAAAAATAAAATTGCCATTATTGGAGGATTTTTTTTATTAGGGTATGGGTTTCAAGCATTCCGTGCCAAATCTATAGAATATGTAGAAGAAGGAATGGGAACGATTGAAAATAAACCTACGTATTGGAAACATTTTTCTACTGGGTTTTTAACAAATACTTTGAATCCAGCCGTATTTATATTTTGGTTTGCCTGGGCCGCCTCTATTCAAGCCCAAGCGAATCAAAGTCCTAAGCCTATCATGTTTAAAACAATTACCTATATCACTTGTTTATCTTTGAATTTTGGTGCGGATATTTTAAAAGTTTTTTATTCTAATAAACTCAAATCAATTATTAAATCTGGCACCTTGGTCAAAATTAATAAACTGATGGGAATTTTTTTGATGTTATTCGGATTGTTCTTGATTTTTAAATATAGTTTTTTTAATTAAAGATACCATCTTTGCTTGATATTTTTTTTGATACAACGTTACCGGAATTCCAAAAATAAAATTTTCCCATACGAAATATTTTCGATATTTTTATTAGGTATTTTTACGTGATTTTTTGCGGATAATACGGTATGAAAATTTTGAATTAATGAAGTACATTTGTAACAAATTATTTTATGTCAAACAATGCTTTCAATTTTGATGAATCGTGGAAACTATTAGTCAAAGTTTTAACTCAGCAACTGTTAGAATATATGTACCCCGAACTTGCAGCACACATAGATTTTAATATTGCTATAAATTTTGAAGTTCAAGAACTTATAGAAAAACACCTACCCTCGAATGAGTTTGCTTATAAATTAGATAATCTACTTTTAGTTACTTTGAAAAACTCTCATAAACCAGCTATGGTAT